>Ga0116143_10003471_pt1 | contig 15866 bp, 11 predicted proteins | sample AD_UKC034_MetaG_FD_89745 | JGI IMG/M metagenome (GOLD analysis project Ga0116143, IMG submission 89745) | Active sludge microbial communities of municipal wastewater-treating anaerobic digesters from USA - AD_UKC034_MetaG | ecosystem: Engineered > Bioreactor > Anaerobic > Digestate | place: USA...
ACCTCCATCAGAAGTTGGTTTAAATGATGAAAAATACTGCCATGTTGAAGTATAATCATCTGCATAATAATATCTTTTCCATTTTATATTTCCTTCGGAATCAGTTTTTATCAGGTACCCTCTTAAAATGGTGTAATACCATTGTGATGAACCACAAAGCATTAAATCACCATTTCCCAATTCTAACAAAGTTTTAATTGAACCTGACAAGTTAATATTTGTCCCGGTAGGATGACATGAATAATTTCTGTACAATCTTTCCCATAGTAAATTGCCATTCGTGTCAATTTTTCTGAGACAGGCATCCCAAATATATTCACCAGAACCTCCTCCATATCTGGCAACAGGATAAGTACCGGTAAGAAGAATGTTAGTATCATTTGCTTCCAGAAAGCAACTTACATACCCGTTATTGTAATAATTTCTTCCGTAGTACTTTTCCCAGATAATATTACCGGCAGTATCAGTATTTACCAAATACCATTTTGCTCTTGAAATATCAGTAATCCATGTCTCGCCACCTGTCAGTATTGTTCCGGCAGAAGTTTCCAATAAATAGCTACCGTATTCATAAACATAATTGCCTAAAACTTTATGCCATAAATAGTTTCCAAGACTATCGGCTTTAAAAAGAAACATTCTAAACTTCTGTATATCATAATCATATATCTGACCTGTAGAATAATAATATTTATCTAAGTCTTTTATAGTATAATATGCTTTTTTATATATTGTATCATAAAATGATATTTGCTGTGTTAATAAGTTAAATTGATTATCAAATTCTGTAAAATGAATCCCTCTTTTAACTTCCACACTGTTCAATGCAGAACCGGTCAGGAAGCAATCACCAGATTGCACCTTAAAATTACTGGACCATCCTTCCCAAAACTCAAAATTATTATCGGGAAATATCTTCTTCCATTGTCTTATTCCTTCATTATCAACATAAAATAAAGCAAAGCATCTTTTAAGTTCAGGATTATTAGTACCTGTTACGTATACATAACCTGTATCAACATTTATAACGCTACTTGTTATGTTTGCAACAGTATCCTCGATAATTCTGTTAAAAACAACCTGAGCAAACGAAGTAGTCCAGATAAAAGAAAAAACTATTATTAGTTTTACTTTTTTCATATTCCAAAGTTACAAAAAAAACACAGCTGAAATTTAATTCAGGCTGTGTTTTTTTATATTCTATCTGAATTTAGTAATTTTAACAGTTTGGCTGTTGCCGAAACAAAAAAACCGCCTGAATATCAGACGGTTTACCCGATAAGAACCTCAAAAGAGGAGTTTATTTAATTTTATCACAAATAGCTGCGAAAGCTTTAGGATTATTCATAGCCAGATCTGCCAGAACTTTTCTGTTCAGTTCAATATTATTGCTGTGAATTTTACCCATAAACTGAGAATAACTCATTCCATTAATGCGGGCTCCTGCATTGATACGTTGTATCCACAAAGCTCTGAAATTTCTCTTGTTAACTCTTCTGTCTCTGTAAGCATAACAAAGTGCTTTTTCGTATGCATTTTTTGCAACTGTCCACACTTTTGATCTTGCTCCGAAATAACCTCTTGTCTGCGAAAGGACTTTTCTTCTTTTGTTCCTTGCTGCGACTACATTTACACTTCTTGGCATAATTTTACGTTTTGCGAATGTTCAGCGTTCGCCCACCGGCGAATCTTTCGGCTAAATCATTCTGATTAATAACTAATATTATTTCATTCCCAAACACAACTTAATATTTCTCTCATCTGTTTCTGCTACTGTTGTAAAATGAGTTAAAGCTCTTTTACGTTTTGTAGTTTTCTTAGTCAAAATATGACTTTTATAAGCGTGTTTCCTTTTAATTTTACCGGTGCCTGTAAGAGTAAATCTTTTTTTAGCTCCCGATTTTGTTTTCATTTTTGGCATTGCATTAAGTTTTTAAGTTATTATTTTTTCTTAACGGGTTTTGGTGATATTATTATTTGCATTTTTTTACCTTCCAATTTTGGTAACTGATCAATTTTTCCGAAATCTTCAAGGTCTTGTGCTAATTTTAAAAGTAAAATCTCACCCTGCTCTTTGTACAGTATAGATCTTCCTTTAAAAAATACAAAAGCTTTTACTTTGTTGCCTTCTGACAGAAATTTTTCGGCATGTTTCAGTTTAAAGTTATAATCGTGTTCGTCTGTATTTGGTCCGAACCTGATTTCTTTAACTATCATTTTCTGAGCTTTGCTTTGCTGCTCTTTTTGTTTCTTTTTTTGTTGATAAAGAAACTTCTGATAATCAATTACTTTACATACAGGTGGTTCTGCATTTGGTGATATTTCTACTAAATCCAATTCTAGTTTTTCGGCAATTTCAATTGCTTCTCTTAGACTAAAAATTCCGGGATTTTGAATATTGTCACCCACTAATCGAACAAACGGAGCACGAATATATCTGTTTATTTTGTGTTCATCTTGTTTGTTACTGCTGTAATAAGCCCTTTTCTGCGGTTCTATAACTTTTTCCTCCTTTTTAATTATTAAAATATTTATTAACCTCTGTATTAATTAAATCAGCAAAATCCTGAATACTCATTGTTCCAAGATCTCCCTGTCCTTGTTTTCTGATTGATAAATCACCCGATTCCATTTCCTTCTCACCAATAATCAACAAATACGGTATCTTTTTTAATTCGTTATCACGAATTTTTCGACCGATTTTTTCATTTCTTTCATCAATCAGGCCGCGAATATCGTAATTTTTTAACAAACTTAAAACTTTTTTTGCATAATCGTTGTATTTTTCGCTTATTGGAAGCAAAACAACCTGATGAGGAGTAAGCCATAATGGGAATTTTCCGGCAGTATGCTCTATTAAAACCGCAACAAATCTTTCCATAGAGCCAAAAATTGCTCTATGAAGCATAATTGGTCTGTACATTTGATTATCAGATTCTTTGTACTCAAGTTCAAATCTTTCAGGAAGATTATAATCCACCTGAATTGTTCCAAGTTGCCAGGTTCTGCCTAAAGCATCTTTAACCATGAAATCAAGTTTTGGCCCGTAAAATGCAGCTTCGCCTATTTCAACTTTAGGTGTCAGACCCATTTCTGCAGCCGCTTCCTGAATTGACTGTTCAGCTTTATTCCAGTTTTCGTCTGTACCAATGTATTTTTCCGTATTATTTGGGTCACGCAATGAGATTTGAGTTGTATATTCATTAAAATCAAGCGACTTGAATACGAACATTACAAGATCAATAATCTTTTTAAACTCATCCTTAACCTGATCAGGACGACAAAAAACATGTGCATCATCTTGTGTAAAAGACCTTACTCTAGTCAAACCATGTAGTTCTCCGTGTTGCTCATAGCGGTAAACAGTACCGAATTCCGCCATGCGATAAGGTAAATCTTTATAAGAATATTGTTTTGCTTTAAATATTTCAACATGATGTGGACAATTCATAGGCTTTAACATAAAAGACTCGCCTTCTTCGGGTGTTAGCATAGGTTGAAAAGAATCTTTTCCATATTTTTCATAATGTCCTGAAGTTTTGTAGAGATCAATATGGCCTATATGAGGTGTTCTTACCATTTCATAATCTCTCTTTTTCAATTCTTCGGTAAGCCAACTTTCAAGTCTTTCTCTTAATATTGTTCCGTTTGGAAGCCATAATGCCATGCCCATCCCAACTTTTGGAGAGAAATGAAATAATTCAAGTTCTTTACCTATTTTGCGGTGATCACGTTTTTTAGCTTCTTCAAGCATTAAAAGGTAATCCTCAAGCATTTTTTGTTTAGGAAAGCTAATTCCGTAAACGCGGGTTAACTGTTTGCGCTTCTCGTCTCCACGCCAGTAAGCACCTGCTAAACTAAGTACTTTGATAGCTTTAATATAGCCGGTTGATGGTAAATGTGGTCCACGACATAGATCAACAAAATTTCCTTGTGAATAAAATGTAATACTACCATCTTCAAGTTCGGAAATTAATTCTAACTTATAATTATCAGCTTTTGTTTCGAAATACTTTAAGGCTTCCGATTTGCTTATTACTTTGCGACTTACAATATTGTCCGCTTCGCAAAGTTCAGACATCCTATTATTTATTGCTTCAAAATCATTCTCCGATAAAACGAGATTATTTGGCAGCTCAATATCGTAATAAAAACCATTTTCGATGGCAGGACCAATTCCGAATTTTGTTCCGGGATACAATGATTCTATTGCTTCGGCAAGGATATGTGCAGAAGTGTGCCAAAATGCATGCTTTCCTTCGATATCATCAAATTTATGTAATTTAATACTTGAATCTTCTGTTATGGGAAGGCTAAGATCAATGCTTTCTCCGTTTACTGAAATGCATAGAACTTCTTTAGCAAGTCTCGGACTTATACTTTCGGCTATTTGCATGCCGGTAATTCCACTTGCATATTCTCTTACAGCGCCATCCGGTAATGTTATTTTTATCATACAAAAAAATTTGTGCAAAAGTACTATTATTTTATGAATTAACAATGTATATAAGACGAAAAATATCAAAAATGTCTAAAATATGCTTGTTATTGTATTTGCAAGGTGAAATTTGAGAAAAATCAGATTATTTTATCATTTAAAAAATCAAGAAAAATTTATTCACTTTTTAACTATTGTATGTTAGTTTATTTTGTGGTACAACTTAAATTCTTATTTTAATATAATTAATTTTGTTGTCTATGAAAGTATTACGAAGGATAAGTATATTTTTAGTTTTTTTACCGTTTGTAATAGAATTACATTCACAGGATGCTGACAGCATAAAGATCAAAGAGATAATTGTTGATTCTGTTAAACAGGATAGTGTCAGGATTGACAGTTTTAAAACAGTGATTGCAAAACAAGGTGATGGCATTTACAAAATACTGAGAGAAAATGGATATCCTGCTAAGGATTATTATAATAAATTTCTGGAATTAAACAGAGCAAAAATTAAGGAATACGACAATCTTATACTTGGAGAAACATATTTATTGCCAATTTTGGAAATAATACCATTAGTTGAGGATAATAAAAATTCTATTGACAGTATTAAACGCAATCCTGATTTGATGTATGCAGATACTGTTTATGATGAACTACTGAAAGGAGCTATTATTTATTTAATCAGCGGACATGGTGGACCTGATCCGGGTGCGGTGGCTATTGTCGAAGGCAATACTTTATGCGAAGATGAGTATGCTTATGATATTTGTCTTAGGATTGCAATTTGTGTTGAGGAACACGGCGGTAAGGCATATATGATAATAAATGACCCTAATGACGGTTTAAGAGAAGACAAGTATTTAAAAGTGGATTATGATGAATATTGCTGGCCGGATCTCGAAATACCAAGGGATCAAAATCTAAGACTCAAGCAAAGAGCCGATGCTGTGAATAGTATTTATGAAAAAAATGATTCAGTAAAATATCAAAGAGTAGTTGAAATACATCTCGATTCGAGAACAAGTACTTCAACTGTAGATGTGTTTTTCTATTATTTTCCAGGTAGCAAAAAGGGTAAATTAACAGCCGAATCAATTCAAAGCGTCTTTGTCGAAAAATATGCAAAATATCAACCAAATCGAAGATACACAGGTACTGTTGGAGAGAGAAGTTTAATGGTGATGAAAAAAGTGCTTCCTCCCGAGGTTTTTATGGAATTAGGCAATATTCAAAATGAAAACGACAGAAAACGTGTTTTAGACCCTGAGAATCGTCAGGCAATTGCTAAGTGGATAACAGAGGGTTTGATAAATGATTTTGAAAATAATGAATAGAATAGTTTGATATTTTTTTTGCTGATAATAATTTATAACTAAAATAAATAAAATGGATAGTACAATTGTTTATTATTATTCCCGTAAAGGCAGTAACAGATTTCTTGCAGAGAGAATTTCAAAGGATTTAAATTGCGAAATAGAAAGAATCCGACCACATCTTAATGCATTTTTTCTCATGCTTTTCGGAGTGAATTTTGGTATTAGAAAACTAAAAAAGAAACCCGAAGAATACGAAAGGGTAGTTTTGGTCGGCCCTATATTTATGGGTAAGTTTATTCCACCTTTGCGTGGTTTTATAAAGAAATATTCAAAACAAATTAAAAAGTTAACATTTGTTACTTGTTGTGGAAGCACTTATGAGAATAAAAATGAGAAATTTGGTCATGGATTGGTATTTAAGATGATCGAAGATATTTTGGCTGACAAGTGCGAACACTGCGAAGCATTTCCCGTAGGGCTTGTGTTACCCGAAGATCAAAAAAACGATTCGGATGCATTTATGAAAACGCATCTGAATGAGAATAATTTCAAGGGCGAAATTTTAAACAGATATGAGAAATTTATTTTGTCAATAAGGGATTAAATTAGTAGAAAATAAATAAAAGCGTCTATAGTGAATTAATTAAACAAAATAAATATGAAAACAACTCATGAATATTTGGTGAAAGAGCAACAGAAAACTCTCGAAACTGCAAGATACAATTACAGTTTTTCAGCAAAGTTGTTTTTTCTTGGCATGGATATTCTTGCCGGTCGTAAAGATACACTGTCAAAAGCAAAACTGTTAGAGATTCTTGCTTGCATCCCATATAGAGCTTGGGAAATAAGGCATTACACAAAGTTAACGAGAAAATTTAGGAATTCCGAGAAAGTAAATTATTCCAAACAAATTGTTGAATGGGGACGCATTGCTCAGGATAATGAATACTGGCATTTGCTTGTTATTCACGAAAAGATGAAAGAAGAAAAAATGAAGGATGCATGGTATTTATGCTCATTTGTGACATTATTTGCAGTTTTGTCTTATATATTTATTGCCAGGACTATGGCTTTTTTTAGTCAGAAGAGAGCTTTCTTGTTTAATGCCGAATTTGAAAACCATGCCGAATTGGTTTATGCAAAATTTGTAAAAGATCATCCCGAACTTGAAAATCAAAAACAAGAAAACGAAATCGTAAAACAATATACCAATGTTGATACCTGGGCAGATGTATTCAGAAGAATTTCACTTGACGAGCGTCAACACATGATTGATAGTTTTATTCATTGCGGAAAAAGGCAATATGTTGATAAATACTATCCAGACCATAATTAGCCATTCAATTAGGTTGAAATAATTTTTGAGTTTAGTACAATTTTTGTTGCAAAAAACAGTTATTTCAAAAAACTTATATATGAAAAAGCAAAATGTGATAATTATTAATGTTATAATGGCATTATTCTTTGCAATTCTGTTTTATAAAAACTATGTTGGATTAAACTTGTTCCTTTTTGAAGCGGTTGCAATACCAATAATGTTTTATATTAATAGACCGATTAAACTTAATTTCTTTTCAGGAACAATATTGGGGACTGTCATTTTATCAGCGATAATGGTTGTGTTGTTGAATACCTCATGGAGTATTTTTATAAATATTGTTATGCTGTTTGTTTTAAGTGGCGTGTTGGCATATAGTGGCTTTAGATCATTTGTGCATGCTTTTTTAGAATCATTTTTACGCTTGTTTTCATCACAATTTAGCATATTTATTCCCTGGTCGAATGAGAAAAAACCAATAATAACTTCTGAGAGTAAAAATAGTATAAGCTTAAGTAAAGTCTTATATTTTATCATTATTCCTGTTGCAATAGTTATACTGTTCTTGATTATCTATGCTTCGGCCAGTTCGGTGTTTTACAGACAGTTCGAAGAAGTATTTAAGGCTATTGGTGATTTTCTAAGAAGTATTGATTATCTGTTTGTGGTAATGCTTATTTTCGGACTGGTTGTAGGTAATGCCCTGTTTATGAAAACTCCTTCAGTAGGTTTATGTAAAAATGATATTTATTCTCATGATATACTTCTTAGAAAAAAGACCAGACATTTTTTTCCATTTAAAGTAAACGGTCTTAAAATGCAATATTTATCAGGTGTAATATTATTGATATCTCTTAATGTTTTGATTTTGTATTTTAATATTCTGGATTTTATTTATTTATGGTTTGGATTTAAGTGGGATGGAAGTTTTTTGAAGGAGTTTGTCCACGAAGGTACCTGGCTTCTGGTATTTTCAGTTTTTTTATCTGCCGCAATAGCTTTATTTTTCTTTAAAGGAAATCTGAACTTTTTTTCGAAGAATAAATGGTTGAAAAGGCTGGTTATAATGTGGATTGCACAAAATATGATAATGGTCGTTTCTGTAATGTTACGTAATTACTGGTATATTAATTATTTCGGACTTGCATATAAGAGAATAGCAGTACTATTTTTCTTGTTACTTACTATTGTCGGGCTAATAACAATAATTATTAAAATTCTAAATAAAAAGTCATCTTACTACTTGTGGAGAGTTAATGGATTAGCTTTGGTTTTTGTACTTGCATTAACTACCTGTGTAAACTGGGATTTGCATATTGCCCGCTTTAATTTTAAACATTACGACAGGGCTTTGATTGATTTTGGCTTTTTAGCAAGACTTAATAATTCTGCATTGCCTTATACATACAAAAGTTTAGCTGAATTAGAAGAAATCAATTCTGTGCAGGAAAAAGCTATGCCTTTTGATATTCATCAGGATTATTTGTGGGACATTTATTTGTACGAGTTGGAAGTTTTTATGAAAGTTGAAAAATTTCAGCAACGCTATAGCCACATGAACTGGCTTGAATGGAATTTGGCCGATTATCAAACCTACAAAAAGATGAAAAAGTTGAAACAAATAGAGTAAATTATATAAGTTTCATAAGACTTCTTTTTCTTTTATGCTCCTGAGATCTGCAATCCGGTTAAATATTAACATAAGCGAAAATTATATATAATTTTTGCAACCAATCTTGGTTATTCTGGTCTTTTGTTTAAATTTACAGTTTAATTACATTGGTTATGAAAAAACTTATATTGCTTTTAATTCCCGTACTGTTTTCACAGGTTTTGTTTTCACAAATATTTAGAGGTTCCGATGCCGACAAGTTAGCTTCCGGAGCCGATATTGTCAGGTTGGAAGATTTTTCTTCAGCACCAACTTTTATTCATTTCAGGTCGGATATTAATATGAATGTTGATAAGTCATTATCATATACAAAGCGATTTTTAAAGAATGAAAATATTGAATTTGTTTTAAGAGATGTGCAGAAAAACCGTGATTTGCAGCAAACTTATCGTTATATCCAGACTTATAATGGAATTCCTATTGAGTTTTCGTCCTGGCTTGTGCAAGTTGATAATGAAAGAGTTTATGCCCTTAATGGTGAAATACTTGATGATATTCAGGTTAATACTGTTTTTATCTTAAGTGAAGAACAAGCTTTGCAGAATGCTCTTGAATTTGTAGGAGGCGAATTATATATGTGGCAGGACCTTGGCGAAGAGCAACTATTAAAACAATTTAAAGGTGATCCTTCAGCCACCTATTATCCGGTTGCAGAAAAAGTAATTGTATCGGATAAAATTGGTTTAAGTAAATCAAATTTAAGAACTGCATATAAATTCAACATTTATTCAAAAAAGCCGATTACTCGTCAAAATATATATGTTGATGCTGTTTCCGGCGAAGTATTATTTGATTTGTCATTAATACATGTCTCTGATGCAATTGGTACTGCAGTAACTCAATATAGTGGAAATCAACAAATACATACAAATTATACAGGAACGGAATATGTTTTAAATGACAATACCAGAGGAGGTGGAATCAGGACATTAAATTGTAATATGGGGACTGATTATGAAGCTGCCACTGAATTTGTTGATAATGATAACTACTGGAACAATGTGAATGCACAACTAGATGAATATGCGACAGACGGACATTTTGCAACAGCAGCAACCTATGATTATTATCTGAATGTTCACGGTCGTCATAGTATTGATAACGATGATTATCCCTTATGGTCTTTTGTTCATTTTAATCTTGTTGAATACGGATACTCGTCAAATTTGAATGCATTTTGGAATGGACAATGGATGACTTATGGTGATGGAACAGAAACTATTACCCCATTAACAACTGTTGATATTTGTGCTCATGAAATTACTCACGGTTTGACATCTTACACATGTAATCTTAATTATCAGGATGAATCAGGTGCTTTAAACGAAGCCTTTAGCGATATCTTTGCTACTGCTGTAGAGTTTTATTCAGTACCGTCTTACGCCGATTGGACAGTAGGCGAGGATATTGGAATGATATTCAGATCTCTTGCTGATCCAAACTCATCCGGAAAGCCTGATACCTATCAGGGTGAGTATTGGGTTTTTGGTACTGAAGATAATGGAGGTGTTCATACAAACATGTCTCCACTTTGTTATTGGTTTTATTTGGTAAGCCTAGGAGGCAGTGGTACTAATGATTTAGGTAATTCATACAGTGTTACCGGTGTAGGAATGGATAAAGCAGAACAGATTGCTTTCAGATTGCAGACTGTTTATCTGACTCCGACTTCAAATTACCATGACGCATGGTTTTATGCTATGCAAGCCGCTGCAGATCTTTATGGGGCTTGTTCTGACGAGGTAAAAGCCGTAGGAGATGGTTTTTATGCCATTGGCGTTGCCGATCCTTATGTAGCAGAAGTTCACGCAGGTTTCGACGCTGTTTATACTCAAGCTTGTGCACCACCGTTTGAGGTCCAGTTTATTAATCAAAGTTATAACGGTGACGATTTTTTATGGACTTTCGGGGATGGTTCAACTTCTACTGATATACATCCGGTACATACTTATACAGATTTTGGATATTTTGACGTACAGCTTGAGGTTGATGGTGGTGCTTGCGGCTCAGATATTGAGATAATTGAAGATTTCGTAATTATTGATGAATCAATACCATGTCTGACTTTAATGCCAACTTCAGGAAATACAGTTGTAGCAGGTTGTAACGGATTAATATATGACGCAGGAGGTCCAAGTTCAAATTATTTCGACAATACTGATGCAAGTATAACTATTTATGCCGCAGGTTCTGATCAGATTGTTCTTAATATTCTGGAATTTGATATTGAACCGGGTAGTGGTTCAACATGCGATTATGATTATATTGCTTTTTATAATGGAAGTTCGACAGCTTCTCCAATAATTAATTCGACATATTATTGTAATACTACAGGAAATCCAGAAACTATTTCTTCCACAGGAGAATATATTACAATTAGATTTAAATCAGATCCCGGATTAAATATGGCAGGATTTAAAATACAATATGATTGTATTGGTGCTGAGAATCCTCCAACACCGTATTTTTCTTCCGATAAACAATATACATGTGATGGACTGATTGCTTTTTCCGATAATTCTTTAAACTCACCTACATCATGGGAATGGGACTTTGGTGATGGTACTTATTCTGAAGAACAAAATCCGGTACATACATATACTGAAAATGGAATTTATTCTGTTAAATTAACTGCAATTAATGAGTTTGGAGATGCTGAATTGTTGAAAACTAATTATATCCATGTTGATATGCCTGCCCCACCGGTGATTGATAATGTGCTTGCTTGCAATGATATGAGTTTTATAATTGATATAGACGCTGAAGGCATTTTGTACTGGTATGATAATCCGGAATCTGAATCCCCGGTTCATGTTGGTAATAATTGGGAACATCCCGCATTGGAAGAAACATTTACATATTATGTTCAAGAGGTGTTTGAAAGTCAATCATATAATGTGGGTGAAACAAATAATTATAGTGGAGGTGGCCCTTTTGGAAATATTGATTATATTCATTATCTAATATTTGATGCATATACACCTTTCTTACTTGAATCTGTTGAAGTAAATGCTGATGGCGCAGGAAATAGAACAATTGCCTTAAGGACACAGACTCAAGAAATTATTGCGCAAAAAACAGTATATTGTCCAAATGGAATATCTCGAATAGAATTAAATATTAATGTGCCTGTTGGTACTAATCTTCAAATTGTTGGTATGGGAGCTCCAAATTTGTTTAGGTCGAATACTGATGCTACATTGAGTTATCCATATACAATAGATGAGGTTGTCAGTATAAAAAGCAGTTCTGCAGGTACTTATCCTTTACAATATTATTACTATTTCTATGATTGGGAAATTTCAACTCCTGAGTGTCTGTCTCCACTAACAAGTGTTGAACTTATTCCTGATATTTGCAATTCAATTGCAAATAATAATTCATCAATAATCGAGATTTGGCCTAATCCCGGAAATGGTTTGTTTTATATTGAAAATCTAACACAGAAGCTGAATTGTATTGAAGTAACAGATGTTTCAGGGAAGATAATAGTGAAAAAGTGCGATTTTAATAATTCAACTTTGGATTTGACAAATTTCGCTGACGGAGTATATTTTGTTAAAATTAGTAATGAAAAAAATAGCGAAACTATAAAAGTTGTTAAAAATTAATTCTGAATAAGTTTTTTAATTTTAATATTAAATTATAAATTTGTAAGCAGATAAAAATATTTTTAACTAAACTAATTTATTATGAAAAGAGTAGTGATTTTTATGTTTATAGCTGTAACTGTTGCAGCTGTAGTTTCTTGTACTAATTATGGTAAGAAAAAAATGTTTGATAGTACAGAATTGTATTATACAGATAAAGTAACAGAATCGGAAGCAGATGCTGTTGGTAAATATCTTAAGGAGCAAGGTTTTACCGAAGGTGATGAAACAAAAACTGTTCAATTGACTAAAGAGGGAGACACTTATCAATTTCGTATGGTAGTGAAGGAGGGGTATGAAAAAGATGAAGAGTATATAGCAATAGCAGAAGCCTTTGCGTACAATTTGTCTAAAGATGTATTTAAAGGAAAAGAAGTTGAAATTCATTTGTGCGATACAAAATTGGAGACTCTTAAAGTTGTAAAAATGCCTGAAATGGGTGACAATGATTATCAGATTATGGAATTTGATGGTACTGAAATCGAATATGATGAATCTGTGACTAAATCAGAGGTAAAAGCAGTCGGTAATTACCTTATGGATTCAGGTTTTACTGATGGTACAACAAAGAGCATTATACTGCTGAAAGAGGATAATGGTTACGTGTTTTACATGGTATCTAGCAAGGATTATTGGGAAGATGAGGATTTTGCTGCTTTAGTAAAAGAGTTTGCTTTAAGTATATCAAGTTCTGCACTTAATGATCAGTATGTAGAAATAGCTTTATGTGACGAATATTTCAACCCTATGCGTTATGTAAGTATGTATTAGTATTTATTTGATAAATTACATAGCTGCCCTTCAAATTTGATTTGTGGGGCAGTTTTTTTTATACATAACAAGGTTGTTGTTAATTTGAATTTTTTTGTGAAGATTTTTACTAATGTTTTTAATTCTCCATGTGTAAAGGAATTAGTTATCAATACAGTAATGCTTTGAAACTATATTTTTTCTGTAGTAAGATTTTTATATTTCACTGAAAAAAAATAAGTTTTCGTTGAATTAAATTGCTAAACTGGTTTTGTAAGCGTAGTTTTGATTTTGAAATAATATTTAAACTATGAAAAATAAAAACAACTACTTATTTGCATTATTTGCAATCACATTATTGTCAATTGAAGGATCTTTTTCTCAAACTTACAAAATTGTTGATACGGGTCAGGAAATATTTTTTGGAAATTCGGTTTCAATTTCTGAACCTTTAGAAGGTTCTGCATTTTATGGACAGGACGCGTCATATTCGGGAAATCAGCCATCATACACAGATAATGGAAATGGAACAGTAACAGATAATGTAACAGGTTTAATGTGGCAGCAAAGTGCTGATCTAAACGGTGATGGATTTATCAATGTTGATGATAAACTCTCATGGGCTGAGGCAGTTGCAGCAGCAGATACTTTTAGCCTGGGAGGATATGATGATTGGCGTTTACCATCAATCAAAGAACAATATTCATTGATTTTATTCAGTGGCCTTGATCCTAGCGGATACGAGGGAACTTCAACCGACGACCTGGTTCCGTTTATAGATACAGAGTTCTTTGAATTTGGTTATGGTGATCAGGATGCCGGAGAGAGAATAATTGATGCCCAATTTGCCACAACTACAATATATGTAAGTACTACAATGATGGGAGACGAAACAATGTTCGGAGTTAATTTCGCAGATGGTCGAATAAAAGGTTATGGTACAGGGCCTATGCCGGGACAAACAGATCCAAAACAGTTTTATGTTTTGTATGTAAGAGGAAATCCCCAATACGGAGTAAATGATTTTATTGACAATTTAGATGGTACAATAACAGATAATGCAACCGGTTTAATGTGGATGCAGGACGACAATGGCACTGGTGTTCTTTGGGATGCCGCGCTTGATTATGCCGAAAATTTTGAATTTGCCGGATATGATGACTGGCGTTTACCTAATGTTAAAGAATTGCAGAGTATTGTTGATTATACGCGATCTCCTGCAACTACTTCTTCAGCCGCAATAAATTCTATGTTTTCATCTTCTCAAATTATTGACGAAGGTGAGGATATAAATTATCCTTTTTATTGGAGTGCTACAACTCATGCGAGTTGGGTTACTGCCGCTCAAGGTGCTAATGCTGCATATGTGTGTTTTGGTGAAGCCTTAGGTTGGATGGAGATGCCACCTGAATCAGGCAATTATACACTGCTTGATGTACATGGTGCCGGAGCACAGCGTAGCGATCCGAAAACAGGCAACCCAAGCGATTATCCTCATGGCCATGGCCCTCAGGGAGATGTTATCAGAATTTACAATTATGTCAGATTAGTTAGGGACATTACGTCTGATATAGAATCGCAAGGTGTATTTAATGATGAAATGTATATTTTCCCTAATCCTGTAGATACACATCTGAATTTTAATCTGCTTAATGCTGATAAAAATGTTGATTTCTCTATTCTTAATACAAGTGGACAGGTTGTAATTACAGGGACTTTGCAAAATCAGGAAAACAATATAATTAATGTTGAAATGTTAAATGCCGGAGTTTATTTTTTATCTGTTACCACAACTTCCGGTTTTTATTTTGATAAATTTGTGAAGGAATAATATTTTTAATAATTGCCGCCGCTTTAAATGAAAAGAAATAATAACATATTTAGTCGAGAAAATCTGGTTTATCTCATAATTTGGATTATGGTGTTTGCAATGCCAATTTTTCTTTCAACAGGAGGAGATAATTTTGATTGGATTAGAGTTCAACACGAAACGATCCGAATTTTTCCGTTCTTTATTGTTTTTTTACTTAATAATTTCATCCTGTTCAGGTTTTTTAAGAACAAACAGTATATTAACTATTCTATTTTTATTCTGATTACTGTGGTCGTTTTTAGCTTTATCGCATCTTTTAATGTAGAAATATTTAGAATTCTTGATATTCCACGTCCGCTTAATCCAAAACCACTGTTAGTCCCACATCATCAAGAAAATCAACTAGTTGAATTTTTCAATAGATTTTTCTATAATGTCATATTTTCAATTTTAGTACTTGGATTTAATAATGCATTCAAAATTTTAACTATTTGGTTTGATGATAAACGAAATTTTGAACAGTTACAAAAAGAAAAACTGCAAACGGAGCTCGAAGTGTTGAAAAATCAGATTAGTCCTCACTTTTTAATGAATACTCTCAATAATATCCACGCTCTGATAGATTACGACAAGGAAATAGCAAAAGAGTCTGTTGTCAAATTGTCAAAACTTATGAGAGTGCTTTTATACGACAGTGATAATGAAAATTATAGCATTAAAAGCGAGATTCAATTTCTAAATGATTATATAGGGTTGATGAAAATTAGAGTTAATGATAATGTTGATATCAGATTTAATTATCCAATTAATATTGGAGAGGTGAAAATTCCGCCATTACTTTTTGTGAGTTTTGTAGAGAATGCGTTTAAACATGGCATTAGAGCAATGGGCGATTCGTATGTG
>Ga0116143_10003472_pt1 | contig 15865 bp, 12 predicted proteins | sample AD_UKC034_MetaG_FD_89745 | JGI IMG/M metagenome (GOLD analysis project Ga0116143, IMG submission 89745) | Active sludge microbial communities of municipal wastewater-treating anaerobic digesters from USA - AD_UKC034_MetaG | ecosystem: Engineered > Bioreactor > Anaerobic > Digestate | place: USA...
AGTTCTGATGTCCAACACCCTACCTACAATTATGCAAGTACAGGAATGTACACCCTGACACTTACTACTGAGGCAAGCAATGGATGTACAAATAGCATAAGCAAAGCATTCGAAATTTCGGTTTTACCCGTCGCGAATTTTAGTACGACAGCGGGTTGTTCAGAAACTGAGCTTTCCTTTACAGATCTTTCAAGTATCAGTTCCGGTTCAATCTCAGATTGGCTCTGGCAATTTGGAAATGGTGATAGTTCTATTCTTTCTAACCCCACATACAGCTATAATTCAGGCGGAAATTATCTGATCTCACTTACAGTGACGTCAGCAAATGGTTGCTCTGATAGCTTCTCTCAAAATTTGGCTATAACAGATCGTCCGATAGGAAATTTCATTGCACAGAACACTTGTGTTGGTCAAACTGTTCAGTTTATAGATCAAACAACTGCAATAGGTACAACTATAACAAGCTATGAGTGGGATCTGGGTGATGCTACATTGAGTTCAATACAGAATCCCAGCCACATTTATGCAGGAGGTGTGGCGAATTATTTTGTTCAGTTAATAGTTACTGCAGCTAATGGATGTATTGATACAGTCATACAGGATATCAAGATTAACAACATTCCGACTGCATCATTTTCTTATCTGCCGGCAGTAGTATGTCAGGGAAATGATGTTTCCTTTACAGATCTATCTTTAGTTTCAGGAGATACAATATCTGCATGGAGCTGGGACTTTGGTGATGGAACAACGGACTCTGCTCAAAATCCTATACACCAGTTCATGAATCCCGGCTTGACAACCGTAAGTTTGGTTGTATACTCCCCTTCAAATTGTCCAAGTGCAGCAACTCAGCAATTTCTGAATATTATTGAAAGCCCTACCGCACAATTTTCATTTAGTGATGTTTGCTTTGGAAACACTACTCAATTTACAGATCTTTCGACAGCACCTACAGGTAGTGTCCTGACTGATCGCCATTGGGATTTTGGAAACGGTGATAGTTCCGTACAAATAAATCCTACTTACACATTCCCTTCAGCAGGAAACTTTCCGATAAGCTTAACAGTAACTTCTGATGCCGGGTGTATCAATTCAATTGTGAATGATGTTTCTGTTCATGCATTACCGGTGGCGAATTTCAGCAGCGCGAATTTATGTGTGAATCTGCCTAGCAATTTTACAAATTTAAGTACAACTGATTCTCTTTCATACATCACTAACTATGAATGGAATTTCGGTGACTTTGGCAGCGGAAGTAATAACTATAGCAATTTACCTGACCCGAGTCACACTTATAGCTCTTCAACACTTTTTGATGTGTTCCTCATCGTGACAACAAATCACAATTGTACAGATACCTTACAAACTCAGATCCGTATCAATCCTTCTGCACCGGCACAGTTTACATATTCTCCAACCTGCTATGGAGACCTCATGGAGTTTTTTAATCCCGGTTCATCACTTGATAGTGCATACCTATGGAATTTTGGAGATAGTCAATCAAATCAATTGAAAGAACCGGCACACTTTTATGCATTTGCCGGAAACTATACTGTCACGCTGACCGTGTATGCAATTGGAGGTTGTGCAACCACAACTAGCAAACAGGTGACGGTAAGTCCAATCCCAACTGCTAACTTCAGTACAGGACCTGCATGTATTGATGTCCCCTATCAGTTTTTAGATAATAGCACAATAGGAAGCGGCAGTATCATTAACTGGATCTGGACTATTGACGGAGCCCTGATAGATTCTGTTCCGAATCCAACCTATACTTTTATTGATACCGGCATTTATAATGCACAGCTTCTCATCCGATCTGACATTGGGTGTGAAAATAGTGTGACAAAGAGCATTTCAAGCCACCCACTTCCGGTTGCTAACTTTAGTTTTAATCCACAATTTGGAAATCCACCACTAGACGTTCAGTTTACGGATTTCTCGACAGGAGCAAGTCAATATGTTTGGGATTTTGGAGACGGTCAGGCTACTAGCACGCTTTCACAACCATCACACATCTATCAGGACACCGGCTTGTTCGTAATTCAGCAGAAAGTGATAAGCACATTTGGCTGTATTGACTCAACAACTAAAAATATTTATGTGATTAAACCAATTCTGGATATTGCCATAACAGGTGATTCATCATACATTTCCGGAAATTATTTTCATATCGTTGCAAAGATTGCAAACCTCGGGACAAGGCAAATTGACAGTGTTAATATTGAAGGCAGGCTTGCAGATGGAACTAATGTTCTCGAAAAACATGTTTCACTAATACCTACGGGAGCTGCGGGAGTACAATGGTATACATTCCATGCTTCCTTTCTGATCACTTCCGCCTCTAAAATCGACTACTACTGTATCAAAGTCAGTGAACCGAATGGAGAGTCCGATGATTTCCCTTCAAACAATGAAAAGTGCTTTAGCCGGATCAGTGAGATGGCTATTATCAACCCTTATCCAAATCCTTTCACTGACCAATTGGTAGTGCGGGTTATTCTTCCTTTTGAAGATGATCTCCAACTTGATATCGTAGATCAAGGGGGCAAAACTTTAATGAGTATCCCTCAAAGAAAATCACCGAAAGGACTGAATGAATTTAAACTCGACTTATCCTCCTATTCCGATGGCATTTATTCCATCCTACTCCGTTTCAGGGAAGAGCAGGTCGTTAAACAAGTTGTTAAAAGTTCACAGGTTAAATAAATTAGGACAGATGATTTCCATTGAGAATTGAAATGAGAATAATTCAGGATTCATCAGACAAATTTTAATACACCAGTTCAATATGGAATATGAAATAAAACCCAAGAACCGAATCAATATCAACCTGCGGGAACTTTGGGCATTTCGTGAGTTGCTGTATTTTTTTACCTGGCGGGATATCAAGATCAAATATAAGCAAACTGTACTTGGAGCACTATGGGCAATTCTACAACCCTTCCTGCTCATGCTGGTTTTTACGATATTTTTTTCCAAAGCACTTAATTTTGATTCGTCTGCATTGCCCTATCCTATTTTCGTGTACACAGGTCTTATTTTATGGAATGTATTTTCAGTAGGCATTACAAATTCAGGAAATAGCCTGGTAAACAATGCGAACATGATTAAAAAAATATTCTTTCCGCGCCTTCTTTTGCCTCTATCTTCTATTCTTTCTACATTAGTAGATTTCGTCATGACTTTTGTGCTTTTCATAGGGCTGATGATATACTTTGATATATATCCTAACATCCTTCAACTCCTGATCGTACTACCTACAGCACTACTCATTACACTATTTACAACCTTTGGTCTTGGAGCTTTTCTCTCTGCGTTAAATGTCAAGTACCGTGACTTCAGATATGTAATTCCATTCATGGTGCAAATTCTATTATTTTTAACTCCGGTCATTTACCCGCTGACAATTGTACCAAATGAATTTGCGCAACAGTTACTGGCTTTAAACCCTATGTCCGGAGCTATCGCATTACTTCGCGGTAGTTTTACAGGTGTGTTCCCTGATGTGATGATATTGGTTCAAAGTTTAGGTATAAGTGTTCTGCTATTCTTTTCAGGTGTATTTTATTTTCATAGAACTGAATATTACTTTGCAGATCTCGCCTGATGAAACCAATCCTTGAAATACAAAATCTTTCTAAAAAATTCAGGATCAACCATGAATTGGGTCCATACATGACTTTCAGGGAACGCTTGTTGAATTTAACAGCGAGAAAAAAAGGTAGCAGTTCTGAAGACTTTTGGGCATTAAGAGACATTAATTTTAATGTTGCTGCGGGAGAAGCAATCGGGATCATTGGAAAAAACGGTGCCGGAAAATCCACATTATTAAAGATCTTGTCCAGAATTACACCACCTACTACAGGAAAGATATTATCAAGAGGAAGAATAGCCAGTTTGCTTGAAGTAGGCACAGGATTTCATCCTGAACTTAGCGGAAGGGAAAATATCTATCTCAACGGTTCAATTTTAGGGATGAGGAGAAAAGAGATACATGAAAAATTTGATGCCATTGTCGATTTCTCAGGAGTTGAAAGATTCCTTGATACTCCGCTTAAACATTATTCGAGTGGGATGCAATTGAGACTTGCTTTTTCAGTTGCTGCATTTCTGGAGCCTGAAATCCTAATCATAGATGAAATTCTTGCTGTCGGTGATGCGGAATTTCAAAGGAAATGTATGGGAAAAATGGATGAAGTTGCCCATAGTGGACGTACTATCATCTTCGTAAGTCATAATTTAGGCGCAGTAAAAAGTTTATGTCAGAGAGCCATCCTTTTAAAGGAAGGAAAAATCGATCAGATAGGTAATTCAACGCAAATCGTTGAGTACTATTTATCTCATAGTCCGCCCACTCATTCCGACGGTCGTCAATATCTTACGGATGAAAAGGCTCAGTTAAAATTGAAGATGCCATATTGGATCGATGGTAATGGGAAACCAACGGCAAATTACGTTTATGGTGACAACCAAACCCTGCGTTTCGAACTTGAACTTTTGAAGCCGATTGACGGGATGGTTATAGGAATGGCCGTGGTCACACGTGATGGAAATCGTTTATTTACTTCTCACTCTATCGATGACAAAAATTTTAAATTTCCTGCTCAATTAAGTGGTAAATTTAATGTTGAAACCAGTTTGAACCTTCCAACGATTTCACCGGGTGTCTATGAAATTATTTTTGGAATAAAAGATAAATCAGGTGAGACCTTAGTGTATTCAAGCAATGAACTATTTTTAGATATCCAATATATCAGAAAAGAAAAAGACGGTGATGATGGTTTACTATGGCATACCGGCTCATGGAAATGTTTTAGTAATTGACTTTGATCCTTAACGAAAAGATATAATGCTCGTTAAAATATTTAATTTATATAAAGAAGGAAATCTTTCGCTGGCCCTCAAATTCAAGATCAATAAATGGCTTGATAAGAGAATAGCAGCTTCAGATAACAAGAATTTAAGGACAAAACCACTTCATCGTTTTTACATTCGTAATAATGCCGAAGCTTTTGAATTTTTATTCAGACATTCTTGCATGTATAGTGATTCAAGCCAAAGGACAAAAAAGATCATTCTGTTCGGAGAGCCTCAAAATACTAAGCATGCTGAAGTTCTTTCCAGGCTCTTGAAATCAGGACATAAGGCAGAATTGTTATCCGGAAAAATTCCGGATGTAAATAATTTATCTATACGGGCTTCAGAAGTTGCATGCTTTGTTTCTTGTTACTTTAATGAATCAATCAATCAGCGGATCTGTCAGGCATTATTAAATGAAAGTGAATTAAGGAATATCCCTTTTGAATACCTTGGCGACACTCGTGAAGATTTTGCATTTGCACGTAAGCAAGACCATCAACACAGTTTCGATTTCGTTTCTCCTCTATTCCATGGAGAGATCGATTACTTCAAAATATACGAAGAAAGTCTTTTGCGTTTTGAAAAAAAATGTGACATCCGTGATTATATGGATCTATGCCAATTAATAGAGCATATACACAAGTCAAATATTGAGGGGGATGTTGCAGAATTCGGAAGTTATAAAGGTCATAGTGGATATTTAATATCACAGTTGCTTAAAGCGCATGGCTCAAATAAGCAACTCTACATGTTTGATACTTTCGAAAAATTTCCGGATGAGGACATGGGAGTTGATTCCTTTTGGAGCGACACACATGAAGTGAACTACGAAGAAGTTAAATCTAAATTCAAGGACAACAAGAAAGTTACACTTGTAAAAGGTGACTTCACCAAAACTCTGGAAGCATCGGAAATCAAAAAACTAGCTTTAATATATATTGATTGCGACTCGTACAGAGCCACAACATATCTTATGGAAAAATTGTTCGAAGATGTTTTGAGCGAGAGAGGCTTGTTGGTTTTAGAAGATTATGGTCACCCGGCATTGTTGGGAAACCGCCTGGCATTTCATAATTTCTTAGATAGCAAACCGAAATACTTCCGTTTTTTCTCGCAGTTTAGCGGGTTTCAAATAGTTGTTAAATAAGCGTAAGAAAATGAATTCCTCCCCGCTTATTTCCGTTATTGTTCCAAGCTATAATCAAGGAGATTATATCGAAGCCACCATTTTAAGTGTGTTAAAACAAGATTATCGCAATTGGGAATTGATAATCCAGGATGGCGACTCAAAAGACAATACGAAAAGTATTTGCCGGGAATATGAACGACAAGATTCCCGTATCAGTTTCTTCACTGAAAAAGATAAAGGTTTTGCTGATGCTGTCAATAAAGCAATAGATAAAGCAAAGGGTACAATAGGAGCAATTCAAAGCTCCGATGACTTTTATTCAAATGAGCATGTTTTTTCGGAAGTTGCTGAACATTTTAACAAGCATAGACAATTAAAGCTCCTTGCCGGCTATCATCACTACGTCACAAAGGATCACAAAGAAATTTTATGCCCGAGTCCTGTACAGGAACAAATAAATGGCTTTATTGATCCGGAGAAAATGTTTAATCTGCGCGTTCATTTTCCACAGAGTTCAACTTTTTTTAGTGTACAAAGGGCAAGAGATATCAACAAATTGAATCCGCTACTAGACATGGTAGCTGATACAGATTTTTGGATCAGAATGGCTAATTATAAACCAAAAGAGAACAAGAGTATTTTTCGCTCATCCAACCACTGGAGTTGTGTAATTGTGCATGAAAACCAGAGAAGTGTTGACCAGTGTCAATTCAGTTTAGGTAGGGCAAAGATGTACTATCACTATATGACTGATGACAATCTTTCTGTTTCACGACTGGAAAAAACCACAGCATTCAGGGCCACGCTGATCGATGCAATGGGCTATTTTCATACACAAAAAAGAGATACTTCCGAACTGAGAAAAATGTTTATGGATGTATTTCGTAAAAGATTACCACTAAAATGGACAATAAAAGAATTTCTTAGCGCTACCCCATTATACAGAAAATGGTTGTATAAGAATCGCCCTGAAAGAAGTTCATTAGAATTACTTGATTACCCAACCGGTAAGATTTACAATTGGATGATGAGCAAATCCTGAGAGCTTAAATTCTCAAGAGAAGAATTTAAAAACAAAATATTATCTTCATATTAATGAATTATGCACCGGTTGCTTTATTTGTGTACAAAAGGCCTGATCATCTTCAGCAAACTTTGGAACATTTAAAAAAAAACGAAGGAGCTAAAGAAACTAGTTTGTACATTTTTTCAGAAGGGCCAAAAGCCGATGCAAGCGTATCAGACCATGAGGCCATAAAGGCTGTCAGACAGATCATTCATGATATAAGCGGCTTCAAAGAAGTTATAATACAGGAAGCACAATCGAACATTGGTTGTGCAGATTCGATAGTTGCAGGTATTACCCATGTACTTACAAAACACGATAGTATAATTATCCTTGAAGATGATATTATCACTCACCCCTTGTTTTTAAAATTCTGTAATTGCGGGTTGGAACAATTTAAGGATGATGAAAAGGTAATGCAAATCGGAACATTTATGTTTCCTACAGAATCCACTCTTCCGCTGAGCTTTCTCTCCCGGAAGGTCTTTTGTTGGGGTTGGGCAACCTGGAAAAGAGCATGGAAAGAATTGGACAGAGATACCAATGCGCACTATACTAAATTAAAAAATCATAACCTAATCTATGATTTTGATCTTAAAGGAGTCTATCCATATTTTAAATCACTTGAGGCGCAATCTTCAGGCGATATTGATGCATGGGATATATGTTGGTATGCTACTATCTTTTTAAAGCAAGGGCTTTCCCTCTATCCATCATTTCCATTGAGTCAGAATATCGGTCTGGACGGCAGTGGAACTCATTTTAGATCGGATACAGGAACTAAGATCCCTCCTTTTCAAGTGGATGAAAATATTCTTAGCTCTATCCCTTCGGCAATACAACTTGACGAAAAAGGCGAGACAGTGATTAATTTAGCAGTAGCTAATTGGTCAAAGCTATCCTCAATAGAAACAATTAAAGTTAAGATTAATAATTTAATCAATAAATTGCGTAAATAGATTTAAGTAATACAGAGTTAAATTATAATTCATTGTTATATTTTAAGAATTCAATTAATAAATTTCATGAACAAATCATTACAATAACAATACTTCACTGCTCATGATCAAAAAACTCCTGAAACACATTTTAAATCTATATAAAAGAACAAATCATCTCAAAGCATACAAAGATTTTGTTCAGATAGCTGAAGAATGTGTGACCGATAATCTTGAAATTGAAATTAGAAAGCCGATAAGAGGGAATATTTACTTAAAGATTTCCAAAGGTTCTATTGTATCAGGTAAATTTGTATTTGAAGCCGAGACCAGTCAGATTCTTATTGGAGAAAATAGTTTTATTGGAGGTGGCCTATTCATTTGTCATGATAAAATTGAAATCGGCTCAAATGTCATGATTTCATGGGGTTGCACTATTATCGATAATAATGCTCACTCATTGAAGGCTTCTGAGCGAATCGATGATGTAAAAAACTGGAAGCGAGGAATAACAGAAAATCAGCCATGGAAATATAAGGATTGGTCAAACGTTCGAAAAGCCGGAGTACATATTGCAGATAATTCCTGGATAGGCTTCAATAGCATCATCTTAAAAGGTGTTCATATTGGTGCAGGTGCTATCGTAGGTGCCGGAAGCGTGGTAACTAAAAATGTATTACAGGAAAGCAGTGTCGCCGGAAATCCTGCTAAAGAAATTAACCGTATAGATTAGATGTTGACCTGGGAGGAGACTATTATCCATTTAAGAAAAAAAACAGAATATGCATCAATACTTTATGATTCATACCTGAATGATGCACCGATTGAAAATGTTGAACGTTTCAGGCAATCCGCAGAATTCAGAGAAACTCTTTCTATCATCAGGAAATCATTTCCCTCTGCAAAATTCATTCTTGAAATAGGAAGTGGAAACGGTATTGCAGCGGCTGCTTTTGCATTGGAAGGTTATAAAATAATTGCAACAGATCCAGATGAAGGTATGCATACAGGGTGTGAGGCAATAAGAAAGTTAAAGTCAACCTTCAATCTGTCGCAACTTGAAGTGCAGCAATCAAAAGGAGAAGCTCTCCCCTTTGCCGATAATACTTTTGACCTGATATACGTCAGGCAAACACTGCATCATGCTGAAGACCTGGACAAAATGCTGAATGAAATATCACGTGTTCTTAAGCCGGGAGGTGGATTTATTGCTGTGAGGGAACATGTAATATTCAATGAGAAAGATAAACAGGTTTTTCTGGCGAGTCATCCGCTGCAAAAGTGGTATGGTGGCGAAAATGCATTTCTTCCCGAAGAGTATAAGAAGGCTATTCAACACTCAGGACTGGTTCTCGACAACGTTTATAAACACTTTGATACAATAATAAATTACTTCCCATCTACTGAAAATGAAGTGGATAAACTTGAAGAACACCTGGACCAGACCCTAAAACAGGAACTAATTCGAAAAATCGGAGCTCTTGCTAAGCTAAGATTATTTTTAAACACCTATATAAAAATCAACAAATTTCGCTTTGGACATGCCAAAGATGAAAGAAGAATTCCGGGAAGAATGTATAGTTTTATAGCCCACAAATAAGAGGGAATTAATACCTTTCCGGCAAAATTAGATCATAGAATTTCAACTCTTATATGTCAACAATCCTTATAACAGGTGGGGCCGGATTTATAGGTGTTCATCTGTGTAATTTGTTCTTAAACAGTGGCAGGAAAGTCGCCATTGTTGACAATTTTTCTTTCGGTATACGTTCTAGCCTGAATGAAGCAAATCCATTGTTGAGTGTTTACCCAAATTCGATACTGGATGTTGATGCGCTAGACCAATTAATGTCAACCTTAAAACCCGAATTAGTTTATCACCTCGCTGCAATTCACCACATCCCAACATGTGAAAAGGATCCCGGATTTGCAATCAGAACAAATATTGAAGGAACAAATAACATCCTTGAGCTATGCTGGAAGTATAATGTAAAAAGACTGATCTTCGCTTCTACAGGAGCAGTTTATGATACTGTGGATGGTGCATTGAACGAAGAGAATACCCCTGTTGCACCAAAAGATATCTATAGTATAACAAAATCAAGCGGTGAAGAATTATTGAAACTCTATGCTCTGAGAGGAGGCTTCGAAGCTATATCCTGCCGATTATTCAATGCGATAGGTTCCGGAGAAACGAATGCACATCTGGTTCCTGAAATATTATCACAGTTACAGTCAGGAAGTACAAAATTAAAGTTGGGCAATCTGAACACCTACAGATCTTATATACACGTAAAAGATGTTGCGGAGGCTTTATTCAGATTATCAGACTATAAGATGCCGGAAAATTACCGCATACTAAATATTGGTAATGAAACTGAGCACACGGTAATGGATCTTGTGGGTTTTATTTCCGAAATATCAGGGAAAAAAATTGAAGTTGAGAAGGATCCTGACAAAGTACGGAAATATGATCGCCTGCACCAACTAGCAGACATCTCAAGATTAAAAAAAGACCTTGCTTGGGCACCTTCAAGAACAGTGAAAGATGCTCTGAAAGACGCATACCAGGAAACATTTGGTCATGATAAATTATAATATAATTATTCCTGCATTAGGCGGAGAAAGCTGGACCGGTGGACAAATCTATCAATCTAATATGATTGAAGCATTTCAAACGCAAACTAATGTCAACTCCTATATACTTCAAGATCACAACAAATTAAAAGGTAAAAAAGGGTTAAAAGCAAAACTGCTTAGGTTTATCAGAAGGCATTATCTTTCTATTAATCATCAGGCATCAATGCTCTTGCTCGGCTTTGATCGCAGGTTAAGTAAAAACTTCAGGCAGTTTTGCTATGCAAATACCAATGTACTTTTTACAAACAATCACTCTTATCTGGATATTAGAGCAAGAGTCATTAAGTTATATTGGATTCCGGATTTTCAACATTTGCACTTGCCACATCTTTTTACCAAGAGCCAAATTAATGAAAGAAACTATAAATTTCTTTCCGGTTGTAAAAAATCGGATATAATAATCTTAAGTAGCAGAGATGCTCAAAAAGATCTTGAAAACTTTGCTCCGCAGTATGCTCAAAAAAGTCAAGTTTTACATTTTGTAGCGAATGTACCTAAACACATTCGGGAATTAGACCCGTATGAGTTGATCACCAAACACTCACTACCTGAAAAATTTTTTTATTTACCGAACCAGTTTTGGAAACACAAAAATCATATTTCAGTATTTGAAGCCGTCTATCATCTCAGGTTACAAGGACATAAAGTAAATATCGTTTGTACAGGTAGTTCTCTGGAATTCAGAAGTCCTGGACATTTTGAACAGATCAAGAACAAAATAAATGAGTGGGAAATTTCTGATCAGATATTTATTCTGGGATTGGTACCGCATGATGAAGTATTACTTTTGATTCGACAAAGTATCGCAATGATCAACCCATCGCTCTTCGAAGGATGGAGTACAACTGTAGAAGAATGCAAATCAATCGGGAAGCTTGCACTGCTTTCAGATATTTCTGTTCATCGTGAACAAGCTCCATCGCTGGTCGAGTATTTTCCACCATTGGACACCAATGAATTAGCAAAACAATTACTCAAGATCTGGTATAAAAATGAGGCAGGGCCGGACAAAATAGCGGTAATAAAAGCTGCTGAAAGTTTACCATCACGGATTGAAAATTATGCCAACAATTTTTTTCAAATTATTCATGACTACAGAGACCCTAAAACTCTCCTTAAAAAAGCACAGTTACAGACACCTATCCTATTCCTCATTTTTAATCGCCCGAAACAAACTTTTCAAGTCTTTGAGACTATCAGAAAGATAAGACCTAATAAACTCTTTATTGCAGCCGATGGTCCAAGACCTCATGTACCACAGGATGCAGTAAAATGTGCGGAAGCCAGACAAATTGTTGATAAAATTGATTGGGAATGTGAAGTGAAGCTTCTTTTCAGAGACGAAAATCTATCTACGAAAACTGCAGTCAGCTCTGCCATCAACTGGTTCTTTGAGAATGTTGATGAAGGCATTATACTCGAAGACGATTGTGTTGCCGACCCGAGTTTTTTCAACTATTGTACTAAACTTTTAGAACGCTACCGCCATGATGAACAAGTAATGCACATTAATGGAAGCAATTACTTGTTAGGAAAAGAATTTAACTTCAGTGGCTCGTACTATTTTTCAAATTTATGTCACCCTTGGGGCTGGGCAACATGGAAAAGAGCATGGTCAAAGTACGATATAGACATGAAAGGGCTCGATGATTTTTTAGATGGGAATAAACTTGATAGAATAACCCGTAATCAAGAAGTAAAAAAATATTACAGGAGTGTACTTAAAAAGACAGCGATCGATGAAATCAATACCTGGGATTATCAGTGGTTCTTCTGTGTGTGGCTTAACGAAGGTATGGCAATTACGCCCTCGAAAAATCTAGTCAGCAATATTGGCTTTGGTCAGGATGCAACACACACTAATTATAAATACACAAGACTTAGCAATATGAAACGCTATCATATTGACGTTATAAAGCATCCTTCAGACCGAAAAATAAACTCAAGGGCAGACGAAGCTGCTATGAAAATAAATATTACAGAAGGAGGAGGAAATATCTTTCAAAAAATTCTTGTAAAAATAAAATTAACTTTCGGTATAAAAGTTTAACATATCTATCAAAATATTTTCAAATGCGAATAACCATTTTTGGAGTTGGGAGATCAGGTACAAAGGCTGTTCAATTATATCTTAGCTATCTTATTGCACAGCGGGAGAATAAAGTCTGGATAAATTATGAACCCTATTTTTGGGAAAACCGCTTTACAAATGTATTAAACTACGAAGGATATTTTCATCACATGCACTCCCCACACATTGTCAGAACTGTCGATGAAATAAGTCGTTCACATGTAAGGTTCCTGAAAAAGCTGTCTATTTCGAAAATGAGTTCTACCACCAAATTTATCAGAGGAAATGGACGAATGGATGCAATCAATGCTATTCTTCAGCCGGATCATAGTATTGCCATAATACGTGATGTTTATCAGGTACTGATTTCTGTGCTTAAAACCGACTGGGATTTTTGGTCTGTTGGATTTGGACACCATCAAAACTGGCCTGCATTTATTGAAGAGGTAAGAAAAAAAGATATTATAGAGAATTTTGATTGGTGCCTATCCCGCATAAACGACAGGATCGATCAAAATGCTTTTTATTGGTATGTCATGAACAAATCATTGCTGACCTCTAAATGGCCGAATACGCATTTCATTAATTATTCAGAGATCAAAATTATGGAAGAAATTGCCCGTAATATTTTAGATCCTGCTATCGATCTCTCAATAAATAATAACTTATTTACAGGAGATTGTATCCATGAGAATTACCCTTTACAAAGCACAAGTGAACACAAATTTCTCTTCCATAAGATGAATGGACTATTATACAAAAGTAAACTCCTTGAAAAGTACGGCTTGTTCATCCCCAAATCAAAATACGGATCCGAGGCCGGAATGAATACGGTATTTAAAAAAATCCAGTCAGCCAGACAAGCCGGTTCGAAGCTTACAATAGAGAAAAAAGATCTGTATGAATATATCAATGAAGATATATCAAACATGTTTGAAAAAGTGAAATGGGGGAAAAAATTAACTTAAGTCGAATTTCAATTCACGATATTGTTTTTTTTCAAAGCATGGAGTAATAAAATGTTTTCTGTAAATGAATAAATTGAACAAATGTAAATTATGTAACAATACTAATCTCAGGCCACTGAAAAAGTATGTTCATGCCGGTGAATTGGCACGTTGTATTTCATGCGGAATGGTTTTTTCAAACCTTATCCCTTCTGAATCTCTTTTAGCTGAACACTATGGAAGATACGGAATGTTTGCAGAATTATCCCCAACTACCATTAAACGCTACAATGAACTGCTTGATACATTTGAACAATTCAGACAAAAGAACAGAATATTGGATGTAGGTTGTGGAGAAGGATTCTTCCTGGAACAAGCAAAACGAAGAGGATGGGATGTGCATGGAACAGAATATGCTCCACAATACATCGAAGCATGTTTGCATAAAGGCATCAATATGCAGACAGGAGTTTTGAATCTTAATAATTATCCGGCAGAATCATTCGATGTTATTGTTTCAATTGAAGTGATAGAACATTTGCTCGATCCGCTGAAAGAGCTGGAAAATTTCAATGCGCTTTTGAGACCCGGTGGACAAGCATTTATTACAACACCAAATTTTAACTCAATTTCAAGAATTATACTTGGCAAGAACTGGTCAGTGATAAGTTATCCTGACCATGTGAACTATTTTACTGCCGGAACACTCTCCAAGGCGATGAAAAAGGCAGGTTTCAAAACAGGTAAAATCAAAACAGTAGGTGTTAGTATCACCAGAATTCAGCAAACGCTGTTCAAAAAAAAGAGATCTAATCGTTTGGAGAATGGCAATCATCAAGATAGCAAGCATGAACCATTAGACCTACAATGGCAGTCCAGAATAGAAGGAAATCCCCTTTTAAAAATAAGTAAGAACATTTTAAATGCAATTCTCAACTTCACACGCACCGGTGATGGAATGAAAGCATTTTATAAAAAATAACCAAAGGTCTTTTTCCTGATGAACAAGCAGCGAATCAGCGTAGTCATACCATCTTTCAATCAAGGATCTTACCTTGAAGAATGTATCTTGTCAATTCTTTCCCAGGAATATGACAACCTGGAAATAATAATCATTGACGGAGGAAGTACGGACAACTCAATAGAGATCATAAAAAAATACTCAAGTCAAATCGACTATTGGGTAAGTGAAAAAGATAAGGGTCAGAGTGAGGCAATCAATAAGGGATTGAGACGATGTACAGGCGATATCGTCACATGGTTAGGAAGTGATGATATGTATCTTCCCGGAGCATTGCGAAAAGTATCTGATAGTTTCGCGAGATTTCCAAATGAAGTTGGGGTAATTTATGGAACGAGTGAACTTTTCAAGGACGCCGGTACTATCAGGCTTGAAACCGCCTTAGCAGACGGAAGTATCGAACGTATTTTGGCAGGGATGGCCTTCCCACAGCCTTCATCCTTTTTTCGCCGATCAGTATTGAATGAAACCGGACTGTTAAATGAATCACTTCATTTTGGAATGGACTACGATCTATTCAGTCGCCTTAGAATGTACTGTGACTTTGAGTATGTTGATTTTTGTTTTTCAAAATATCGCATTCATCCTTCAAGTAAAACAATAGCGTCTACAGGGAAATTTATTGGTGACTGGATCCTGATCTTTAACAGTATCTGTGAAGGTTTAGGACTTGACCGAACTCTAAGCAAATTAGAATCAATAGACCTTAGAAAAACTGCTCAGCCGGCAATAAAAAATTTCTTTTTAAAGCATAATGGTAGATTTAAGATTGATGAAGATCTTTTGATGTACAACTTTTTATTCAATGTTATTCGCTTTGACTACGAAAGCTGCAATTTCAAGCGTGCCCGCGTGGTAGCCAATACTCTTCACAAAGACTATTTCAAATTTCTCTCCGGCGATCCAATGATCATGATTATCGCCAACAGGGCTCGCTTCGTGCCTCCTATTCTTCTAAAGATCGGCAGAAGACTTTCGAGAAAGATTCGCTACAAATAAAAAAGATCAGTGGACTTCTTTTACCGGCTCAATGACAGGTTCCGCTGCTGGCTCTTCCGGCTTCTTTCTGGATTCTTTGTATGCATGATAAATGATAAAAAGACTGGCCACATAAAAAGGTATAGCCGGAATTTTATAACGTACCAGACTACCAAAATTAGAAGTGGTAAGTCCAACAGAAAATGAAAAGA
>Ga0116143_10003474_pt1 | contig 15856 bp, 24 predicted proteins | sample AD_UKC034_MetaG_FD_89745 | JGI IMG/M metagenome (GOLD analysis project Ga0116143, IMG submission 89745) | Active sludge microbial communities of municipal wastewater-treating anaerobic digesters from USA - AD_UKC034_MetaG | ecosystem: Engineered > Bioreactor > Anaerobic > Digestate | place: USA...
AGCGCCCTGATTGGCGCGGCGCAACAATTCAATGGTGCTTACTTTCTTAGCCATTTTTATCGCCCTTTATGCTGTTCACTTTCTTTTTTAGGTTGATGTGTATTACAGACAACCCGCGCGGATCAACGCGCATTTCTCTGTTGTCGTAGCGACGGACAGACTCGGCAATGCCAGCCGAGTCAGCCCACTCGCAACAAATCAGGCCGCGATCATCCGGGACGCTGTAACCATCCGGGTAAATGCCTGTCTCCCAGATAATCGCGGCGGCTTGATAAAGATTGTTAGTGCGAAAAACCGCCATCAGGCGGTTTCTTTCGCAAACAACACCTGCACGACTGACCCGGCAGCCGGCGCAGTCGTGAAAGTCAGAGACGTGCCGCTGATCGAGATACCGCTCTTTTGCCGAGAGCCTTGCTCGTCGGTGGACAGCTTGACTTTGCAATAGATCAGTTTTTCAAGCACCCAGTCATCGGCGTTGCCAACCGTCAAATCTCGCAGCGAAAGCGGAGTTGCGGGCAACGTGAAAGTGGTTGTCGATCCATCGCCGTTGTATTGCGAATAGACGGCCTCGCAACCGGCCGCCAAAACGATCGGGTCGTGATAGCTCATTGCCGGGATCACCACATCGACATCTTCCATCGGCGACGGTACGGCAAAGGGCTGAATGACCAAATCCTGGTGAATCAGCGAGAACAGGTGAGTTGCGTTGTCTTTCTTGCGGTACACGCTTTCGATGTCAAACCGTGCCAATGCGTCAAAAGTCAAGTTCTGCGCAGCATAGCCGGTTTTACCGAAAGTGGTCGTACCCATCAAGTAAGCCAAAAACGTCGGCAACTGTCCGGCGTAAACCGTGATTCGCACCCCGTGCGATTGGCCGATGTTGTACTGCAGAGCATCGTCGCCGCCGCCCTGCTGGTACAACTTTTCGCTTCTCTCGTAACTCACCGGATCGGCCTCGACTGACTTGATCGCGTCAAGGTTGATCGCGGCAACGTTATCGGAGACGCTCGACCCGTGAACAAACACGCGGTGCAGCGTATTGCGACCCGACACCACTACGTCGGCGTCCAACATTCCGAGTTGATCAGATACAGACATTTAGAACCTCCATTAATTAAGAATTAACTATATTTTGTCACGCCGTCAAAAGAATGGACACTTCGCCGCGAAAATCATCCTCTTGCTCGAACTCGATAGATCGCGGATTTTGAATGCCGTCGATCACCACGCCGATCTGTGGCAGCGTTTTTGCTGTGAATGCCGTGCCGGCAATGGTGCCGGAGAAAGTGACCGCGTTCACCGCCGAATTTGCAAAGAGCCGCATTAAAGCCGATTGCATGATTGCGGCCTCTTCAGAACCGCCTTTTTCTCGATCCGTCCACCCGCCGACAACAAGCTCCCAGTTAAAGCGCGGTTTGCCGCCGCCTTGCTGCTGTACCTGTTCAATCATGAGTGGAGAGTGGCAATAAAGAAACGGTTTTGTAAAAGTCTCAAAAACCGTCTGATTGGGCCAGCCCTCTACCACCGCCCACGACGTCCACGGCGCGCTCGAAACGGTTTTTGCGCGCAAGAACCCCATGACTGCTTGCTGTATATCGGCGATTTCGTAACCTTCGCGGATCATCCCAGTTTATCCATTCGTTTTTTGACTTCGCGGTTTGTTCGTTGCAATATCGCGGGTCTGCGTTCGTTGACGGCTTCGCGAGCAAACGGCCTGGCTTTCATTCTGCGCGTCCCGTCGTGAACGTGAATTGCATAATCAGCGTTGCGCTCATCGATGAATACCAGACCACTCACCGGGTCGACTCGTCTTATTTTTGTAGACTTTGAAAGCTCTGTCGATATCCGCGTCACCGGCAATTGCCCAGGATATGGCGAGCGCGTGCCGGGCTGATGTCTTACGCCCATCAAGTTTTTGGTAAATGCTTTCGGCAGTTCAGTCATGCCAAAATCAACCCCGGCAATCAGACCCTCGATGAAAGCGATCTTTTTCTTGCCGGCAAGTTCCAAAAACGCAGAGGCGTCAAACGTCGCGTTAATCACGAAAGCCTCCTGCAGAGTGCAGCCGTCACGACAGTGCCATCGATCGGTATTTTTAACGTATACTTGACGGCGTATGTATTGCCCAGTACAGTGATTTCGTTCTTGTCGGTAAGATCGGCAAACGAGTAGTTGCTCCCATCACTGACCTTGACCGCGCCATAAAGCGCAACGTCATCGGCTTCGAGCTTGCCGATCTCCGTCCACTTGCCGGACCTGTCGACCTCATCTCCAACGGCCTTCGCGTCGATCACCATTGTTTTTATCGAAACCGTACTGGTTGTCGATCCGATTAATCCAGTCCCGTTGCAGTTCGTTGCGGACGGGTTTCGACGATGCCAGTCTGCAGAATAAGCCGGTGCCTCTGTGCCGCGACTTATCATGCACGGACACTGCGTCCCACCGCTGTACTCTTTGACGGTTGCCGCCGTGCCGTTTGCAATGATGCTGTTTATAAATCGAGTGAGTCTGTCCATTCGAACTCCTCTGCGGCATCGTCGTATTCGTCGCTCCCCTGGCCGGACACCACAAACCCACCGGCGCCGACAACAACCCCAAGCTCTCCGAGAAAATCAAACGCCTCTTGCTTGTAGCTTTCGTAAGCGGCTTTGATCTCGGATGCTTTCAGGTCATTGACGGCCATCGGTCCCCACTTTGCGCCGGACTGCGGCGCGGTCATAACGACCCGCGCCGAGACATAGGCGATCAGTGCGGCTTTGGCAAGAGCTTTGTCGGTTGCATCCAGGCTGCTGTATGTGACATATTTCGATAGCCACGCTTCGGCTGCGGGCATGAATGCAGCGCTATTGAGAATTTCATCGCTGATTTCACTCTCCGACTTTTGCAGTCGCGCGCGAATTTCGTCGCACGTTGCGATTGCCATGCTCTGCCTCTCTTTCGATGTATCCGGCCTCTGCAAGTCCGGTCAAGCTCTTGCGCCACCGCGACACGACGCGCTCGCGGTTGCCCGTCCGCACGTCATCTGCGGTGAAAACTATCAAAACCTTCGGCTCCTCGTGATCGAGAAAGCTGAACGGTTGATTGCTCTTAATCTTTATCTTTACCACTTTTTAGGCCCTCCGGTTATCAATTGAAAGTCACGTCCATGACCTTGCAGGCGTTGTTGTCGATTTTGTAGAACGCGCTGCGATACCAGATCCCGGTGCCTTTCAGTTGCTTTTTCACGAGCCGCTCGCTTTCGACAAACACGGCCTGACCCGAAACGTTTCCGAGGCAGTAGCGGCTGTCCATGATAAGGATATAGTCGCTTTCAAGCCCGGTGTTGCCTTTGTCCCAGTCAACCCATTTCGGCGAGTCGACATTGATCGCGCCGAGCAGGTTCGGGCCGTTGACACTCGAAACGCCAGCCGCTGCAGCCAAGTAGGCTTGCATCTGATCTTTCTTTGCAATCAGGTGCGTGGTCTGGTACGGGGTGTCAAGTTCGGTCGCCAGCTTGATCACTTCGGTCGTGTTCAGCGTGTTGGTCGTGGTCGGATTGAAAGTCGTTGCAGCGTTGCTGTTGCCGTCGCCGTCAACCGCAACACGAATGCCCTCGGACGTTTCGGCAACGCCGATTTGCATACCGATTCGATTCAGCACGACGTTCAGCGCGTTAAAGCTCACCCGATCGACGTCCTCAAAGTTGGCTTTCAAATAACGCCCGTATTTGATCAGGCGCATGGATTGATCGCCAATGTTGATCCAAATGTCGGGCAGCTCTTGGTCTTTGGAGACCTCGGCCAACTCCAGGTCCTCTCCGGCGTCCTCGAAATAAGTCCGGCGAAAATCGACCTCGCTGATTCGTTCTTGCAGCGCGGTCAACTCGCTCGCCAGGCTGGTGCGGATCAAGCTCGCAGCAACAACTTGCGAAATGTACTCGCCCAACAGGACAGAAGAGTCGGAGTAAGCGAAAAACTTTCCGAGGCTGTCAGACGCGGCGCCGCCGATGTTCAGGTTGAAATGTGCCATCAATTCATCAAACGCGGTCGGCACAACCAGCTTGCCGCTACTCTTGGCAAGAATCTTTGATTTGATCATCTCGATCTGGGTCATCCCGGCATAGGGCGAACCCTGATGCGTGTGCTTCAGACCTTCAAGCCATTCGCCGAAAGCCTTGCCTTTGTGAATGGCTTCGTCGTACATTCCGACTTCAAGGCGCTCGCCGGGCAACCATGCGAATTTCTCTTTCAGGTTCATTTCTCATCGCTCCTAAATTTATGGTTTGAGCCGCCCGGTCTACATCAAAACGGCCAGCTTTTCGTTGGTTGTATCGATACCGATGATTCGCCCAGCGCCGAGGCTGGTTGCGTCTTTCACGTCGGTGTAGGTGGTCGAATTGACCGCGACGGTGTTGCCGAGCGCGGGAGAGCCGCCGGTTGCATAGCCAAGCACAACCATGCGGGTCGCTGGGTACTTGGCGCTTGCAGCGTCCTCGTACCAGAAGCACTCGACCGTCAATTTGTAGGTCGCAGTGCCGCTGGAGTTGACGTACGGCTCCACGCCGACGATGCGGCCTTCGATCAAATCGCCGTCACTTGACGCGGTGGTCACCTCAAAATTTGCTCCGGTCGACCACTTGACAAACTTTTGGGTCATCTTTGTACCGGCTGCGATTGCGGTGGTGATCGCGGTTTTCAGCGTTGAATCTGGGAACGCCATCACAAGCAGGGGTTCACCAATATCACCGGCAACAATGAAATCTCTTGCCATCTCGAATTTCCTCCTGGATTAAAAAAATGTTTAGAACGGCACGCCCTTGATGGCGGCGTTCGGTGCGTTGTCAAACTCCGGCTCTTTTGCGCCCTTGCCTTCGTCCGGCTTGATCTGTCCCTGTGGCGGATTGGCTTTCTCCCACGACTTGCGATAGCCGTCGCCCAGACCCTTGATCTCTTCGGTCTGCAGCTTGGCAAGCGTTTCGCGGTGCGCCTTCGCGCCATCTTCGTCTGTTGGAACGGCGCCGGTCAATTGGCCGTATTTGATTGTTTCATCGATCACGCTTTCTCGATACGTCTTGGCGTCATTGGCAACAACGGCGGCCTGCTCTTCGGTTTCAACGCCGGCGGCATCCAAAACCTTTTTCAACGCGGCAATTTCATCGCGGAGGGTTTTGGCCTGTTCATCGGCACTTGCGAGCTTGGCCTCGATCTCGGCAACCATTGCCTTTGCGCTCTCTGCGTCGGCGGCGTTAATTTCATATTCCGCCTCTGCAATTTTCAGTTTGATCATCTCCCCGGTCTCCTCAATTTTGGGTTCGGGTTGTTTGAAATGTTTTGCAAACAACGATTCGATTAACTCTTCAATGTCATCCACATTCATCGCTTGATTGCGCGGCGCGGCACTCTTGCCCGTACGTGCGCCGTATTGCGATCCCAAGAAAACCCACGATCCCTCGGTTGCTTCACCTGTGCGGGTGCTTGTTGATTTCCATTCGTCCCACAAAATCTCGCCGTTTTCGTCCTGAACGGAATCAATTGCCGGCGCACGAAACCCGATTGATTCAAATGCGTAAATCCCGGAATCAATTTTAAAGATCAGTTCTTTGTCATCTGCCGGCACGTAGTACCGACCAACAAGCCAATAAAGCCCGCCGTCGATCTCTTTGGCTTTGGCAACGAGCGCAGCAAAGTTTTTAACCGGCACATTGCCGACCATCGACAGCATTTCAGATTGAGAAACCTCAACGATCTCGGCGGCGTAGTATCTCCCCTCCGGCTCCCCGTCGTACCAATTATGGTTTAGCATTTTGCTTTTGCCGGGCAGCGTTGCGGCAAACTGTCGAAGCATATCCAACGGAAAGCGCTCTCTGTCCCGGTCAATAACGTTGTTGGCAAGCCACGACCGATAGACACGAAACGATTCACGTTTGACGTTCTCCGGATTGGTCATGTAAGCGGTCATGGCCGACCACTCTGCATCATCAAGATCGATTGCTTTTGTGGTCACGGCCAAGCTCTTTACGTGCAGCACCTCGTCGCCGGTCTTTTCGCGCAGGTAGTCCTCGCAGTCCCGCTCTGTTTTCCATTCGCTTTTTGAAAAGCGCACGCTGTCGCCGATAACCTTCATCCCGGCGGCAAGATCAACCTCGCCGTCAATCGGCCCGAATACGTACGCCCTGCGACTTTCATCCTGCTTTATGATCATGCTCCCTCCGTAAACAAAAAAAGGCCAACGCTCCGATAGTTCGGAATGTTGGCCTCTGTTGGGCTCTAAATATGTTTTTAGCTGAACCTAATCATGCGCCATTTGCGGCGCTCTCTCTCCGTTGATGTATTGCTTGCCGCATATCTCGGCATGACAAAACCGATTCACGTGACCACATTTGCGGCAAACGATGACCTCTTCGCCGCTCAAATTCGAAAACACACCGAGCAGCGCACGACACAGACGACCATCTTTTAAGCGCCCTTCGCAGCGCTTCTCGTATTGCGTCACTTTTCGCTCTCGCTCATGTACGGATCGCGGTATCGCTTGCGGCGCTGCTTCGGCACGACAAGCTCGTCTGAATCTAAAAGCGGTTCATCGACCGGCTTTTCTTTCGGCTGCACAACAACACGCGGCCTCTCATACAAGGTCGGCCATCCGCACTTTGGACAACGCGGGCGCGGGTCTGATTTAACCCAGCACTGCTCAATCCCGCAATTCGGACATTTTGCAATCATAAATACCTCACAATTTACATATATTTGTTAGCAAATATCGTGCCTATTTTATGATAACACCAATGCCCTGGTGCGACCAGATATTAAATTTCAGCGCCGCCGGCAATGTGTCGAAAACTTTCTTGACGTCCGGGATCGCGGCGGTGTCGTGAAACGCAATAACCCCGCCCTTGCGGACGAGCGGCGAGTATTTCTGCCAGTCATTCAGCGCGCCGTCTTGCGAGTGGTCGCTGTCGATAAACAGAAAATCAACCTCTCTCCCGGCAAGTTCGGTTTTCAACAGTTCAAGCGTTTCGGGTGAGCGGGTATCGCCCTGGATGCAGGTTGCAATATCCCCAGCCATCCAGCACTCATAAGATCGATCAACGGTGAAAATCTTTGCATCCGGCCATGCGTAAGCGAAAAGCATTGTATTGCCGCCATGAAAAGAGCCGATCTCAACGATTGTCTTGATGTCGACGTTTCGAATAACGCCAAGCATGGCCTCCACTTCAACCGGCGACTGGTAACACCGAACGCGGCTCATTGGCTCCCGCATCCATTCAACGACCGCAAGCTCTCGCTCTTGATTCTGCAGAACGCCAGCCGGCGAGTTTGGCCGCCAGTCATGTTCGCACTTCTGCCATTCGCCGTTTACGTTGCGGATGATCAGATTGCACTCTGGACAGAATTTCCACTTGATACCAAAATCTTTATTCATCGCTTGTGTCCTTTCACGGTCTCTCGTTGATTGTTGTTTTTTTGTTGTTGTCAACCAGATACAAAACCTCACAAGACCGAAGCCGTTCAACCATTGCCTTGGCGGCATCATCTTTGTCTGTGCCGCACGCGGTGACCGGCACCTCATCCAACAACGAATCCGGGCGCAGAACGTTTCGTAGCGCAAGCATAACCCGGTACTCTGTTTTGTCCGGATCGATCACCGAGCTAATAGTTACCCGCACGTTGTTGTGCGACGCCCAGCGCAACAGTTTGCTGTATGGCGTCCATTTTGAAAAGATCATCGATTTTCTCCATTCTGTCTTTTATCGCCGCGCGCAAACTCGAAACGGTGCTATTCTGTTTCATCAGCGCCGTAAACCGCCCTGGGTGCGTTTTGACTATCCACTGTTTTTCGGTATAACCCCAGACGATCATATTGCGCGCCCCCGCAGCCGCCGCCAGGTGAGCAATACCGCAATCCTTGCCGATGAATATTTTTGACCGCGCACACAATCCGGCAATCTGCTCCGTCGATAACTGCCTGTATCGGTCATCGATCCACTCCGGCCAATAAACCGCGCTATCGCGCACGTCGTTGCCAACCAACACGGCCTTGTCAATTATGCCAGACTCGACATATTTGTTTAGCTCAATAAGAACGACATTAACAAGAAACGGCTCGGCGTTCTTCCATGTGCATTTGACGATATTGCGAAAGTTCAACACCGCAAACCGACCTGTACCGACGTCGACGAAATCCTCTTTGCCGTGCGGCCAATCCGGATAAAATCCCTCTTTTGCAAGCCACGTCGCCTCGACCGGCACGCTGTAATTTACCACCTTGAACGTTTTCGGCCTGTTCATAAATTGTGTTGTCGACGCCCAAAAGAATTTATCCGGCTTGTAGACCCGCACGGCTTCGTCCGCGTCGCAAAGCGCGATATCAACGATTCTCTCGTCCGGGTTGTCGCGTTTATAGCGCTCTCTTACCACGCGCTCTACCACCGCGTCGCCGAGCGCGGAGTTGATCGGGCTGAATATTGTCACTCCGCCGTGCTTATTGATTGGCCGATAGCGCTTCTTTACGATTGCGCTGTAACAGATATCGCATTCGAGTTTTTGCGCCTTAAATCGCGGCTCGTCCTCTCTTGTGCAAGAGCATTCGTTTTTGCATATCGGGCAGGTGAATATCATTTATCACCTCCCCGTAAAAATTTGTGCAGCATATCCGTTTGAAACCCGGCGGTGAGGTGCAGCGCCTCCGTTGCCGAAAACCCGCCTTGCAGTAGCGCCTCGAAATAACCGCGAACCATTTTTGCAAAAATCTTAAAGCCGAACAAAATCGAATCAGATAACTCACCGTTTTCCGCCCCTGCGTCGGCGAGAATTTTATTTAGAGCTTTTTTTAAATCATCTTCACCCATTTTTTCGTCTCCCTTTTTTAGGTTCGTCAAACGGCATCGACTTCATGATGTGGCTGAACACCTCACAAGCAACCGCTTGCTCAAACGTCAAAAACGCCGCGCAAGCGATTTCATTTATATCGTCGATTGTCTGCAGATGTGCGGCGTTCATTGTTTGCACCGCAATCGCATTTACCTGCCTGTCGAAACCGTCCATCTGCAAATCAAGCTCCCGTCCAATCGAAGGCGCCGCCCAAATATCGGGCATAATCAGATAACCACTCCGCCCGCTCGATAGTGTACTCGCCATAGATCGTTTGCAATCGCCGCTTCATGTGCGCCCAATTTGTGCGCGGATATTGTGCCAGGTCATCATCTGTCGCGCGCAACAATGCAACATATCGAGCAAAATCGCTATTCAGCGCTTCGCGGTGATGATAAGAGCAAAGCGGCACAGTCGCCCACGCATCAACGATCTGTTTGCCGGCATAGATGAACGGGTGATGCCATTCGATTCGCCCGTCACACTCACAAGGGCCAAGTTTAAATTGTTGGTGAATGCAGGCCCACATAAACGGATCGTTTGCAAGCTGTCGGCGAACGTTGTCGGGGATCCGTCTCATGGCTTGCGCCTGTTGCCGATCCGCTCGATGATCGCGTCGATCTCCTCGGCGGTATATGGCTCGTCATAAGGATTGTTGCGCGTCCACGAGTCTTGAATGATCCCGCCGGGTATGTATTTCGGCAAAAGAACGCAACCGCAGTGCGGGTGGGTGTCTGTCGCTGGATATGGCCCGTTGCCATGCTCCCAGATTTGACCGTCAAAACCAAGACAAATCACGCACGCATCCGGACCGGCTGACCACTCGTCATATAAAACGTTGTTTGTCTCTGCCATCCAATCATAGGCTAAGTTGAAAGCAAGCGTGCTTTCTGTGCGCGTGATTCGCCGCCAGTACCAGGCTTTACCTTCGCCGATTTCTTTGTGCAGATGCCCGGCAACCCTGATCGGCCATTCGCCGTCGCGCGCCATTTGCTCCAACTGCCGCTTGACTTCGGATAAAGAATCAAGTGCAACCTGGGTCCTGATTCTTGTCCCTGCCGCGTTCTGCATTGCGCGAAACCGCAAATAATTCGGGTCCGGTGCAATCATCGAAACGACGTCCGGGTGACCAGGCGCGGCCTCGATCAGGCTCTCGACATAATCGGCAGAAATTGCCATCGATTGGAGTTGAAAGTATTTATAGAGCGGATCATCCTTTGGCGCTTTAAGCTCGCTCCACGGCTCCCCAAGAAACCGCTGCAAATGACCGGACACGGCACTATCAAGTGCTTGCTCCTGTTCAATACCCCACGCTGTCCATCGCCCTTCGTCACCGTCGCCGGTCATAACGTATCGGCGCACGGATTCAAGCGGCGGCAGTCCCAGCCCCGACAAGATTTCGCGCTCCATCTGTGTTACCGATTTCATTGTCGCAGCAAAGAACGCGCGCTCGTTTCGATCCAGTTTCTTGATGCGGTGCGCCCGCGCTGCAAGCTCTGCCTCTATACGAGTTACACCCTTGCACCCACAACCGCACGAAATCGGATGATGCGTGTAATAATCCACATCACCGCAAGCCGCAAGGCCCAGTGTTAGAGATTGTCGCCACGTGCTACTCATTTACGCCCTGCATTGCGATAGCCGCCGCGCGCAAAGACTTGCGCCGCGCAAACTCGCTTTTAATTTTCACAATCTTCGCCTCGGTCGATCCGTACAAATCAGACTCGGACACAAATCCGATCCGCAAAACGTAGTTTATAAGCTGCTCCTCGTCCATAAATCCATAATCGTAAAGCTCAAACGCCGCAGCAAACTCTTTTTCGACCGCTTGCGCAGTGTTTAGCCGCGCTTGCGATTCGGCCACCTCATCAGACAAATTCAACGGCTCCCACTCCATCTTGTACGGCGCTCCACCGCGCCCGCCCATAATCAGCGCCATATCAATCAACCGTTCAAGATTCGGCTCCATCGCCCGGCGTTGGCCGTCAATCAGGCTGATTGTTGCCTCATTCTGATTGGTCGAAAGCCGCTCGGTTGTCGCCCAGGACAGCCCGAACATCCACGGCGGCAACTCGGCCGATGCAATGATCTGTTCAAGTGCCAGCTTATAGTCAACTGAAACCTCCATCGGCTTCGAGTCGGCTCCAAGCAGCATCACTTTAAAATCGCCGTCCGCAGGCACCCCGACGTTGACGTCGTAAACCTGGCCGACTTTTCGCGCGCCCATCGCTTTGGATATCTGCGAACCGTACTCTCCGGCTGCAGCGGCAAGCTGGCTGGATTGTGTGTTGGCGCCGCCCTTAAAAATCGAAATCATTGTCGGGTCGCCGAATCGCCAAATAACATTATCGACCGACGCAAGAATCCTGACAACAATCCGCGACAAAAACGGGCAGCTTGCGAAAATAGACCGGCCATAGAACCCTCCGTCTGTCGTGCCGAATACCTGCGTAAACACAAGGTCGGGATTTGTCATTGGCGCGAATGCGCCCGGCGCAATCTCCTGCTCCACAACCGAACGCCCAGCAGACATCAAAAAACGAAAAAAATCAGGCTTGCCCACAACCGTGCGATAAATCGATTTCATCGCAGTGTCCGGTATGGCCTCCCACACCGAATAGCCCTTGAACATCGCCGCGTCGGCAATGGCCTCAATCAGCGAGTCAACGCCGAACTGAAACCATCCGACCGGGACAGAATAGACGCTATTTAAAATCTCCTGCACTTTCTTGTCGCCCAGACCGTCCAACCGCAGCCCAGTGATAAGCCGTGACCGCTTGCGGAGCGCAACATCGATCAGTGGGATCGCTTCACGCATCGCGTCGTATACCTGAAACACCACTTTTAGGGGTCTGTATTGTGCGAAATAACTGTCAAACGGCGTGCCGTTCTGATCGCGCGTTATAATCTGCGGAACCGACACACCCTCATCTTTTACAGGCGGCGTGCCGCCAAGCAACGTAATCGCTTTGTCGCGTAACCCCATAATCACTCCCTCATTTGCCCGGAGGCAAATGCAAAATTTGTCAAACTAAAATCCGGCCAAAACGTCAATGCCACAGCGTCGGCTTTGTCCGGGCTGCGGGCAATGCGTTTTTTAATATCATCTTTCGGCTCGATCTTTATTTTGCCGTTGCTCTGTACGGCCCACTGTATCGACGTCAATTCTTGGTCCAACTCGTCATCCGGTGGCAGCGCAAGCACACCACCCAACTTTGAATCAAGCGCGTCTCGAAGCGCCCAGTAACAATAAGCGCGCATATTGACAAACTCTCGCTCGCCGGTCATGTCGCGCAACCCGTTTGCCGCTTCGCTGAATTTTGCAGATACCGCGTTTGCGCCAAGCTCAACGAGCCGCGAATAAACCCCCGCGCCCTCGCCGATTGAATCTATAAACGCAGTGCCGTAGCTACCGATTGCCGTTTTGATTCGCCCGGCGGTCTCCATGTGGTCTGCTTTGCTGTAAACCAGAAACGAATCAACGAAATTCTCATATCGCGGCGCAAACACCGTGCGGTCGTTACCCATGCCCGCAATATCAGCGCCCAGCCGAACATTGCCCGTATTTGCCTGGCTCTCTGACCAACGGTCATGTGACGCCTCCAGCCACGACAGCGGAATGAGTTGCTCTTCGCTTTCGCGCGGGAACTCGCCCATCACCTTGACCAAGAACAAATCAGACGGCCTATACCATCGCCCGTCAAACTTGAAATCGTGAAATGCCACGCGGTCAATGTCCGCCGCATCGATCTCCTGCGACCATCCCGGTTTACCAACTTTGTCGGCAACCCACTCATAATCAACCTGTCCTGGAATCAATATCTTTTTCGCGCGCACATTCGGCGCGTTCAAACACGACAATTTCATCTTCGCGTATTTCGGATCACGGCTTGCGCGAAACGCCTCTCCGGACGATCTGTTTGGATTGAATATCAACAATTCGCGGCTCATTGATCCAGTCAACACGCCCTCTATTACGTTGTGCGTTTCGTCCTCAACACCCGACGCCTCGGTAACAACAACTAAAATGTTCGGAGAGTGAAACCCCGTCCACGCTTCATGCTTTCTGTCCGCCGCCTTGAACCCGATCAAAAACCAGTCCTCGGCAGGCATCCGAATCATACCGGCCAATAACTCGCCGCCGAGGTTGACCCTTGCATTGGCATGTAACTTGCCAATCTCGGTCATCATAATGGCCTTAACCTGTCGATCTGTCGGCGCGGTATTTATGACTTTCGATGGATAATAAACACAGAGAAACGTCAATGACACACACGCGGCAAGATAATCCTTGCCCCTCGCATGGCCCGATTGAATCGCAACGCGACGATAGTGCTGAATCATGTCAACGGCGTTGCGTTGCTGCCTGTCAAGCCGTGCACCAAGAACGTCGCGGATAAATGCGTTCCAATCGTCAGCATAGTCAAGCACATTACTTTTTATTGCGTTCTGTCTCAAACTTTACCCATTCCGCCCATGTCTGTGGAACCGCAACATTGCCGCTATGGTCAACCTCTTGCTTGTCCTTGTACCCACGACTGTGGCCGAGCTTGCCAAGCGTGAATCCGATTGCCCAGTTGTCGCCGTTCTTGATCTTCTCGTATAGCTTGACCTCAGCGACGTCGAGCATTTTACCGCGCCACTTGTTCTGTATCGAGGCAACGTCCGGAGATCGCTTGATCCAGTTCAGAATCGTCTGGTGGGTACAGCCAAGCCGATCAGCGGCCATGTAGACCTGTCCAAGGCTTGCGTCAAGCGCGTCGATTATTTGTTTTTTCGTATATGCCATAATGTGTCTAATTTAGCTAATTTTTGTATTTTATTGGTATGTATGATTTCAAATATCTTGTTGGCAATGTTTCGGGCATATAAGCTCCAAACAACTTCTCCACATCAAACAACCCTTCCAGCGTTTTGCGCATCTCGTAAGCAGACGCGGATTGAAACTTTCGCGATGTTGCCACCCTTACAATTGATTCTGCGTCTGCCTCTTCGCCGCGCAAAATTATAGCGCTCTGTATTACCCGCGCCAAGCAATCAGTTCCCAACCCTTCTACGGCCCAAAACTTATTACCCTGGAAAAACACATTGCCGGGCATTTGTGGTTCTTTAAGTTCCTTGCAAATATTATATCTATATTCCACATAAGACATCGGCCAACAAGCAAGCGGTGTCGCTGGCATCGCCCGAAATGGCGTAAAATGGAACAGCAAACTCCACTGTTTTTCGCTTTTGGATTGCAACATATCTATTTCTTTAATGTCCTGCACAACCTCGCGCCAATCGTTTTCGGTCTCTGTCGGATAACCAACTATATTGTAAATCTTTATTTGGTGTGGCCTTTCAAGTGTTGTTAGTCCAGATAAAAACCTTTTAAACATTTCGCGGCTTATTTTTTTGTTGACCATGAAGCGCAATCGCTCAGACATCCCGTCTAATCCTACCGCCATAACAAGAGCATCTTCCTGCCAACGTTGCGGCTCCAATTTCAACAGATCAATTATAGTTCTCTCTCCACTGCCAGCGGACATGCTACCAGAACCAGCGGTGAATGAGCCGTCTCCTATGTATTTCCTCTGCCACGTATAACCGCAAAAATAACACTTGTACGGACAGCCAATACTTTCCTCTTTGAATGTTTTGCTGTTCTCTAATCTGCATTCGTATTCATACGGCTTGTCAACCTGTGCGATAAAATAGTTTTTGCTCACATCAAATTCATCAGACCAACAAACAGACTCGTGCTTGTATCGCCCGCCCGCCTCAATCTCGCGCAAAAGCGGTACAATTATGTTTTCACCACGCCCGAAGACGAAACAATCAACGTACTGCAAAAATGGTCGCACATTAAGAACGCCCGCGCCACCAATCACAATCTTATATTTCCCGCTCTTCCACCGAACTCTTTCAGACAAAAACGTCCACCAATCACAGTCGCTTGTAATGCTGACAAGGACAACATCGTATTCGTGAATTGTCGCCATACCCGCGTATTGATATTCTATCCCGCCCCGCTTAACGGCGTCAAGAATTACACTGAACCCATGCCAGGCCCTAACGTTGTGACTTTCAACCGCATAAGTTTGTTTGGCGTATTTCTTATGTACGTAAGCAGCAACCTTCAAAACTCAAACCCACATTTAGGACACCTTGTCAAGTCACCACGTTCCTCTTTATAATCCCCATCAACATCAACGGGGAGCAACCCCTCTTTTGTCGCCAGACTTTCAAGCATTTCCTGAATCCGCTTATCCGTTGCCGCAACCCCCCGCAGCACCTCGTCCAGCTTTTCCTTGTCCGTCGCCGCCATTGCGCCTATTGGATCAATCGTCGCAAGCACAGTCGCCTCTTCAGCTTCGCTCAAATCGACGTAGGTGACAGGAATCGTCTGCTGTCCGGCCTTGTCTGCCAGCTGCACGCGGAGGTGACCATCGACCAGGTGACCGGTGCGCTTGTTTACAATCACATTCTGCACCCAGCCGACCTCCGCAAGCACGCCCTCCAGCGCGTCCTGTTGCGCCTTTGGGTGAATACGCCAATTTTGCGGATTGAACATAATTTGGTCAATCGGTTCGTCGCCATATCCAACTATTCTGTTTCTGATCTCCATGTTTCGCCTTTATTTTATCTAATCACATATATATTTTAGTTGCAAAATATAAGCCAAAATTCACCGCGCGGTGAAAACGGCGGATAAAGTGAAAGTCAATCGCCGATTATCTCCCGCCATATTTCGTCAAGCTCTTCGTCTGTGAGCTTCGGCGGGTTGCGGTCAAATCCCAAAAATTCATTGAGCGCTCCAAGTGAGAGCCTAAATTTGTATTCGTCCTGAAACCAGCACCAGTCTTTGTAAAACCCGGATTGGTAAAACGGGTCGAACACGCCGACTTTAAGCGTGACGATCCAAAGCACGTACAACACACAGAGCGCCAACAATTCACTTATAAGTAAATTTTTCGCGGCAAGCAGCGCAAATCCACCCGCCAGCCAGGCGCCGGAGTCTCTTGCTA
>Ga0116143_10003482_pt1 | contig 15813 bp, 14 predicted proteins | sample AD_UKC034_MetaG_FD_89745 | JGI IMG/M metagenome (GOLD analysis project Ga0116143, IMG submission 89745) | Active sludge microbial communities of municipal wastewater-treating anaerobic digesters from USA - AD_UKC034_MetaG | ecosystem: Engineered > Bioreactor > Anaerobic > Digestate | place: USA...
ATTTAAGGACAAAATTAAAAGACACTTTGAGCTTCCTGCTTATGCTACGTTTACTCTTGCCGTCCTCGTAGAATAATTTATTCGCCCTTTCCCGTAACCGAAATAATTTTTTTTGAAGTCCATCGCAAGAATTTCTGTTACAAGTATCTCCCTTTTCCCAATGGCATTTTTGCATCTTAGAGTCACTTTTCAGTGACTCATTTCTATGTTGCCATCAACCGCTAACTTGCTAACTTGTTAACTTACTAACTTACCATCCTCCTTCTCCTGATCTCCTCCTTTATGCTCTCATATCCCTGTTTCATGGCCCATCGATGGTTCAATCTGAAGACCGGACGAAGCAGGAAACTCAGCCAGGCCAATCCCTTTTTCCGAAACCGGATATCCCAGTCGAAGACGACCAGGCAGCCCTTATCTTCCGGACTGAAGGTCCAGGTCCCCCGACCCTCCAGATCGCCGAAGGCATCGAGCACTATTTTTTTACAAGGGATGATCTGGATGACTTCAAAATCCCAGCGCAGGGTATAGGGGAGGTAACCTCTGGTCAGCAAGGCCACTTTTTTACCCACCCCATTAGCCAGCCCGGGATAAATGGTATTCACTTCCAGGTAGACGGAAGGCCACCACCGGGACAGGGCGGATGAATCCTTGATGATTTCATAAACTTCTTCGACCCGGGCGTCCAGCGCCCATTGGGTGATAAAATGAAAGCGGGCCATCTTTTTTTTAATCAAAAATGGACCGGGCCTTTATTCAGGGACAAGTCCAGGATTTGTTCAAAAGATATTCAACGATGAGGGAAGGCATGGACATCCTTTTCTCCGGTCTCCCTTTCTCCTCTAAAAGGGAATAACGAATCAACTAATTGATGAGGGGTGCTTTAAGCCAAATAATGTTTTTGGGCAGATAGGCATTTTCTCTCCTTTCGCCGTTCACCCTTCACCGTTCACCTCCCGCGGCTGCGGGTCTCCTTCAACCCGCAAATTGATATATTACTTCTCCTTCCATCTCGCCCAAGCCATTGAATCCCTCCAGCCTGGCCATCACGATCTCATTGGGCGCCCCGGCGTTTTTATCCACATACACTTTGATATAATTATCCGTAAAGCCGCACCACTGCCGGTCGTTGCCGTCATGCTCAAGCAGGACGGGACGGGAAGTGCCCAGGTGGGATTGATAAAAAAAGTGTTTCTTTTTTTCGGAAAGTTGCCGAAGGATTTCATTGCGTTCACGGCGGAGGTGCACCGGTACGGAATGGGGCAAATGGACCGCCGGAGTGTTCTGTCTTTCGGAATAGGTAAATACATGCAGGTAGGAAACATCCATGCGGTGCAGGAATTCATAGGTTTCCCGGAAATGGCGCTCCGTTTCACCCGGAAAGCCGGTGATCACGTCGACCCCGATGCAGGCATGGGGCATGAGTGATTTTATGTACTCCACCCGGGAGGCGTACAGGCTTGAAACATATCGGCGTTGCATCAGCCTGAGCAATTCATCGCTGCCGCTCTGGAGGGGAATATGGAAATGGGGCATGAATCGGCGGGAGCCGGCTACAAATTCAATGATCTCGTCGGTGAGGAGGTTGGGCTCGATGGAGGAGATCCGGATGCGGGGTAAACCGGCTTCCTCATCCAGGGCCCGGATCAGATCAATGAACAGGGCCGATTTTTTGGGCCTCATCCCTTCGATCACCTCGGTACCGTTGCCAAAATCACCCAGGTTGATGCCCGTGAGTACGATTTCCCGGACCCCGTTAGCGGCAATTTCCCTGGCCTTTTCCACGGCATGTTCGACCGTATCGCTCCGGCTCCTTCCGCGGGCAAGGGGGATGGTACAAAACGAACATTTATAATCGCAGCCATCCTGTACTTTCAGGAAGGAACGGGTACGGTCACCGAATGAATAAGAACTGTTAAAAGTTCTAACCTCCCCAATGGTGCCCGATTGCAGGGGGGAGAGCCCGTTGCTCTGTGCAAGGGCATCGAGGTACTCCGTCAGCCTGAATTTTTCGCCCGCGCCCAGCACCAGGCTGACTCCCGGAATGTCGACGATTTCAGCGGGCTTGAGCTGGGCATAACAACCCGTGACGATGACTTTCGCCTGGGGGGAAATATTAAGCGCCTGGCGGATCGCGTAACGGCATTTTTTATCGGCTTGTTCAGTTACGCTGCAGGTATTGATCACATAGATATCGGCCGGTTGGTCAAACTCAAGGACCTGGAGCCCTTCCTTCTCGCAAAGCGACTGGAGCGTGGAGGTTTCCGCATAATTGAGCTTGCACCCCAGTGTATGAAAAGCGATTGACCTGGGAGCACCCATGGCGCAAAGATACCGCGAATAAAAAATTCCGTCCCATTGTGATATTTTGGCCCCACCGGCGAATAATAATATATCCTGATGGATGATCCTTCGTGAAGGGATTGTCGGTCAGAATTTTAAACGCACGCAATTTTAACCATCTCCTTATTAATCAAACAACCAGTGGAAAGAAATGCGCGGACCTTCCTGGATGTTGTGGATTCCCACAAAGGAATCATCTACAAAATCTCAGCCGCTTATTGCCGGAATGAACCGGACCGCAAGGACCTGGTCCAGGAAATACTGCTTCAGTTATGGCTTTCATTCCATAAATACAATGCACAATTTGCCTTGTCCACCTGGATCTACCGGATCGCACTCAATGTATCCATTTCTCACCTGAGGACCGAATACCGCCGGAAAAGGATCAACCAGGACCTCCCCGCTGATTTGCTCAACCTGAAGGATGAAGAGGAACCCCTTCAACCGGAGTCAGATACTGAATTTTTATTTGCCTGCATCCGGCAACTTAAAGCCATAGACCGCGCCCTAATCCTGCTTTATCTCGAGGGGAAAAGCCAGCAGGAAATCGCGGAAATCATCGGAACGACCCCGACCAACGTATCCACCCGGGTTTTCAGGATCAAACAGCAACTGAAACAAAAATTCTCAAACCACACAAAATAAAATCATGGACGACCACAAACTCCTGGAACTCTGGAAAACCACCGATCAAAAGTTGGAAGCATGCCTGCGCTTTAACCGGCAAAATGCGGAGGACCTCACTAAATGGAAAGTCCGCTCCCTGCTGGCCTCCATGAATCCCCTCAAACTTTTTACCCTGCTTATGGGCATCCTCTGGGTGTGTTTTGTGGATCTGCTGATCATCAATACCTTTCCCTATGGCAATCCCTTTTTCCTGGTATCCGCAGGCATCCAGGTTTTGCTGACCAAGTTCGCGATCGGCATCTACCTCTATCAATTGATCCTCATTTACCAGGTCGATGTCGGGGAACCGGTGATCAATACCCAGGAAAAACTGGCCCGCCTGAGATCATCCACCCTCTGGGTCGCCCGTTTGCTTTTTCTGCAGTTGCCGGTATGGACTACTTTTTATATCACTGCGGACATGATTAAAGACGGAGGAGCCGGTTTTTTCCTGGTTCAGATCCCCGTCACCTTCGCTTTTTTATACCTGGCGATCTGGCTTTTTATAAATATCAAATATGAAAAGCGGGATAAAAAATGGTTCAGGCTCCTCTTCTCAGGCAGAGAATGGGGTCCGGTAATTCAATCCATGGAACTCCTGGACCAGGTAAGGGAATATCGCCAAGGGGCGCCTGAAGTGAAGGAGTGACACGAAGTCACCCTTCACTCATGGACTTGACTTCTGTCCTTCTTGCTCGCAATTTTGCATTTATAATCCCCGGACATGAAACGCAGAACCATTGTGGTCATCCTACTGGTCGTCCTCGCAACAGCCCTGGCTTTCGACCTTTACCTTCCCGTTAAAAAAGATTTCAGGCAGTTTGACCCGGCGGCCGTGGGCAGGCTGGACGCCGAAATGTGGCGCTCCTATTACGAAAAAAGACCGGTCCGGTTATTTTTCCAGCTGAGCCGGCTCATGCGAACCCAGTTTCACGCCCCTTATATCCGGTCCCATTTTATCGCCTACCAATCGGCCAAAGCCGCCTTTGTCTTTAAAGAAGGGAGAAACCGCATCCAATACGCCGGAGCCCTCCCTTATCTCAAAACCTATTTCAGCCAGCTCAATGATCTGAGCAAGGTCCCCTTTAATTTTTTCAAACTGGCCGAAGAAGAACTGGAATGGTGGATCATCCGGAGAGAGGGAGAAAAATTTACCCCTTCCGATTGGGAAGCCGTTTTAGCCCGTGAGGGGGAGATCATGTACAGCATTCCCAAAGAAAATTTTATGGATTATGCCCGCGACCGGGTGGCCGCCATGGTCCTCCGTGACCAAAAGGGACAGTCCATCACGGAACAGGACTGGCAAACGATCACCCAAATGTGTATCAGTGCCTGGACCAAATTCCACGCCGTGGTTCAGCCCCGGATCTCTTCCGCTCCCTGAACCCGGAAACCGGTAAGAATCAGTTCCTTCAGAACCAACAAGTAAATCAGGATACAGGGCCAGAGTTTAACCCCATAGGGTACAAACCAGTTTTTGCGAATATTCGCCGGAAAAAGATCCGAAGCGCTGAGCACGGTAAAAATAAAGGCCAGGCCGATACCGGCCGTTTGCAGGCGGGTGGGATTTGCCTTGGAAAAATACCAGATCCCCATTCCGGCCACGGCCAGGATAAACGTGGCCGACTCCGACTTATGGTTATAGATCACCATCGTCAAAAACAGGAAGGCAAGCAGGTTGATCCTGGACAAAACATCAGCGAATTTCCGCAATGGAAATAAGGCGGGAAGGATCATCCCTAAGCCGAACACCTGAATAAAGGTTTTGGACTGGAAAGCCGGCTGCACCAGATGGATCAGGTAGAGTATTGAAATTCCCAATGAAGCTTCATGATCCTGGCTGAGGATGCGCCACCAACCCCGGTATTGGGCCCACATTTCAGCGGGTGGCACCCATATCAGGGGTAAACAAAAGAGCACCCCAACAGCAAGTAAGCCGTGAATAATAAATCTGACCTTGCCCGGATAGATTAAGAAAAACAAGGCCGCCAGGCCCGCGTAAACCTTGATGAATGCGGCCAGGGCTATCCAGACCGCCGCCTTCCCCGTGTTTGATTTTTCAAAATCAATAAAAGCAAAGATCAGTAATCCGGTCATCAGGCCGTTGGACTGAAGGTTTTGCAGGCTGGTCAGCAGTTCAGGAAAGGTAAAAACCAGCAACAAGGGGATGCGCGCCGCCCAGGGTACCGAGAGCCGTGTCAGAGCAAGGAAAAATACCAAAAAATTAAGCAGGTTCCAGACAGTCAGTCCAATGCAGTCGGGCAACCAGGCCAGGATTCCGAATGCCGCCGCAAAACCCGGACTGTATTTGAATAAGTCGTGATGCTCCGCGGGATATAGCACATACATATCCTTATGGTCCAGCAGATGAAAAAACGCCTGTTTGAATATCACATAATTATTATACCCTGTGTATTGGAGCGGGCTGCCTTCAAAGGCACGGGGCGGGGCCTGGTATTTTAGCCAGGAGGCATAAACCGAGACCAGGCCCAATAAAACGCCGGCCCAGAGGAGCAAGGTCTTTCGTTGGACGGTGCTATAAATATTCATTGAGCTTGTCTTTTCAGCACCATGCCGGGCCTGGATCCCATAAATGACCGGCCATCCCAAACCTGAACCCCATTGACCCAAACCTGTTCGATGCCCGAACTGAGCGCATAGGGATCCTCAAGGCTAGCATGATCTTTGATTTGATCCCGGTCCATGACCACAAGGTCCGCATAAAATCCGGGACTGATTTTTCCGCGGAGGGCCAGGCCCATATGGTCTGCACTCAGTAGGGTCATTTTATGGATGGCGGTCTCAAATTCAAAAGCTTTAAGTTGTCCGCTGAAATAATGCAATACCCTGGGAAAACTGGCCACCCCTCTTGGATGGCGGCCGCCCCCAAAGCCATCGCTGCATATATTGGTATGCTTCCATTGCATCAACCGGGTGATGTCGTTTTCATGCATGGACCTGCCCATGACGTGTTCCGGCGCATTTTTATCCCTGGCGGTTTTGATCAATTGCATATAAACCTCTGCCGGCTCTTGCTTCCAATCCTCCGCGATCTGGGCAATGCTTTTACCCACAAGATCCGGCCGGGCATCATATCTCGATAAGATGAGGCCGTCCGGGGGAGTAAGCTCCCGGAGTGCAAATTCAGCGGTTTGCCGGTTGTCAAAATCCCGTTTGGGAAAATGGACCTCAAGGGTGGAAAGCCAAAAATCATAGGGGTAGACATCGGCTGTGATTTGTACTCCCGCCGTTTGGGCGCTGTCCAGCCGCTGCAACAACTGATCCGCCATACCCCATTTGGCTTTCATGGCAATCTTAAAATGGGAGATATGTACCGGCATCCGGGTTCTCCGGCCAATATCGATGATTTCAGTCAGCGCCTCCTCCAGGCCGACGTCCTCCGAACGGAGGTGGGAGGCATATCTTCCGTCCTTTCGGGCAGCTGCCAGGGCCAGTTTCAAGACTTCATCTTTTGAGGAAAAAATACCGGGATCGTATTCCAGTCCGGTGCTTAATCCCAGGGCTCCGGATTTTAAATCTTGTTTCAGCCCCTTTTTCATTTTCCGGATTTCTCCATGGGTGGCCTCCCGGTTAAATTCGGTGTTGCCCATCGCATTAAAACGGAGGGTGTTGTGGCCGGAATAAGATGCAAGGTTTACCGGAATTCCCTCCCGGGTCAGTTGTTCAAAATAATCCTGCAGGGGAAAACGGGAACTGCCGTCCTGGCCAATGACCAGGGTGGTAATACCCTGATTCAGAAAGCTGGAATATTGACCGGAATCTTCAAGATTGCGGTCGTGATGGCTGTGGGTATCGATGAAACCGGGGGCCAGGATCTTTCGGTTTTGGCCGTCAATCACCTTTTCTCCCGGCCGGGGGATGAGCTCACCCAGGATAGCAATTTTATGGTCCCTTATCCTTAGATCACCCAGGAATAACTTTGATCCGGTGCCATCCGCGATATAAAAATTTTTAAACAGAATGGTCTGGCCGGAGGATACAAGACACAAACCCAGAAAACCAAGGCAGAGACATTCCCTTTTCAACATAACCATGAAAATATCGGTTAATTTCGTGCCTGCAAGGTATGGGCAGGTTTTATTTGTTTATCGCAGTTTTTGGATTGCTGGCATCCTGCAATCAGGAAGACGTTGACCAGTATAATTATACGGTGAGGGGCAGGGTGACCCATGAAATCACCGGGCTTGGGGTTCCCGGGGTCTGGGTGTATACCGAATACGGAGAGCCCTGCTGCGGATCCATCGCATTCAGAAAGGGGCTGGATTCCGCAAAAACCAATTTTGAAGGAAAATACACCCTGCAGATATCGTACCCTGAAGACACCCTGATTTACCGGTTTATCACTTTTTTAAAAGCGGGCACCCTGAACAACCAGTTTTACCAGTATTCCGGCCTGGATGTCCAGGATATCGGCCTTACCCGGTTCGAATACAATGAGATGGTGGCTCCTGTGGTCCCCGCGAAACTGCCGGACGGTCATCTTCAAAGCTGTGATTTCACCATCCTCCCGGTGGGCTATGTCGAAATTGATTTCAGGAACAGGGGTTCCGCGCCAACCGATACCGTTTCGGTAAAAGCCATCCGGATGGACAAAAACCAGGAATACAAAAACGTGCTGTTCTATCCTTCCTATTCCTTCGGTTTACATTTGTTTCCGGTACCCGCTTCCATCCCCACCCTGTTGATACAGGAAAATACATACAATGGGAATACCGTGACCGTGCGGGATACCCTCAACCTCAAGGCCGGGCAACGGGTCTCGAGAACCCTGGAAAGGTAGCCTTCCCCATTCCATTCCAGGCACTGGGATTGGATTTTAAATTCAAAAGCCGATTCTATCGCTTAGATTAGCCGGATAGATTCAAAAGCCATGTCTTTTTTAAAAAACAAAACGGTATTTATCACCGGGGGCAGCCGGGGTATTGGTAAAGCCATAGGCCTTCGAATGGCCCGTGAAGGCGCCAATGTAGCGCTTGCGGCCAAAACCACCGAAGAGCATCCCAAACTGCCTGGAACCATTTATTCCGCTGCAGCTGAAATCGAAGCGGCCGGAGGAAAAGCCCTGCCCATCCAGGCGGATATCCGTTTTGAAGAACAGGTCGCCGCGGCCATTCACAAAGCGGTTGAAACCTTCGGCGGAATCGATATCCTGGTCAACAACGCCAGTGCCATCTCCCTGACCGATACGCCCAACACGGAAATGAAACGGTTTGACCTAATGCACCAGATCAATACCCGGGGCACTTTTTTGACGACTAAATATGCCCTGCCCTTCCTGAAGAAATCGGATCATGCCCATATCCTGGTCCTCTCCCCTCCCATCCATCTTGATCCCAAATGGCTGGGCATGCATCTCGCTTATACGATCAGTAAGTTCAGCATGAGCATGTGTGTCATGGGATGGGCTGAAGAATTCAGGGGAAAGATCGCCGTCAACGCGCTTTGGCCAAGGACTACCATTGCCACCGCAGCAGTGCAAAATCTCCTTGGAGGGGACCAGATGGTTCGGCTGTCCCGCAAGCCGGAAATCGTGGCCGATGCCGCTTATGAAATATTCAGGCACAATGCCTCCACCCTGTCCGGCCGGTTTTGCATTGATGAAGACATCTTGCGGGAAGCCGGAGTGAATGATTTTACTTCTTACGCAGTGGATCCCGGTTCGGAATTGATGACGGACCTTTTCTTGTGAGCTTCGTTGGAGGTTGTCTAATAGAGTCGATAGGGTTCGCACGGAGGTCTGGAGAGCACGGAGACAATCTTAGTTTTAGAGGCCCTTCCCCGCGCGGAAGGGTTCGCAAGGAGCGTGGGAGGGCACGGAGATATTTCTTTGCCCTTATTGTGCTTGGGATAAATTCTAAAAATATACTTCTCCGTGCTCTTCGTGTTCTCCGTGAGAATTCTACTTGCACGGCGCCCCCCGGGCGCCCATCCCCGCGCAAATGTTCGCACGGAGTAAGGGAGGGCACGGAGATATTTCTTTTGCTCATATTCGATTAACTCCGTGCTCTTCGTGTTCTCCGTGTGCATTCTACCTGCAAGGCGCCCCCAGGCGCCCTTCTCCGCGCAAAAGTTCGCACGGAGCATGGGAGGACACGGAGGCTTTACTTTGCACTTATTGCACTTGGGATAAATCTTAAAATATAATTCTCCGTGCGCTTCGTGTTCTCCGTGAGAATTCTACTTGCACGGCGCCCCCGTGCGCCCATCCCCGGTAAAAAAAAAGTTCGCACGGAGCAAGGGAGGACACGGAGATATTTCTTTACCTCCCATTCAATGATTCTCCGCGTTCTTCGTGTTCTCCGTGAGAACTACTTCGTGCGAATTCCACTCGTTCTGCTCCCTCGTGCGGAAGGCTCAGCCTCCCAAAGACAATCACATTAGCCGTACCGCCGGCCACTCTCCCCGTGGTCCTGTACCGGAATTCAATCCGGTCAATCCGGCGCTCTCCTCCCGGCAGATCAATGATCCGGCTTTCGCCTCCTTTGCGGATATCCTGACGAATGGCCACATCAAACCGTTCGCCATTTTCAAAAACCACATCGAAATTGCTGATGTGCAGGGGGGCGTCGACGACTTTTATTTTGAGTTTGGTGTACCAGTCATTGCCGCCGACTTTAATGACGTCGTGATCGGAGGAGAATTTCACCGCTCGTTCCCCAATCATCTTCCAGGCAGGCTGGACGGTGAAAGAAGTCAAAATGAACAAGACAGCAGCAAGATAAAAAATGGTTGTACGCATATCTGAGTTTTTAAAGTTTCTAACGGGTAAGACTAAATTTAGCCCATCCGGGTTTAAACCGGCTAAAAATATTCAAACATTTTTATCTGCGAGTTCCGGCTAATCGATAACTTTGCACCAGTGATACCTCAGGTACTTTCACATATAGAATCTTTCATCAGTCAGGACCTCCTTTCCCCCAGGTCCTTTCAACCTGCCCGTTGATCCTCCAACGAAGGTATTTATCATTTTCTTAAATAAAATAATTAACCGAGTTGGATTTATTCGAACAAATTCCATGTTAACATAGCCATTGTAGTAAAAATGAACCATGAAAATCAAATCACCGATGCACTGGCGGTACAAGAAGCACCAGTGACAGTAGTCGTAGCCGGGCCGGAACACGCCCGTTATGCCGAGGAGATTTGCCACCTGATCGAAGAATCTGCCAAAGCCAGGAAAACCGGGATCGCAAAACGCTCTCCGGAATACATTATCAAAAAACTCAACAGCGGGGACGCCGTTATTGCCCTGCAAGGAGAAAAACTGGCGGGTTTTTGTTATATCGAGACCTGGAGTCACGGCCAATACGTAGCCAATTCAGGACTGATCGTCGCCCCGGACCTGCGCAAGGCAGGGCTTGGCCGGGAGATCAAGATCAAAGCCTTTAACCTGGCCCGGGATAAATACCCCTATGCCAAGGTCTTCGGGATCACCACCAGCCTGGCGGTGATGAAGATCAATACCGAACTCGGTTATAAACCGGTTACTTTTTCCGAACTGACCCAGGATGAAGCCTTCTGGAAAGGCTGCAGCAGTTGTCCCAACTACGATATCCTGCAACGCAACGAAAGAAAAATGTGCCTATGCACCGGCATGCTGGCCCCCTCTAAAATGGAAGAAATGCCCTATGATCTTTCCCGGATGATCATCAACGATTTAGCACAAAACAATGGCTCCATATGACAAAGTAGTCCTCGCTTACAGCGGCGGACTGGATACCTCCTTTTGCATCAAATACCTGCAGCTGGAGAAAAACCTGGAAGTACATGCGGCGATCGTTAATACCGGGGGGTTCACCGAAGAAGAACTTCACACGATCGGAACCAAAGCGCGGCAAATGGGGGCGGCTTCCTTCACCGTGCTGGACGCAACCCGTGATTTTTACCAAAACTGCCTCCGGTACCTGATTTACGGAAATGTTCTGCGCAACAATACCTACCCACTATCGGTCAGTGCGGAAAGGGTGTTTCAGGCCCTCTCCATCATCGAATACGCCAAACAAACCGGTGCCCGGTACATCGCTCACGGGAGTACCGGCGCGGGCAACGACCAGATCCGTTTTGATCTTATTTTTAATATCCTGGGCTCCGGACTGGAGGTGATCACCCCCATCCGGGATCTGAAATTGTCCCGTCAGGAAGAAGTCGATTACCTGAAAAAACAAGGAGTGGACCTTTCCTGGGAAAAAGCACAATATTCCATCAACAAAGGGCTCTGGGGTACCAGCGTGGGAGGTAAGGAAACCCTGACTTCCGATCAATATCTCCCCGAATCCGCCTTCCCGACTCCCGTCACTAAACAGGAACCGGAAAACCTCGTCCTCACTTTCAGGAAAGGAGAACTTACCGGCATCAATCAACAGGAATACAACAATCCGGTGGATGCCATCCGGGCTTTATCCGTGATCGCTTCCCCTTTTGGCATAGGCAGGGACATTCATGTAGGGGATACCATCATCGGCATCAAAGGCCGCGTCGGTTTTGAGGCCGCCGCCCCGGTCCTCATCCTCAAAGCCCATCATTTGCTGGAAAAACATACCCTGGCGAAATGGCAACAATACTGGAAAGAACAACTGGCCAACTGGTACGGCATGATGCTGCATGAAGGCCAATACCTGGACCCGGTCATGCGGGACATCGAAGTCTTCCTGGAACACAGCCAGGAAAGGGTGACCGGCTCGGTGCTTCTCAAACTCTTCCCCTACCGCTTTGAATTGCACGGGGTGGATTCTCCCCACGATATGATGAAAAGCAAGATGGGACAATACGGAGAAATGAACAATGCCTGGACCGGCGAGGATGCCCGGGGCTTCACCCGGATCCTTTCTACGGCCAATAAGATACACCGTTTGGCGGAGTAGCCCCTCAGCCTTAACCTCAACTTCAGCCTCAGCCTCAGCCTTAACCTCAACCTCAATTTATCCCTTATTTTTGCCTCCTATGGTTCCAGTGGCGATTGTTGGCGGAGCCGGTTATACCGGTGGAGAATTGATCCGGATATTGATCCATCATCCGTTCGCGGAACTCACCGAGGTGGTGAGCGAAAGCCAGGCCGGTAAAGCGGTGACCTCGGTGCATGCGGATCTTTTAGGGGAGACCGACCTGATATTTTCCAAACAATTGGAAGGCAGGCCCGAGGTGGTTTTTTTATGCACCGGGCATGGAAAAGCAAAAGAATTCATGTCCAAGCATTCCCTGGACAAAAAAACGAGGGTGATTGACCTGAGTATGGATTACCGGCTGGCCGATCCTTCCCACGATTTTATATATGGATTGCCCGAATTGAACCGGGCCAGGATCAGACCCGCGCGCCACATCGCCAATTGCGGCTGCTTTGCAACGGGTATCCAACTTGCCTTGCTTCCCCTAGCCAAAGAAGGATTGCTCCAGGAGGATATCCATGTCCATGCCATTACGGGCAGCACGGGGGCAGGTCAGGCCTTCAGCGACAGCCTTCATTTCAGCTGGCGCAGTTCGAATGTCAGTATTTACAAACCTTTCAACCACCAGCACCTCCCCGAGATCAGGCAATCCCTGCTCCAACTGGATGCCGGGTTCAAAGCACCCATCCATTTTATACCGGTCCGGGGAAATTTTACCCGCGGTATTTTTTCCACAGTGTACACAAAAAATGACCTCAGCGCGGAACAAGCCCTATCCCTCTACCGGGAATATTACCAGGATGAAATTTTTGTAAAGATCACGGAAGAAAATCCTGACCTGAAGCAGGTGGTCAATACCAATAAATGCATCCTCCACCTGGAAAAACACGGGCCCCTCCTCCTGGTGATTTCCGCTTTGGATAATTTATTGAAGGGCGCCAGCGGCCAGGCCGTGCAGAATCTCAATATCCTGTATGGCTGGCCGGAAGACAGCGGACTGAAATTAAAGGGGATGGTTTTTTAGACAGGCCTTACCCATTCCACCGATCGGGACTCCCTACTTCCCTTTGTTCTTTTTTTCAGCCCTTTTTTCTTTCAGGGTCTTCGTTGCTTTCTTTTTAACCTCTTTTTTCTGGTCTTTGCTTTTTGACATAACGAACAAATTTATCAATCCTAAAGGTAAATAATATTATAAATTATTCATATATAAAAAAAGCCCCGGATCGCTCCGGGGCCTTCCATTTTATTCATTCTGGGCCTTGGTTCAGTCCACAATGAGCATTTTCCTGCTGGCGGTGAAAAATCTGGATTCAAAGCGGTAGTACAGTAAGCCCGTGGCGCCGATCTCCCGGCGATCCAGCCATACTTCCTGATACCCCTTGCTCCAATCACGCTCGATCGTTTTGACGGTACGGCCGGTAATATCCATGATTCTTAGGAGTCCCCTGCCCTCTTGGGCAAGGTTAATCCCGATGACTGTACGCTGATCAAACGGATTGGGGTAGTTTTGATACAATACACTTTGTGAGGTCACCGTATTGCCTTCCGGGCTTACAAATCGAATCGACAGGCCACCCAGTTCACCTTTCCCCTCATAGCTCTCCGCCACGGTGTGTTGGGAGCCAATCCGCAACATCTCTGACAAGCGGCCGTTTGACCCAGCCTTGAAAATCAGGGTAAACAGCGGGCTTTGGTCATCCAGGTCCATTCCCGTGTGATGATTCCAACTCATGGTCAGCATCCCTTGTGCCGCCCAGCGATGCCCGAGATTGTTTTCTTTAAGATCCAATTTTCCATCATTACCAATTCCTTCAAACAGGAGGTTGCCTGTATGCAGGGTACCCTGCCAGCCGCTGATTCCCCGGAAGTTTGGTGACCGGAAGGTCACACTCAATTCTTCTCCTTTTCGAACCAGCCGGTCTTCAGTTTCCAGGATGAGGCCTCTTTCAAAGCCCCGGACCTCAGTGCCGATCAAGCTGTGCGGTATAGCACTGCTGTTCAGGTCTCCGATCTTCACACCTATAAAGTCCCTCACCTCCTGTTCATTCATCTTATCCAGCAGTTCTTCTGTTGGAAAACCCCAGGGATTCTGAACATCGGTAAAGGAATACGATTTCGGTATAAATTTCCAGCTCGTGTTGCCCGGTATCTGGTCGTAGAGCCCCAGGATCAGCTTGCGCAATTCGACCAGGTCCACCACACTGATATCCTGGCTGTTGTTTATATCTGCCGCGATCATTTTATACGGGCTTTTCAGCTTTTCCGTACCCAGCAGGTGTTTTTGCAATAAGACCAGGTCCAGCGTGCTCAATCCATTCATCGGATTGTCATCCCTCAGGGCCTTGATGCTCACCGGCCCAGTCAATTGGATATTGCTGAACGCAAAGTTGCCGTCGGAACCCGTCTTGAAGGATGGGATCGCCGCCTGGCCTACTCCTTTGAGTTCGACCGTCGCGAATTCAACCCCTTCCTTATCCTCCGTATACAGTTTACCATTGATGTTCGCGGTGGTCAGTGTCGTATCCTTGCATACTCCGCCCGCCTGGCCTCCGTTGTCCTGCAACAAAATATACGTGCGGCAATAGTCCTGGTTCCCGGCCTGATCGGTCACCCAGATATCCACCGGTATCGCCTGCTGCTTCCCATCCGGGATATCGCTGCAGCGGAATACCCGGCTGGCTTCGCCGACATTGCTGCTGAAGCTGAACTTCAAGGCCGAATTCGGGGTGCAATTGTCCGTACTTCCCCGGTCCAGGTCTTTGGCCCAAATTTCTATGGCTCCCGTCAGGGGCATTACCACGGTCGCAATCCCGTTCAGGCAATAGGGCGTGGGTGCCTTGCAGTCCCGCATTGTCAGCCTCATCGTACACGTATCCGCATTTTCGCAATGGTCTTTACCAATGATCCGGATCGTATAGACCCCGGCTGTAAAATTGCCGCTGATCGAGTTTACATTCACCCGGGTCTCTATCGAACCATCCGGCCGGGTGATGTCGAGCCGGTACAGAACCTCTTCCGAACAGTTGTCCGCACCTTCCAGCGGGATGTTCACCCCTTGTAGGCAACCTTCCGTGAGGCAGATGGTCGTATCCCGGCAGTTCAGCACCGGCGCCTCATGGTCAAAGACCTTGATGATCTGGACATATTTCATAAAACCGTCTCCATTGTCTTTCAGGTTGCGGAACACGCAGACCCGGTCCGTATCGTTGGCCCGCAGGCGGTCATCTACAATCACATCCGGATGGATCGTATGCGCATTCGGGTCGTAGATGCACCAGTCGATCAGGGTCCAGGTCCGGATGATCTTATAGCAGGCTCCGTCGCCCTGATCTATCGTCGAGATCTCATCCACATACCTCACCCCGATGACCTCGCATTCATCATCCGTAATCACCGGTTTGCCGGTCCGGCTGGAATCGGTAGCATTTTCCGTATCGCAGGTCACCTCCAGGTCAGCAGGAAAGACCACTTCGAAATCGCTGCGGTGTTTAACAATCACTTTCTGGATGGCCGTCGCCACATTCCCACATTTGTCTTTTATGGTCCAGGTTCGCTGATACCATCCTTCCCCGCACCCGTTCACCGAGCCGATATCCGTAATATGCATGGTCGTATCATCCAACCTGCAGTTGTCCGTGATCGAGAATTCTTTTGCTCCCAAGGGACGCGCAGGCCGGTCCTTATCAAATTTGACCAGGGTGCTGAAATACTGGGCCGGATCCACCGGACCGCTCTGATCAAAACTGTCCAGGTACAGCCACTTGCGGCAATACACCGGCGCCCATTGGTCTCCGTGGTCACAACCGTACACCGGGTCCTGGTGGTCCGTATGCCCTCGGCGGATATGATCGCTTCCGCCGTAATATCCGTAGGTCTCGCCCTGATAGGACAGCGGGCCCGGCCA
>Ga0116143_10003485_pt1 | contig 15803 bp, 8 predicted proteins | sample AD_UKC034_MetaG_FD_89745 | JGI IMG/M metagenome (GOLD analysis project Ga0116143, IMG submission 89745) | Active sludge microbial communities of municipal wastewater-treating anaerobic digesters from USA - AD_UKC034_MetaG | ecosystem: Engineered > Bioreactor > Anaerobic > Digestate | place: USA...
AGCCGCGGTGATGATTTTGAAGGTCGAACCGGGAAAATACAGCTCCTGCCACGCCCGGCGGACGAGGCGGCGCGAGGACTCCGTGTCCCTGAACGCTAACCGCCAGGTATCAGCATCCGCCGCGGGATCCAGACCCGGTTTGGACACCGCCGCCAGCACTTCGCCCGTGTTGACATCGATGACTGCCACCGCGCCTGCCCGGAATCCCGCGAGTGACTCCCAGATGTGATTAGTCAACTCGGCGTCAATGGTCAGAGTCAGATCAGGCAGCGTCGGCAGCGGCGGCAATTCCAATTCTCCTTTGATGAGTTGGAGGATGCGCGAGATGGGGTTGCCGCTGCGGGCCAGCAGCCGCCAATAGCTGGTAGGCGGGCGTCCGAGCAACCCTGTGAATACCGATTCCAATCCCTCTGAAGCCACGGGATCGGTGGGATGACCCAGATAACCGATGATGTGGAACGTCTTCTCGCCCAGGGGATAGCGCCGGCTCTTCTGCGCCGTCCCTTCATCAACAGTCTCGGCCAAGGTCTGCCCCGCGCGGTCCAGGATGCGGCCGCGGCTATAGACCACTTGAGCCCGGCGCAACCGCGGATTGGACTCACGGAAAACCGATACATCGAACACGACCTCGCGCAGCAGGTACCCGGATCTGATCGCTTGCCGGGCCGTGTCGATCAACGGCGCAGCGAGCGCGGGATGAATTTGGCCGTTCTGCCCGATCCGGATATGACCAGCATCGATGGCTTTCTGCAACGAATCGCAGACCTCGCGCCCCAACGCGGTCTCGGCATCGGCCCGTAACAGTACCCGATTCCCACAGGTGAACGCGCCGGCACGGTCAGCTTCCCGCGCGTCATAGAGTACCCGCCGGTCGGCGGGAGAATTCTGATTCACCAATTGGCCATTGATCACAATGTTGTTCCCGTTGCAGCTCACCACCCCGCGGGTCAACGCCTGCTTTGTCCGTTCAATCTTATTCGATTGATTAAACGGTTCGCGCGATAGTCCTTCATCGAACGCCAGGAAAAACACTTTTACCAGCACGATGACGAACAACAGGATGAGGAATCCAAACAGGTTCCGGCTTACTTTGGCTAATTGCTCGTTCATCGCTCTTCCGCCTCCCGGATGCCGAGAACGATTCCGATTAACATAAACGAAGCGATCAGCGAACTGCCGCCGTAACTGAGGAAGGGGAAGGTGATGCCCGTTAGCGGGATGATTGATGTGATGCCGCCCAGGATGATGAGCGTTTGCATTCCGAGCAACAGGATGATGCCCATGCCGAGCAGCGCTTCGTAGGAACGGGCGCGGCGCGTGGTCAGGTAAATCCCGTACAAAATGGCCAGGAACACTCCGAGGACGGCAATGCCGCCGATCATTCCCGCCTCTTCGACTACTGCGGCGAACATAAATTCGGAGTAAACAATGGGGATGTAGTGCGGCATGCCGAATCCCCAACCGGCGCCCGTCAGTTTTGTCCCGCTGAACGCCCACAGTGTCCGCGCCATTTGCGACGAATCGACGCGGCCCAGCGCCGAGCGGAAGGGATCAAGCAAGATATCGACGCGTTGGACCAGGATGGGCGGCCAGTGGAAGAAGTAATAGGAGATAAGGATTAACGCAAAGATCGTGACGAAGAAGGCGAACATCGTGCGGAACATGCCGGACCAGCAGTAAACGAGACCGAGGAACACGCACAGGAACAGCAGCGCCGGCCCGAAGTCGCGCTGGAGCGCCAGCGGCAACAAACCGAATAATAAGAAGAAGAGAATCACGAGGAACAAATGTTTTGTCCACCAATACAACCGGCGCGAGAGATGTTCGCGGGCCCAACTGATGATCCAGCCGAACAGTTGGTGCCGGCTAAAGTAATTAACCAAAAAAATGACTAACAAAATCTTGCCGAATTCTACCGGTTGAAATTCATTGCCCGCCACCTTGAACCACAACCGCCGTTCATTTCGCACGACGCCGAATACCATGGTCAGGCCAATCACTGTCGCAAACGCCAATGCCGGAACCCACCATTTGAGCTGACGCAACCGGTTCATCATCATTGACTGGCCGACGAACAGATAAACGACAGCGGCGGCGATGACGCCATACATCATATACTTCGCTTGCGCAGCGAACATGCCGACATAGGGCCCGTTGCCCTTCACCGGCATAAACGCGATGAGCGCGGGGCACAGCCGGTACAGGCACAGCAGCGAAAAACAGCAGAACAGATAGAGCGTGGGCAGGAGGAACGGCGGCACATTCCGGTTGGGTGCCGGCCAATGCCTGAGCAGCCGGTTGAGCGGAGAGAAGGAGGCGGACGCCGTTGGTCGTTCGACGCGGATCAACGCAGTGAGGAAGAAGAACAGCACCGTCAGATACGTTATGGGTTCTAACCATTGAAATCCAGATACTCTTGCCCGCAAGTCGATCTCCCGTTCAACCAGCACGGCTTGAGCTCCGGGCGCCCCTCGCTCGCGGATGCCATAAACGGCGCGGGCCGGGAGTTCACCCATATCCATGGCCAACAGCAGCAGACCCTGGGTGATGCTAAACAGAAACAACACGATCAGGATCGCTCCGATGTAGAGCAAGATCTCGCGTCGGAAGGAGGTCATTCGTTCGTTCCCCGCGTCGCCGCCGGCACTGCTGGCGCGCTCTCAGCGTGGGTAGCCTCCGCTGCGACCGGTGCGGCCGATTGTTCTGTATTGCCTTGTCGAGTCAGCCGGATCGTCACCCGCCGGTTCACTTGCGACTCGATGGCCGAGAGTTCCGGAGATGCTTTCAACTGCTCCAATGACAGAATCAAATCGTCCCAACCCGTCCCCTTGGCAGAGATGCGGGGGCCGGCTGCCGCGCCGGTCAACTCCACGATCAACTCCCGCAGCGCGCTCGCCCGCCGCTTAGACACGCCATCGTTCACGCCCCGCTGGTACCCGATCTGCTCTGCTGTCGCTAATCGCCTGGGATTATCAATGTTGCCGCTGACTTCGATCTCCAACAGCAACGATGGACATGCGGAGATGTATCCGGCGAGGCGATTAATCACGTTCTTAACTGCCGCGTCGCCCAGATTCACGATCACAGGCTCGTTCGGCTGGAACTTGAAACAGTCCAGCGGAAACTCCACAGACTCGCCTGGCTGAAGCCACTGGCAGACGGCCCAATCGGCGAGACTGGGATCGCCGCCGGGGGCGATGGTAGCTAGGTGCACATAAGCCTGGCGCAACTCATTAAACGCGTTGGCTGGCAGAATCGCTGGGACTGGCCATTCCGACGTCTGTTCGCGCATGGCTCTGACCAGCGCTACAGCTTCTGCCGTCGCCGTTGTCGCTGTTTCATTCGGATTGAGGAATCCCCATTGGCTGGAGGCGGGGAACGAGGCGTGTTTGTACGACAGGGCGGTCCGCGCAGCGTTTATCTTCATTTCCATGATCGCTTGGCGCAGGATCCAATCGCCGCCGCGCGCGGCGTAACTGCGGGGGAGATTGAGGAATTGGCTGGAGTAGGCGGTCTGGATCGCCAGGTAGTCCGCGGGAATGATCGTGTCCTGAGCTACTACCTTGCCTGATCCATCGCGCACCTGGAGCTGAGCGCCTTCGAGCACGAGAGACAAGGCGCTGGCGCTGCTTGGGATTGCGGCAGGCCCGTCGTGTTTTTGCTGGAACAAGCCCAGCCGGTAGGCGACGCCTCCGGCGGCGAGGGCAACAACCAAGACCAAGCCGGCCAGAATAATCGGCAGGCGCGATTTTTTTTCCGGAACAGGTCCGGGAGGCTGTTGGTCAACAGGCGGCGGCGACGGAGTGGCTTCTGGCAGATCATCCCAGGTCCAACGTTGCGGACCATCTGGGTCAATGGATTTATTCACAATAGCTTCTGGCCTCTGCTGCGGACCGCTTCCTAATCCGCGCGCCACTGGCAGCGGTTCTTCGGGATGGACGAACCGGCGGGACAGGGGCGGCGGTTCCTCTGGATCTCTGGGGCTAGGGAACGGCGTGATCGGCCCTTCGTCTGTTTCGCTAACGGCGAAGGGCGAATCCTGAACATCCCGCAGCGGCGGGCGGCGCGGCAGCGTCGGCGTTGATGACGGGGAACCGCTGGTTAGCTCTGTTTTGACCGCTGCCGGATCAATCGAGCGTTGCGGCGGGTCACCGGCAGTCCGCTGCGGCGGTTCCACCACAGGCGCAGGTTTACGCGGAGGTTTGGGCGGCGGCGCCTTGTCTGCGGCAGGTTGTTCCGGTAGTTGGCGGCAAATCGTAATCACGGTGACATTGTCCAGGCCGCCAGCGGAAATCGCCTGCCGAGCCAGCATCTCCGGCGTGGGCAGTCCGCGCCGCGTTACGAGCCATGAGCCGAGAACACGGTCGGTGCCCGCCATTTTGGTCAAGCCGTCTGTGCACAAGAGCAACACATTGCCCTGCTCGAACGGCTGCCCTTTGCCGTCGTGCCCCACGTCCACCGCCACCTTGGGTTGCAGTCCGACCGCACGGGTGAGCTGGCTGCTCTCCTCGCAAGAATCGACGCTGTCCTGGCTGATTTTGCCCTGGTCGGCCATCGATTGGGTCAACGTGTGGTCTTTGGTCAATCTCCGCAGCGTCCGGTTGATGGGATCGAGGAGGTAGATGCGGCTGTCGCCGACATGGGCGCTAAAGTATTGATGGTGCTGGCCCCGAGTATCAACAATGACCGCGGCGGCGGTGCTCCCCGTGATGTGGCCGGTAGGAAGTTGAGCGGCCCCTGCCACGATCCGCAGGTTGGCCAACTGCAACAACTGCGCGAGCCAACGGGCCGGCGGTTGGAACTTGCCCTGGGATAACGCCGTCTGAAATCCTGTCATCTCGTTCACAGCAGCGAACAGCGATTCATCCGGAAGCCAATCGCCCGTGTCCGCCGTCTGACCGCTGTCGCAAAATTCAGCAAATACCTCGCAGACTGTCTTGCTGGCGCGCGCGCCGTCGTCGTGTCCGCCCATCCCGTCAGCGACGACTGCGATGACGTACGGCCCGCAGCGGCGGATTAAAAACGCATCCTCATTGATCTCCCGTTTTGTCCCTGGATCAGTAGCTCCCGCGACGCGATACCGGGTGTTGTCAATTGGTAATTGGTCTGTGTTCATCGCGCTCCTCACTCGTCCAGATCTTGAGTCCAATCAGTGGATGGCTGTTGATGCGACCGGCTTGCCGTCTCGCCTGGCAGCCGGAATGTCAACCGCACTTGCTGGCCAAATTGGAGAACAGAGCCATCTCTCAGCGCCATCGGAAAGTTCCGTTTTAATAACGCGCCATCAACGTAAATCGGCGAGCTGGCCCGCGGGTGATACTCCAAAAAATACGTCTTCGTCGGTTCATCGTATTTAATCAACCCATGATAGCCGCTCACATCCTCCGCACGTAACTGCACAAAATCCACTTCCTGCAAAGATGGCTCCTCGCGTCCCAGTTGGATTACTACGGGATCGGTCAGCACGATTTGCGCGGCGCGTGTGCCCGGGACGGCTGTAGGGAATTCAAACACAACCTGCCTCGGTTTTTTAGGACCCGGAGTCAGCTCAGTTGGCGGCGGGACCGGCGGCGGCGGAGGCCGTTTGGGCGGCTGGCGGGTGCTGAGCCACCACAATACGCCCAAACCCGCGACTAAGAAAATTAACAACGGGATATAACTCAATTGTTCACCTCGTGAAATGTCAACCGCAACATCGATTCGGGAGTGATGCGCGACAGATAGACGACTGTGTTGCCTGATACCATCACCCGTTCGCCTGTGACTAACCACCTCGATTGCTCTTCTTCCGCGAACTCCACATACGTGCCGTTTAGGCTATCACAATCTTCAATGAAGATCAGACCGTCATCGACGGTCAGCAACAGGTGCAGGTCCGAGATGTCAGGGATGTCCAAGACAAAATCGCAACTGCGCGAACGGCCGATAGAGATACTCCCTTCGGTGATCTTGAACGACCCCACTGACTGGCCATGCTCGTGGACCTGTAATTCGTAACCCGTCCCTAGCCGTTCCGAACGATCTGCATGACTGGAGTCAGCTCCGGTCGCAAACCGTTCGGCAGGCGGTGCCGTATGCACTTCGATATACTGTAACGCGAGATCAGGTTCGAGTCCTTCGGCAGCGGCCTGGGAACCCATCGAGACTTTGGTTTTGATATGTTCAATTTTATGGGCGGCGTCAACTTTAATTTGGTTGTCTCCGGGAGTGGGATCGAATTGCAGACGGATGGAGAACACGCCGTCTTCCACGGCGCGCAGTTGTTTTTCTTTGAAGAAATCAATCAAGCTGATCTCCATAGCCTCTCTAAAGTTGCTAATGTACCGTTGGGCTTGCTGCACTTCGCGGACCGAACCGCGGATATGGACGTCGTAACAGTTGTGGACAAGCTGGCAGCCGTTGACCGGAGGCAACCCGAGATCGAGACCCTCGAGCACTTTACTCTTCACTTCATCAAGGATCATGGACGGCATCAAGTCAGTAAAGTTTCCATTGCCTCGACTCACCTTCCATCGTCCATTCTGTTCGGGCGGATGAGCCGGTGGTGGCGGCGGTCTGCGGCCAGACGGAGCTTTGCCGCCAGACGGAGCTTTGCTGCCAGATGGAGCTTTGCTGCCAGGCTGAGTGCCAGGTACCGTTCGGACCTCGTTGACGTCCTTGGCCTCCCTGCTGTTTTTCCTCTTCCAGTCCCATATGCTGCTCATAACCGCTCCGTGGTGATTAGTCTCCAGTTTCGAACGGAGTCGAACTCGCTACTGGCCGCTCGCGTAGAATGCGCGGCGGTCGTCCTTCGTCAATGGCCCAAGTGCCAGCGAGCGACACGCGCGGCGCGTTGAGCACGAAATTGGGCCAGTTCGCAGCTTCTTCGACAAGCCGTTCGCTGAACCGCTGGGCGATGATATCGGCAAGGTAGCCCAATTTCATCCAGGTGACCAGCGGGAGTTCAATGATAAACGGGCCGCGGGCATAGAATGAGCCGCCGCGTGAATTGGCGTTCCGGCGGACCTCATCGGTCAGGCGGTCGAACACGGCATCCATGTCCAGTCCCTGATTGGTCCGGTAATGAAAAAGTAACCGTGACACGATTCTCAAAGGCGTCCCTCCGCTCGGCTAACATTAGGCCGTAGCCGTGGTTTGTGTCAAGGCGGCGGAAATGCCGATGATCGCAAATTATTTCAATATATTCAACGCCGTTGCGCCGCGCCGGCAGGAGTGCTACATTCATGTTGTCCGCGGCGCTGCCGCGCAGTTGTATTAACGCGCTATACTGTTTTTTTTTGGCGGGGCGCAAAACTGGTTGAAAATTATTCAGATTTCGTTACCTCCTGTGCTCCGCCTTTTTTTTTACCCTTCGTCGAGGTTGACAGCTCCGGGCATGGACGCCGCGCCAGACCGGACTGCGGACTGACAGAAAGAAGATTGCTGGTGGACGGCATGATACTGATCCGGAGGTCTAAGAACCCATGGTAACCGGTCATGCAGCGCAGCGAGACCGCCGCGCAGGAACACCCTCATGCTAACTGCCTCGCAAATCTATATCGGACCCGAGCCCGGCAGCGATAGCGACCACCGCGTGCTGGCGTGGAGCCCCAACGCTCCCGAGGACGAACGGCGGATCGTGCACGCGCTCACTGCGTTCAGCGGTCCGGCGTTCCGCGACCCTATATTTGGGGAATCCTTCAGCTCGTTCCCTGTCGGCCAGCGGCAGGCGGTTGTCCGGTCGCGGCGGGCGGGCACAGGCGCGCGCGGACATCGGATCGAATCGCTGGCGCTGCTGCTGCCGACGGAGTTCTTCAAGGCGATCCGAGGCGATCCGTTTTTGTTGTTCGACAACCTTCCGGCCGGACCGTTGTCCGGTATCGGCCCCTCATTGCCCGAGTTGCCGCTGCACGTCGCCCGCTTTCTCAGCGCTCCGGTATATCCTCATGAATTGCGCGAACCGTTGCGCCAGTTGCCGCTCACCTTGCTCCAACAATTGCTGCAAACAATGCTCGCCGACGGCCGGTTGGCCATCGTTGGCCGCGGCGGAGAGCAGCGGCTGATCCGGGCTTTGCTGTGGCTCGTCCCCGAACCTTACCGGCGGCGGCTGGCGTTCTCGACGTACGCATCCGCTCCAGCGCAGGCGCAACTGTCCTTGGCCGTTATTCCCGAATCCATCGCCCGATCTCGGTTCGTCCCTTGGTCCGGCGCCCTGTTTGATCTCAACCAACCTCCATCTGTGAGCAAATCAGTTGATCCGCTCGTCGAATTTCTCGCTGATGCTGTGGTTCGCGGGGCGGCGGAGGAAATTGATAACTATCTCAACGCCAATGCTCAAGAGTATGGCATCGATCCCTTCGAGAACCGTTCGCCGGCTGCCGTGAATTACGCCATCCGGCGGGCATCAGCGGAGAAGGCGAAAAATCCGGGCTTGGCCGTGTGGGCCCGCTTGGTCAACGACGCCGCGGCGATTCCCGGACACGAGGAAGATTTCCGTCAATTGGCCCTCAAGGCCGCGACCGCCGCGGTCGCCGAAGGTCAACTCCCAGCCGCCGCAGACTATGTCCGGGCTGCGCTCGATGTTGCCCAGCACCAAAACCGTACGTGGGAAGAACTGCTGGCACATCAACAACCCCTGTCCCAACTGCTGTGCCTGATGAACGCCGCAGATCCATTCTCACCATTGCTGCTCATCGACCCCTCCGCTAACAACCAAAGTCAGCTGCTCGGCTGGATCATCAATCACACTGAGCTGGTCAAAATCGAGAAACTCGGGTCGCGTCAAAGCAAGTGGCTATCGTCGTTGCTGCAGTCGCCGAACTTGCTGTTGAAGCAGCGGATCGTGTTGCTGAACAAACTCAGCGCGGCAATTCGCCGGCAGGAGTCGCGCTCTGACGAACTCGTCCTCGGTCTGGGGCAGCTCACGCGGCAGATTAATGAGGACGAGGCTAAGCCACAGGAGAAATGGGAACGGCTGACAGCCATCGCTGATATCTGGCGCGGTTGGGGAGATCCGCGGACTGGCTGGAAAATGCTGATCGACGATTTCCTCATCGCCCGCACCTCCAGTTCGGCACGAATTTCCTGGCGCTCGGCAATGCAGCGCGAAATTATGTCAGAGATCGGCAATTGGCAGCAGGAGCTCGGCGAACGCTTCGAACCGTTGCTGCGCGAGTCTGTAGGATTGTGCCGTAAGCACGGCGATCAGCAGCTTGAAGCGCTGCTCGTGCACTTCGATCCTGCCAGAACGCCAGCGCTGCACCCGCCCCAACTCGCGCGGCATGATCGGTCCGCATCGCCGTCACGGGAAGCGCTAGCGCCTGCGCCGCTGATGACGGGACCTTCGGAAAAAACTGAGCAGAATTTGTTTTCATATTACGCGTCCAAGACTGTTGACCGGTTTTTTAACCTCCTGGCCCAGAACCTCCAGGCGTTTTTGCTGCAAGATTCAACGGCGCAACGGGCTGCTGGCTATGCCCTGGACCTGTGGAACCAAGGGTATTGGCACACGAGTTATGAACGCGCTGCCTGCCGCGCGCTGGCAGCGTTCCATCAATATTACAAACCTCAAGACATCTCCCGGATTCTTGAAGTCGTTGAGCAACAGCACGGATTGATCGATCCCCGGTCTGATGCCGAGGCGAAACAGGAAGTACTCGATCGGTTATTTCAACGGTTCCATAGCGATCAAACTGGTCTGACTCCTGAGGCGCGTTGGCTGTTAATTCGCGCCCAGTTCAATCTGCTGCTGGCTAAGCCCGATCTCGCGCCAGCAGAGTTGGCCGCTTTTTTGCGCATGGCCGAGAAGTGGAAGTCGAATTCGACAGCATTGTTGTTGCGGCAGAAGGATTCGGAAGGCAATCTGCTGAGCAGAAAACTGCGGGCGTGCGCGTTATTAATGCGGGTGCGGCAGGAGGATCGTCCGTTGAGGAGCGGCGTGTTGGTCAAAGCGTTCGGCGATCAATTGCGCAAGATCACAGATCCACGCGTGGCGATCGCTCTGTTACCCGATGTCCAGTTGGATGAATTAACGCCTGGCGAGCGGCAGAACGTGAACAAGGCAGTTTTGGACTTGCTCGATCAAACATATGGCGATGCCCCCGCGAAAGGACTGTTGTGCAGCGCGATTGTCGAGGCGTGCCAGAAGTCGCCTGCCTGGAAGGGGTACCGGGAGCAAGTAGCCAAAGCGATTCGCGTGTTCCTGGGGAAGAGCGTCATCCCCGTGGTCAGGTTGCGCAACGATGGCTGGGCCATTGCCGAGCAGATTGGCGAGCAAATCAAGCAATTGGACCAGCGGCAATACGAGCAACTTTGGGAAGATTTCAGAAGGAGATAGCTGATGTCAGATATCATCATCCGGACAGGCATCATGATCCTGATCGTGGGCGGGGTGTTGTTGATTCTCGGCTACCATCTGTTCCGCCGCGCCGGCGCGTCAACCGTGCGGCGGCGGCGTCTGCCGGTGCCGCCGATCCCAGAAGATGTGATGGCGGCGATTGAACGCGAGGTGAACTCGAGGCTAAAGACTCATCCGCGATCTGCTCAATTTGCTCAGGACAATCAATGGGGCGATGTCATCAACGACATCGAGGCGAGTCCCAGGCCGGGCGATGAGTTGGTGTTGGCGTATGCCTATTATAGTTTGGGAGACCCGGGCGAGGCGATGTCTCAGTTAGAGAAGCGGCTGTGTGTTCAGCCTCGCGATACCTCTTGCCGATTGTTGTGCATCCGTCTGTTGCAGGAGGCGACGATGTTTTGCGCGGCAGAGGTACATATCCGCGTGGGTTTGGCCCAGGAGCCGGACCATCCGGCGATGGTGCTGTATCATTCCATCGGCAAGGGCATGAAAGTGTACGACGACGAGCTGCCATTGTGCGACCATTTCGCCCGCTGGCTGGCTGCGAGCGCTGCGTCGTCCAGGAGCGCGCCGGCAGCCGCCGCTGCCAGCCCAGCTCAAACGCATACGCTGACGATGCTGCGGAAAAAGCTGGATGACTGCGAGCGCGAACGCATCAAGCTCGAAGAGCGGTTGCGGCGCTAATCCGTCTGCCGCGAGCAGCAGGAAACCGTAGTTTTCCCTCCGACCGCGCGCGCCAGATCGCCCAATCCCTGCTGGAGTGCCGGTAGAGAAACCGTTATATTAGCTCAGGTCTGACAGAGGCCCGGAGGAAATTATGAAAAAAGCGGTTGTTTTTACTCTGATTCTTTGGATGTCAGCCGGCGCTTACGCCGGAGGCGTTCACATCACTTATCTCTGGCACATGCACCAGCCGATTTATTGGCCCGAGGTCAGCGTGTGGAACCCCGCGCGGTACCAGATGGCTTACGAGTCGATGCACTGGAAATGGAATGGAGGAAATATCTATCCCGGTTCATCAGGCTCGCACCCGTACAACAACCTCGAAGAGATTTTTAACAACGATGATCGCGTGGCTGATTATCAGTATTATCCGCGCAACACCTTGGCTGCGCTTGGCGACTTGCCTGATAGCGGCGCTCATGTCAGCTTCGCCGCCGCTCTGATCGAAAATCTGCAGTCCCTGTCCGATGCCGGCTGGGGCCGTTACGGCGGCGCGTGGTACGCCGGATACCAGGAAGCAGCGAGCTGGACGACTTCCGGCGGACATCCGCGTCTCGAACTTGTCGGCGTCGGCGCTCATCACGCGGTCAACGCGCTGCTCGATCCGGAAGCGTTTCGCATGGAACTGCGGGTGCACAAGGCGGCTCGGGATTGGCGGTGGCCCACCATCCAGGACTCCGTTGGCTTCTTTCCCGCCGAGACCTGCTTCAGCGAACGGATGATTCAAGTGTTGGTCGAGGAGGGCTACGAATGGACGTTCGTGCCGAGTATCCACATTTCACGGGCGTGCAGTGATTATCCCTATGGAGCGAATGGCGACAATATTGACCCGCCAAATTCTGCCGATCAGATCAACGGCCCTGGCGGCACCTACTTCCAACTCACCATCCCGCGCGGCGTCACCACGCGCGACGCTGTGCCCATGGCGTTCAAGCCCCATTGGATCGAATATGTCGATCCGGCGACGGGCACTCCCTACCGCATGATCGGCGTGCCGACCGCCCAAGGCATGAGTTGGAACGAGGGTTATGGTTCTTACGGGTTTGGCGAGATTGACCAAGTTGCCTGGGCCTCGACGCCTGATGATCCGTTACTGATCGTGTTTGCCCACGATGGCGATAACGCCTATGCCGGCGGCTACTCCTACTACAATGAAAATGTGCCGTCATTTGCCCATCAGGCCGCTGGTCTCGGTCATCATATGACGACGGTTGACCAATTCCTCGATTCCTTCACCCCTTCGGCGAACGACATCGTGCACGTCGAGGACGGCGGTTGGGTCAACGCCGATGGTGATTTCGGTTCTCCGCAATATATTAATTGGAACTGGCCTCTTGTTGGCAGCGACGGCGAATTCGATATTCCCGGTGGCTGGGCTGAGGACGAGCGGAACTGGGCGGTGATCACAGCCGCGCACGCATATGTGGAAACAGCCGATCAAATTGCCGGCCCCGCCCGCCCGCTCCAGGTGTACCGCCCGGAAGAAGGAGCTAACGCGTTGGAACAGGCATGGCACTTCTATCTCGGCGCACTGGACTCCGGCTATATGTATTATGGCGCGTCGATCGACATGGAAGTTAAGGCGACGTTGGGCTGCAACCAAGCAGTTGCCCTGGCCGAGGGGATCATCGGCGGCGGCGGCCAGGATGCGACTGGTCCGGCCATCTGGCTGCCGCAGCGGCTGCCGTGGAACCCGGGAGGCATGGGAATGGGGTCGCTCTGGCGGTATCAGTACATCGAGATGCCCAGCGATTTCTATGTCTGGACATTCGTGCACGACCCCAGCGGCGTCGCCCGTGTGTCACTGTTTGTCCGCGTCGATGATGACGGCGAGAATCCGCTGAACACCCACGTCAACGAAACCTATGCCGGCGGCGCTGGCGTGGGCGCGTGGCAAGAGATGGCGATGAATTACCGCGACTTCCCGGCAGATAACCTGTTCGGCAATCCCGAAATCGACCTGTTCGTTCTCCCCGATCAAATCGCCGACGAATACTGGATCGAAGTCACCGGCTTCGAACATGTTCTACTCGATTATTTTGTCGAGGCCGAAGACGCCCGCGGCAACATCAAGAGATCGCCGATCCAGCATGTGTACATCGGCGAAGGCGGCGGCGGTCCGCAGACAGGCGTGACATGGGAGCCTGAGCATCCGACGTTCTTAGACGTGATCCGGATCACCACGCATGATCCCGGCCAAGGCGGCTGGTTGCATTGGGGCGTCAACGCTTCCGGGCACACCTGGCAAACTCCGCATGAATCTTACTGGCCTGAGGGATCCTATCTGTTCAACGGCACAGGACCAGCAGTAGAAACTCCGTTTCTCGGGCCGGATGAAGACGGCGATTACTGGGTGGACCTTGGCCCATTCAACAATCCCGAGCAAGTGGTGAGCACTGTCGATTTCGTGATCCACTACGCCGACAATACCTGGGACAACAACGGTGGAAGCGATTATCACATCGAAATTTCACCTTATACACCAACTCCGGCCCCGCCGACGGCCACGCCGACGTCAACACCGAGCGGCTCGCCGTCAGCGACGCGGACGCCCGCTCCGGGCACGCCGACAGCCACGCCGTCGGGTCCGCCAACAGCGACGCCAGCGGGCACGGTGACGGCGACGCCAACGCCGTTCCTAACGCCAACGCCTCAAGGCACGCCGTCGGCCACGCCAACTCCGGCGTACTCACCATCGGCCACGCCGACGCTGCCTGCCGGCGGCGTTTGGCTCGAGTTGCCGTTGAACTATCCCTGGTTTACCGGTGGCGACCAACTTATTCTCTGGCGGCGGATCGGGAACACGGGCGCGGTCAGCGTGGATTGCCAGCAATGGATTGCGCTTGAAGTGTACGGACAATTTTTCTTCCATCCGATGTGGAACTCTCAACCGAACTACACGCTCATGACCATCGCCCCCGGTGCCCGCGATGAACAGGTGCTGCTGCAAGTGCGTCTTCCGCAGGAGTTAGGGCGCGGCGGCCCGTTCAATTTCTACGGCGTGCTGCTCGATCCAGCGAACGGCGCTCTGATGACGCCATTAGTGCGGAGCATGTTCGGTTTTTACTAGTCCGAGCTAGAAGGTTGTCATAACCGTTGTTACTGCATTTACATTCCCAATATGGGCGAGCCATCCTGCCGGGAGGGCTCGCCCAATTGGGAGTATCTATTAGTCGGTGTTTACAAGAGGTTGCGCTGTATTGCCCCCGCGCAACGCGGTTGGTTCGCGAGTCTATTCCTCGAGCAGTTCACCTGAGCGCCGGGCTGGCGTTGGTTTGCCCTTATTAATAAGGAAATATACCAGCGGGACGACGATCAGACTGAATGCGGTTGAGGCGAAGATGCCGAAGATGAACGACCAGGCCAGGCCGCTGAAGATTGGATCCAGTGCGATCACCCACGCGCCGAGCATTGCCGCTGCTGCCGTGAGAAGGATGGGGCGCAACCGTACGGCGCCAGCGTAAACGACCGCGTCCTTCAGATTGCCCGATTCGCTCCAGGAGCGTTCGATAAAATCGATAAGAATGATCGAGTTGCGGACGACGATGCCAGCGAGGGCAATCATGCCGATCATCCCTGTCGCCGTGAAGTAGATGGGGCTTTCGTACCCCGCCACGTTCTGGCTAAACACCAGGTTTAGCAACCAGAATCCCGGCAAGATGCCGATTAGGGTGAGCGGAATCGCCACCATGATGACAAGCGGGACTGTCACTGAATGCGTCTGCACAACTAATAGGATGTAGATCAGCACGAGCGCTCCGAGGAAGGCTAATCCTAAATCGCGGAAGGATTGCAGCGTGATTTTCCATTCTCCTTCGCCATTCCACTTGACCTCGATCCCCTCGGGCAGATCCAACGATTTCGCTTCCTTGATCATTGCCAGCGTGGGTTTGTAGGGACTTTCGCCGACGATATCACCGAGGACGAAATGGACCCGGCGTCCATTTTTGTGGTAAATCGTTTTATCAATCACGCTCTCCTCAGCAGTCACCAATTCGCTGAGGGCGATGAGTGAACCGTCTGCGCCCTTCATGTGCACGTGCAGCAGATCCTGCACGCTGCTCCTGTCGGCCAACGGGAGCCGCAGCAGCAGTTGCAGCGGATTCCGCTCCCGGTCTTGGTGCAGGTTGCCCGCGGGCATGCCACCGCTCGCCATCATCAACGTCTGAGCAACTTGCGCTGATGGGATGCCGTGAAGCATCGCCTTTTCCTTATCTACTGTGAGGCGGATCCGGAGCTGATCGGCTTCGATCATGTCGTCCACGTCCTTGAGATGTGGCGTCCGTTCGAACAGCGCCCGTATTGCCTTAGCCGCAGCGATGTGTTCTTCTGCGGTGATCCACGGGTCGGCGTAGACCTCGGCCACGCTGGTGGCCAGCACTGGCGGACCAGGAGGGGCCTCGACGATTTTTACGTTCGCGTTGTGCTGCTTGGCGATCCGTTCGATATCCGGGCGGATGCGCAGGGCTAACTCGTGCGAGCGTTGTTTCCGGTGATGCTTCTCCACCAGATTGACCCGGATTTCTCCCACATTTCCGCCTTGGCGCAGATAGTAATGGCGGACAAGCGAGTTGAAGTCCATCGGGCTTGCAGTTCCGGTGTAGAGCTGGAAATCCGTCACTTCATTCACCTGGGACAAGTAGTCGGCAAGGCCGCGAGCCACGGCATCAGTGGATTCCAGCGTCGTACCTTCGGGCATGTCGATGACGAGGTGCAATTCGTTTTTGTTGTCGAATGGCAGCAT
>Ga0116143_10003487_pt1 | contig 15796 bp, 6 predicted proteins | sample AD_UKC034_MetaG_FD_89745 | JGI IMG/M metagenome (GOLD analysis project Ga0116143, IMG submission 89745) | Active sludge microbial communities of municipal wastewater-treating anaerobic digesters from USA - AD_UKC034_MetaG | ecosystem: Engineered > Bioreactor > Anaerobic > Digestate | place: USA...
AACCGCAGCCGCGCGGGCACATGCCAACGCGGCCGTACAATTGGTGGCGCTGTACAAAGCCCTTGGTGGTGGTTGGGATCTGTCCACGGCGCCATCGACCAGCGGCCATCCGCTCCGGGGCGCTGCCGCCCCCGTCGCGTTTTCAAGCCCCTGACTCAACACGAGGAGACCGTCATGCCAATCAACGTTGGAAGTATCGACCGCATTGTGCGCATCGTCATCGGACTGATTCTGCTCAGCCTCGTGTTTTGGCTGGACTCGTCGTGGCGATGGCTGGGGCTCATTGGGATCATGCCTCTCCTCACAGGTCTCGCTGGCCGCTGCCCGGGCTACCGCCTGTTCGGCCTGAGCACCTGCCCGGTGCAGCAGAAGAAGCCGGAGTGAAGTTCCCATGCAACCGGGCTATCTATGGAGTCGCCCACGCAAGCGTGGCGGCGGCTGGAACCCACCAGCCGCCGCGCCTCGCCAAGCCGAGTGAACGATCATTAGGCCGGGCCTTTCAATCGGCACGCTTGCGTCCCGTCACCATGGCCGCGACCAGGTTCTCGCGGTGCTGAAAGCTTGCGACGAGCACGCCGGCCACGTGCAGGATGATCAGCCCGATCGTCGCGTTCGCGAGGAACTCGTGAACCTCTTCGATCCATGCCGAGCCCCAGAAGGCATCCGTGGTCATCATGATGCCGGTCGTGGCGGTACCCGCGAGTGCAATGACGAGCGCCAGGATCATCGCTGCACCGGCCGGGTTGTGGCCGAGGAAACGACGCGCCCGGAATCGCGCGGCATCGCGCACATAAGCGAGCGTCTCGGCCGGTGACCGCACGAAGCTGCTGAACCGCGCCGTGCGCGGGCCGACAAAGCCCCATAGCAGGCGCAGCGCGAGCAGCGTCGCGAGCGCATAGCCATTTACGATGTGGACGTCCTCCGCCTCTCCACCGGTGAAGTAGGCGACCGCAAAGAGTGCGACGAGAGTCCAGTGAAAGAACCTCACGAAGCGGTCCCAGACGACGACCGTGGCCGGCGGCACGACGCCGCCGGCCACGGCCACTTCCCGGGCGGCATCCGTGGCCGCCCCGCTCACTGCTGCCCCACGATGTCGCCGTTGGTCGGATCCAGGAACAGCTCGACCCGGCCGCCGTTCTTGTCCAACACGTAGAATTCGCCGCAGGCTTTCTTGACCTTCGCCTTCTGGACCTTGTAGCCACGCGCCTCGACCTTGGCCGTCAGGGCCTCGATCGACAGCCATGTGGATTGCGGTGCCGCAGTGCACGGGCGGCCGAGACTGCCCGCCTGTGCGGCGGAAGCCGCGCCAAGGGTAGCCAAAGTGGCGACAGCGACAATTGCAAAGTTACGCATCAGTATTCTCCGGTTGCCCGTCCGCCGCACATTGCGGTGGACGATGGCCGCAAGATTGCCGCCAGGCCGCTGACGGACGGCTGTTGACCCATGTCAGCGACATGTCAGGCCCTCGCAATGAAAATGACGATATGTGGAATCGTGCGCTCACCTTGCTCGCCGGTGCTGCACTCGCGGCGCTGCTCGTGAGCGGTCCCGCCGCCGCGGACCCGCCCGATCGCGACGCGCTGCGCGAGGCGGTGAGCCGCGGCGAGATCCGGCCGCTCGCGGAGATCCTCGATATCGTGCGCAGCAAGCTGCCCGGCGAGATCATCGGCGTCGAAGTCGAGAACAGAAAAGACCGCTGGACGTACGAACTCCGGGTTCTCGATCCGAAAGGCCGCCTGTTCGAAGTGCACGTCGATGCGCGCACCGGCGCGATCGAGCGGATCCGGGAAAAGTGACGCGGGTGCTCGTCGTCGAGGACGATCCGCGGATCGCCGCGGACGTCCAGCGCGCCCTCGCGCACGCAGGCTATGTCGTCGAGGTCACCGGCGACGGCGAAAACGCCTGGTTTCGCGGCGACACCGAAGACTACGCGGCGATCGTCCTGGATCTCGGCCTGCCTCGCATGGACGGGCTCGCGATCCTGAAGCGCTGGCGCTCGAGCGACCGCAGGACACCCGTGCTGATCCTCACGGCGCGCGGCAGCTGGGCTGAACGCGTCGACGGCATCGATGCGGGCGCCGACGACTATCTCGTGAAACCCTTCCGCATGGAGGAACTGCTCGCGCGCCTGCGGGCGATCATCCGCCGCTCGGCCGGTCATGCCTCGTCGATGATCACTGCGGGCGAGGTCACGGTCGATGAACGGCACAAGCAGGTGAGCGTCCGCGGCGTGCCGGTCACGCTGTCGCCACTCGAGTACCGGCTGCTCGTCTACCTGCTGCTGCACCGCGGGCGCGTCGTTTCGCAACAGGAACTGGCCGAACACACCTACGGTCCCGATGAGGACCATGACTCGAATGCGCTCGAGGTACTCATCGGCCGGGTGCGCAGGAAACTCGGCACGCCGCTCATCGAGACGCGCCGCGGCTTCGGCTACTTCATCCCGGAGCGCACCGCGTGATGCGAAACTCGCTGCGCCTGCGTCTGCTCGCGGGCGGGCTCGCCGCGATCTTCGTGGCACTGGCGGTTGCCGGTGTCGGCCTCGAGATTCTCTTCGAGCGGCATGTCGCCCGTACACTCGCCGACGATCTCGACGTCCATACGAAACAGCTGCTGTCCGGCATCAGCCTCAGCCCCCAAGGGTCGCTGCTGCTTGCGCGCGAGCCTGCCGATCCGCGATTCGACGATCCGCTGTCGGGACTCTACTGGCAAGTCGAAGCGGCCGGCGGCGAGGTGCTGCGCTCACGCTCGCTTTGGGATGCGACACTGGCGCTGCCGCAAGACACGCCCGCACCGGGCGAGAGCCATCTGCACGAGACGATCGGACCCGGCGATGCACGCGTGCTCGTGCTCGAGCGCGGCGCCGTGCTCACAGCGGCTCCCCAACCGGTCGCCGTGAGAGTCTCGGTGGCCGCCAGCCTGGCGCGTATTTCGGCTGCCGGACGCAGCTTCGGCAGGGATCTCACCATCGCGCTCATGCTGCTCGGCCTAGTGCTTGCGCTCGCCACGACGGTTCAGGTTGTGCTCGGCCTGCGGCCACTCGATGCCCTGCGCGACAATGTATCGGCCGTCAGATCGGGCGAGGCGCAGCGGCTGACGCCCGCCGCACCTGCCGAAGTGCAACCGCTCGTCGCGGAACTGAATGCGCTCCTCGCTGCGCAGGAAGAACTGATCGAACGTTCGCGCGCCCATGCGGCGGACCTGGCGCACGGACTGAAGACACCCCTCGCCGCGCTGATGGCCGATGCGGAGCAGTTGCGGGAACGGGGCGAGCACGCGATAGCCGCCCAGATCGCGGCGGTCGGGAACGCGATGAGCCGTAATGTCGACCGCGAGCTCGCGAGGGCGCGCCTGCGTGGTGCGCGCGCGCACCGCGCGCCCGCCGCGACCGAGGTCGCGCCGCTCGTGCACTCGCTCGTCGAGACGCTGGCCAGGACCCCGGAAGGCCAGCGCGTCACGATCGACACGCGGATCACGGCGGAGACGGTCGTGCCGATCGAGCGCGGTGACCTGGCCGAAGTACTCGGCAACCTGCTCGAGAATGCCACGCGGCATGCGCGCTCGCGCGTGCGCATTACCGCCCTTCCGGGTTCGCCGATCACCGTCGAGGACGATGGCCGCGGAATCAGCGCCGAGGACCAGGCCGTCGTTCTGCAGCGTGGCACCCGGCTTGACGAGCGCGGCGGCGCCGGTCTCGGCCTCGCCATCGTGCTCGATGTCCTCGACGGGTACGGCTGGCAACTCGAACTGGGCACATCATCGCTGGGCGGCCTCGCGGCGCGCATCGGGCCGCGACACTAGAAGCGCAGCGACAGCCGCAGCCCCACCACATGGTTGCGGTAGCTGCCGCTGTACTGGCCGCGGTAATCGAGCGCGAGCGTGCTGGCACCTCGCAGCCAGGTGACGCCGGCGCCCAGCACTGCAGTGCTCGTCACCACGTCGCGATCGCTCACCCGCAACGGCTGGGTCGGCATGCCCTGGTAGGCGTAGCCGATGGTCCCGTCACCCAGGTCGAAGTCGTGGTTGTATGCGACCACCGCGTGCCAGTCGAGGACGCCTTTGCGCAGCGGCGTGAACCGCGCGAACCGCGAACCGATCTCGGCGAACATGGCCTCCGCGGACCTGCGCTCGAATACGAGGTTCAGGCTTTCGGCGCCATCCTCCTGGAACGCGTCTTCCTCGAGGTCGAAGTAGTAGAGCGTGCCGTAGGGCTCCGCCTGCCACGAACCGAAGTCGAACTCCCTTCCTGCGCCCGCGAACAGCACGAGCGCCGCGCCGTCGTGGTCGCTGACCGCCGTGCGTTCTTCGGTGCCGATCAGCAGCCTGCGCGTGTTCTCGAAGGACTGCGTCGAGTAAGTGATACCGCCTTCCACATACGCGCTGCCCCAGCCGCTCGTCGCGTAGAGTCCGCCGGTCCAGCCCTCGACGTCGGCCGACGCGACCGCCTGCGCCGCATCGGCCTGCGTGCTGGCATAGCCCAGCATCAGGCCAACGGTCGTGCCCTCGCCCAGCAGTCGATCGGCGCCGACCAGGAAGCCGCGCGTGTCGTAGTCGTACTCGGTGTACCCCGCGTCGAAGTCGTAATCGCCGGTCGAGTAGAAAGCCGAGGTCCAGGTCTGGGACTTCAGGCTGCGGCCATGGCGGGTCGCGCCGCCGGAGGCGGCGGCCGGCCCGGTCACGGCCGGCAGTCCGGGCCACATCCCGGGGCCGATGACCCGCATCTCGCCGCCCGCGTAGGCGAGCTGTACCGGCGCGTACGCCAGGCTCGACGGGCGCTTGCCTTGCGCGACGGCGCGCGCATTGAACAGGTGCTGACGCAACAGCTGCACCGTCTCGCGTCCGGTGACGATCGTGCTGCTCGTGAGCAAAGCGTACGAATCCGGCGCGAGGCTCGCGTAGGCCCGGCCGAAGCCTGACGACATGTTCTGGATCGTGCCAAGCTGCTGCGCGAAGTCGCCACTCGCCGTACCTGCGAGCACGTCGAGGTTCGCCGCGAGTTCGCGATAGAGTCTGCGGTCCGTCACCGAAGCGAAGGATTCCGCATTCGCGACGACGTCCACGGAATCGGCTGTCTGCTCGAGTGAGAAACCCAGCAGCGGACGCGACTGCGGCAGCGTGATGTCGGTGAACGCGCCCGTCACGCCCGCTGTCGTGTCGACCACCGTATAGCGCGTGCCGTCGGCGATGAACGTATCGCCCCTGCGCTCGACGGCAATCGCGCCGTCGGCCGCAGCGGCGCCGGCGACCGAGAGCAACCCGCGGTCGCCGTCGCTGTGGATGTAGGTCGAAAACGCACTATCCGGCGCAAACGCATAGTCGTCGCCGAGCGAGAGCCCGCCCTCCTCGAGGGTCAGACTGTCGAGTGCCGCGAGCGCAGGCAGGAAGAACGTGCCGTCGCCCGTCTTGACGCCGACCTCGAATCCGGTCGGCGCGCTCGCACTCGCACCGGTGCCCGCGAGCACCAGCGTGTCCGTTCCGTCGCCGCCCGACAGGTCGAACATCGTGCCGTTGCCGTCGTGGACCTGGGCAGTGCCCTGCAGCGTCATCGTGTCATCGCCCTCGCCCAGCGTGACGATACCCACCACTTCGGCGCCGTCACCGAGCGTCAACTCGTCGTTGCCGGCCCCGGTATCGATACCGACGCCACTCGCAGGCATGCCGGCCGCGTACACCCGTGCGATCACGCTGCCGTTGTTGATGACGGTGTCGTCGCCGTCGCCGGTGGTAATGCCGGTCGCACGGGTAGTGACGGTCGCGCCACCGGGGATGTTGCAGGTCCCGGCGGCGCAGCCGCTCGCAAGGTCCATCGCCTCGACCAGGATCTCGCCGTTGTTCGTGACGGCGTCGTTGCCGGAACCCGTCTGGATGCCGATGGCCGTGGCGTTCGAGCTGACGGAGACGGAGCCACTGGGGTCGCCCTCCGTCCGCCCGGCGTACTCGGCATGGCTGCGTCTTGCGTCCACCGCGACATCCGGCGCCGCGGTCACATGGATGGAGCCGTTGTTGGTGATCGAATTGCCGCCGTCGCCGGCCAGGATGCCCGTGGCGGCTGCATTGAAGGTGGTGCTCGCGCTCGCCGTCGGGTCGCCCTCGCCGCCGCACCACCAGCCGAAGAACCAGATGCAGACGCCACCGCCCGCGCTCACCGCAGTAAACGACTGCGCGGACGGTTGCGCCAGCACTTCCAGCGTGCCGGCATTCAGGACCGTGTTCGCGCCATCGCCCAGCTCGATGCCGAGCGCAGTCGCGGTCGCGCTCGCCGCCGTACGCCCGGTCGAGTCGCCAAAGACGTCACCGTCCGACGCGACGTTGATGGTCGCATTCGCGATGGCCCGCACCTCGATGTCCTGCGACGTCACCTCGTTGTTGCCGTCGCCGAGCTGGATGCCGCGCGCCACGGCGGTCGAGGTACCGGTGCCTACCGCGAGCCCATCGCCGTCCAGCCCGTTGCCGTTGGCGGCGGCATAGCTCGGGAAGCTGGCCTCGACGACTTCCACGGACACTTCGATCACGAGGCCGTTGACGCGGGTCCAGGTGTAGCTGTCGACCGGCGGTTCTCCGCTTCCGGCGGTGACCGCGACCTGCCAGTAGGTGGCCGAAGCGTTGATCGTCGGGTCGGCGTCCCCGCACACCGGAGCCGGCGCCGTGCAGGCGATGATCTGTCCATCCACGAAGGTGCCCGGCTCACCACTGTCGGCCAGCGCCTCCACTGCCGCGACCGGCACCCATTGGTACACCGTATTGTCGTCGTCGTCCGTCGTCGTCGTCGCGACGTAGTGGTTGCCGGCGCGGTTGACTTCCGGCGACAACACGCAGGCCTCACTCATGCAATAGACGAGCGTCCCATCGGGGTACTGGTCGCGCACGTCCGGGTCGGTGAGGTCCGGCAGCGATGTCACCGTCTCCGCCGCAGGCCCATCGGGATGCTGGTCGTCATCGGTAGCACCCTGCAGGCGGTACACGGTGAGTTCGGTCACGACGTCTTTCATCGTTCCGGCCAGCGCCTGCACCGTGAGGCTGCCTTCGTTGGCCACGTCGTTGGCGCCGTGCGCCGCCGAGATGCCGGTGGCGATGGACAGTGCGGTGCTGTTCGCGCGCGACTCGCCGTCGCCGTCGAACGAGAAACTCGCGCCCGACGAGTAGCTGAGCGCATAGCCGGTCGCCTGGGTGAATACGCTGAGGTCGCCTTCGTTCGCGAGCAGGTTCGTGCCGAGACCGCCTTCGAGGCCGATCGCCTCGGCCCGCGCCACGCTGACCGAACCGGCGAGTTCGTCGCTCGTGAAGGAAGCCGAACTCGAGGCGTTGTTCTGCGATTCGGCGATCGTGTGCGCCTCGACGCTCAGCACGCCGGTGGAAACGACCGAGTCGTCGCCGTCGCCGCCGTCCATGCCGACCGCCCGGGCGCCCGCTTCAGCGCGACCCGTCGCGTCATTGCCGCCGCTGAAGGTGGCCTTCGCACCGCCCGTGGTCGTCAGCAGCGCCTGCGCCGTGACCAGCACGGTGCCCTCGTTCCGCAGCAGGTCGTTGCCGGTGCTGCCGGTCATGCCTTCGCCCGATGCCGCACCGGTCAGGATGGCATCGGTGCCGGACCCTCCGCCGAAGGTGTAGGTGACCGCGGCCGCCGTAACCGTGCTCCCGACACGCACGTCTATGCCGGCCCCTTCCTCGTTGACCAGCGTGTCGTCGTCCGCGCCGCCGGCGATGCCGGTCGCGTGTGTCACGCCGCCCGATGTCGTGGACGCCGAGGATCCGCCAAAGGTGGCATCGGAACCGCCCGTGGAATGCAGCACCGATTCGGCGTCGATCAGGATATTGCCGCCATTCGTGATCGAATCCTGGCCGTCACCGCCCAGGATGCCATCGGCCACGGTCGTCGCCGTGAGGTTCGCGCCGACGCCGCTCGTGCCCGCGAACCCGTAGCTCGTGCCGTCCATCGTCAGTCGGGACATCGCATCGATGTCGAGGTCGGCGTCATTGCGGATGCTGTCGTCGCCCGCGCCGCCGTCGAGGCCTGCGGCATGGGTCTCGGCACCGGAAGTGCCCGCAACCGCGGCAGTACCCGCGATCGTCGTCGAACCGCCAGTCGCGTCGAGCGTCGAGAGCGCATCGACCGTGATCGTCCCCGCCGTCACCAGGGTATCGGCGCCGTCACCGCCGGCGAGACCCAGCGCCTCGGTGAACGCCACGAGCCCCGAGCTGGAGTCGTTGGTGCCGGCCAGCGTGAAGTTGGCGCTGCCGCCCGACTTGATCAGCAGCGACTCCGCCGACACCTCGAGGCTGCCGAGCGACTCCAGGTCATCCGCGCCCTCGCCACCATCGAGGCCCGTGGCGATCGTGATGGCGCCCGACCGGCTGCTTGCGCCCGCCGCACCGAACAGGCTCAGCGTCGAGTCCGTCGCGCGGCTCAGGGCATTGGCGATGACGACCAGCTCGCCGTCGTTCGAAAGCGTGTCGTCGTCGGCACCGCCGCTCATGCCCGTGGATGCCGTGCGGGCCGCGGCCACTGATTCCGTCGAGGCGGAGCCGATCGCGCCGGCCGAGAATCCGCTGGCGCTGAGCAGTGACATCCAGCGCGCGTCGCCGACCGCGTCGGCCGCGGGACCGACGCGCAACGTGCCGGTGTTGACCAGCAGATCTGCGCCGTTGCCGCCGTCGAGGCCGGTGGCGGAAGTGTCGACCTCAATGCCCGTGTCCGCGCCGCCGAAGCCGATGGCCGAGGCTCCCACGCCCGTGGCCGTACTCACCGATCTCGCGCTGATCGTCAGTTCGCCGGCATTGCGGATGTCGTCATCGCCCTCACCGCCACTCGCGCCGGAGGCATTCGCGCGCGGGAGCGTCTTCGCGCTGCCCTGCGCCGAGCCGAAGATCGTGATCGCGGCGCCGCCAGAACTGGTCGTCGCCAGACTCGCCACGCTGACGCTGCCGCCCTCCTCGTTGAGGATCATGTCGTCGCCGTCGCCGCCATCGAACCCGACGGACCTCACGGTCGAGCTGGTATCCGCACTCGACAGCGAGTAACCGGCCGCCGACGCCGCGACACTGCGGGCAATCGTCGCCGCATCGGCCGTGATCGCGATATTGCCGGCATTACGCAGCGTGTCCGCACCCGCGCCACCGGCGAGACCGGCGGCCTCCGCGACCGCGTCGGCGTTTGCGGCCGAAAGCGCGAAGCCGACCGCGGAGCCGCCGATGGACTGGCCGATGGCATCGGCCTGCGTGTGCAGCGTGATCGCGCCGAGGTTCTCGACCCAGTCGTCGCCGTCTCCGCCCGAGAGCCCCGTGAGAATCGCCTGCCCCGTGGAATTCGCGCTGGCGAGCCCGGCGAAGCCGGCGAACGACAGCGTGCGCGCGACCGCGTCCGCGGCGGCCGTCGCATCGATGCCGCCCTGATTGATGAGCGTGTCATCGTCCGCGCCGCCGTCGAGGCCAGCGCCCTCGGCCATCGCGATCGCGTTCGAGGACGCTCCCGCCACGCCAGCCAGCGCGAGCGACACCGCGTCGGCCGCAGTGCTCGCCTCGCTGCGGACGGTGACCAGGCCGGCCGCGGCATTGCGGATCCCGTCGGCGCCGTCGCCGCCGCTCGCGCCGGTGGCGAGCGCATTCGAATGCGTGCCATGGCCGAGCTGCGTGCTGAGGCCGCTGCCGGCGGCGCCGGTGGCGGTGAAGGCGATGTTGAGACCGTAGGCGAGCGCGTCGGCGTCGGCCGTCAGGGTTCCCTCGTTGAGCAGCTCGTCCGTGCCGGATCCGGCCGCCATGGCGGTCGCATGGGCGTTCGAGGTCGAGACCGCGTCCGCGATTGCAACGCCGAACAGCGGCGCCACGGCGACGGCCGTCGCGATCGCCGTCGAATCCGCCGTCGAGGTGATCGAACCGGTGTTCGTGGCCTCGTCGTCACCCGCGCCAAGCGCGATGCCGAAGGCATCGGCATTGCCGGTCGTGCCACCGTCCCAGGTGGAATTGCCGGCCGCTGCGATACCGCTGGCCGCCATCGTGACGCTGAGACTGGTGGCGAGCGCCTCGGCCCCACTGTCGATCTCGCCCGCGTTGGTCACGAGGTCATTGCCCGTGCCTGCCTCAATGCCGGCACCCGACGCATTCGCGGTCGAACTGCTCGCCGAGACACCGAAGCCGCCGGCGACGGTCACACCGACCGAAGCCGTCGTCGCCCGGGCAAGCGTCCCGACCCGGGCGCCTTCGGCGTTCGTTACGGCATCGTCTCCGCCCGCGGCGCGCAGGCCGTCAGCCACGGCGGTCGCAGTCGTGCCGCCGTCCCATACATTGTCGACGGACCCGGCGGCGCCCGCCGAAATCGCGACATTGACGGTCACCGCCGTCGCGTCGGCAAGCACATCGACGTCGCCCGAGTTCTGGATCTCGTCGTCGTCATCGCCGGCGTCGATCGCACTCGCGTCCGTGTCCGCCGTTGCGGTCGATGAGGCGACCGCGGCGATGCCCCCGACGGAATAGGTCACCGAGGGCGCCGTGACCGTGGCGTCGACGTCGAGTTCGCCGCTGTTGACGATCAGGTCCTCGCCACCTGCACCGGCGATGGCGGTCGCCGTGGAAGTGCCGCGGGTGCCGCCGTCGACCGAATTGACGGCAGCGCTCACGCCGGCGCCGGTCAGCGCGACGTTGACACCGACGGCTACCGCGTCCGCGGAGACGTCGAGGCGGCCGCTGTTGTCCACCTCATCGTCGTCGCCACCGAGGTCGATTGCGCTGGCGTGCGCTTCGGCACTGGCGGTGGAGATCGAGGCCGCGACACCCGCGACGCTGAAGCTGACCGAGGTCGAGGGCGCGACCGCCGAGGCATCGATCACCATGTCGCCGCTGTTGATGACCTCGTCGAGCCCGGAGCCCGTCGCGATGCCCGTCGACTGCGTGGCGGCGTGCGTACCGCCGTCCCACACATTGTTGCCGGCCGCCGCGACGCCGAACTTCGTGCCCGCGGCGTTGACCGAATTCGCGTCAGCGAACGCGTGCGCCGTAATGAGGCCGGTACTCTCGACGTAGTCGTCCCCGGTTCCGCTATCGATGCCGGTCGCGGTGGACTCTGCATTCGATGTGGTGATGGCGCCCGCGGCGCCCTCGACCGCGACAGCGACCGCGACGCCAGTAGCGGACGACGCCGCGTCCGCAGTGATCGCACCGTCATTGATGATGCTGTCAGCGCCGCCACCGACCGTGAGGCCGGCCGCCTGCGCGCCCGCATGCGTGCCGCCGTCCCACGGCGTTCCGCCGGCGCCGGCGAGGCCGGCCACCGTGACGGATACCGACGCAGAGGCCGAATGCGCGTCCGCGTCGGCCGTGAGGTCGCCGGAATTGCGGACGACGTCGTCGCTGTCATCCTCACCGACGTCGATCGCGGTCGCATCGGCCAGCGCATCGGCCTTCGAAACCGCACCCGCCACGCCAGTCACCGCAACCGAAATGGCCGCCGAAAGCGTGCCGGCATCGGCCGTCGCGCCCACCGCGGCGGAGTTGTCGACGAAGTCCGCGCCGTCGCCCGTTGCAATGCCGCGGGCGCGCGCGTCTCCCAGGGTTCCGCCGTTCCAGGTGGCACCGACGCCGGCGGAAGTCACACCGACCGACGCGGAGGCGCCGAGGCTGGTCGCGCTCGCGGCGACGGATCCGCTGTTGATCACGCTGTCCGCGAACACGCCCTCGCCCGCATCGATGCCGATCGCCTCGGACTGGCTCAGGCCCTCATTCGAGAGCACCGCGGCGACGCCGCTCACCGCCACGCTCACGTCCACCTGGCCGGTCGCCGAGCCCGCCGAGGCGTCGATCGCGCCACTGTTGAGGATGTCGTCGGACCCGAAGTCCGTGTCGATACCCTTGGCGGTCGTGATTGCGGTCGTGCCGCCGTCGAAACTGCCACTCGCCGCGATCGACACGCCGGCGCTCGTGAAGGCGGCGCTGACTGCCGCCGCAAAGGCATCCGAGTTCACGGTCAGATCGCCGGAGTTCTCCACCGTATCGTCGCCCGCGTCGTCGCCGGCGTCGATCGCCGTGGCATCCGAGACCGAGGTCGAGCGCGAGATCGCGCCGCCAACGCCGGTCAACGCCACGCTCACGCTCGCGGCAGCCGTCACCGCATCGGAGTCGAGGCCGATGGCGCCCGTGTTCAGGATCCCGTCCGCGCCGCCACCGGTGTCGATGCCGCGCGCACGGGCCGTGGCCTGCGTACCGCCATCCCAGACGTCGCCGCCGGAGACCGCCACGCCCGTGCTGGTCGCAGAAACGGCCGCCGAGAAGGCCAGCGCATTCGAATCGACTGTCAGCTCGCCCTGATTGTCGACCGTGTCGGCGACCGCGTCGCCGCCGAGGTCGATCGCCACGGCATCCGTCTCCGCCGTCGCCGTCGCAACCGCGCCGGCGACTCCGGTCGCCGTCACGCTCACCGCGGCCTCGGCCGCCAGTGCGTCGGCGGTGGCGGCAATCGTGCCGGTGCTGACGACGCCGTCTGCGCCGTCGCCGGTCTCGATGCCGCGCGCGCGCGCGGTCGCGCCGGTGCCCCCGTCCCAGACGGCACCGAGTGCCAGCGCTGCGCCCGTATTGGTGAACGTGACATTCGCCGTGGCGGCGGCGGCCTCAGCGGCGGCATTGAGCGCACCGCGATTGATGATGGTGTCGCTGTCGATGCCGGCGCTCGCGTCGAGCGCCGAGGCATCGGCGGTGCCGGTCGAGGTCCCCGAGGCGCCGGCGAACCCGGTGCTCGTGACCGCGACTGTCGCGGAGCCCGCGAGCGCGGTTGCGGTCGCAGTCGTCTCGCCGTCATTCTCGATCGTGTCGCCGCCCGCACCCACGTCGATGCCGCGCGCGCGCGCGGTGGCCGTCGTACCGCCGTCCCAGACCGAGTCGGCCGCGATGGCAACGCCCGTGTTGACCACGCTGACCGACGCCGAGGCGGCCGCCGCGTCCGCCGCCACGTCCAGGATGCCGGCGTTGTACACCTGGTCGACGCCCGTGCCCGCGCCGGCGTCGATGCCCGCGGCCGTCGCCTCGGCGGTCGAGGTTGCGGTCGCAGCCGCGACGCCGCTGCTCGCCGTGACGGCCACGCTCGCGGATGCGGTGGTCGCGATTGCATCCACGTCCATGTCGCCGAAGTTCAGGATCGTGTCGGCACCGTCCGCCACGACCTCGTCCTTGTCGAGGCCCATCTCGTCGGTGCCGATCGCGAGCCGCGTGCTCTCGCTCTGGTTACCCCCGTCGCCCGCGATGCCGATCGCCTTCGCCTCGGCCTTGGTGCCGGAGTCCCACACCGCATCCGCAGCCACGGCGACGCCGGGCCCCGAGGTCACCGACACGCTCGCGGTCGCCGCCAGCGAGTCGGCGTAGGAGGTGAGGAGACCTGTGTTTTCGATCCGGTCGTCGCCGCCGCCGCCCTTGATGCCGAAGGTTTCCGACTCCGCGCTCGAGGTCGAGACCGCTGCCGACATGCCCTTCGGACTCACGGCAACGGACGCCGTCGCCGCAGTCGAGATCGCCTGCGCCAGGATGTCGCCCTCATTCAGCACGACGTCGTTGCCGGTCGCGGCCTCGAGGGTCCCCTCGTACACGACCTGGGCACGCTCGAGGCTCGCCTCGAAGGTCACGGTCGTGGCCTCGATCTCGCCGCTGTCGGCATCGATACCTGCCGCCGACGCCTCGGCATGCGTGCCGCCGTCCCAGGCCGAATTGCCCGCGACCGCGAGACCCTTGCCCGTCACGGCGACGTTCGCGAGAGCCGCCGTGGCCGTCGCGTTGCTCGTCAGTGCGCCGGTGTTCTCGACCGTGTCATCGCCGTTGCCGGACTCGATGCCACCGGCATGCGCCTCGACTTTGGCCCGGCCCAGCGCCAGCGCGCTGCCTTCGCCCGTGACGCCGACGTCCGCCGCGAGCGTCGTCGCGAAGCTGTCGGACGTGACCTCGCCCGAGTTGAAGATCCGGTCGGCGCCATCGCCGGAGACGTGATCTTCGATTTTCTCGTAGCTGCCCGTGACGGCGAAGTCCGTGAAGTCGATGTCGGTCGTGATGACGGTCGACGTCTGGTGGTCCGAGCCCGCGCTCGAGATGCCGACGGCCTCGGCCTCGACCTCGTTGCCGCCACTCAGGAAGCCCGCGTTCGCCATGGACGAGCCTTCGGTGGAGACCGAAACATTGGCGGTGAGCGCCGTCGCGGTGGCATCGGTCGTCAGCGTGCCCGAGTTCGTGATGTTGTCTGCGCCGCCGCCCGCATCGAGGCCGCGCGCCGTGGCTTCGGCCTTCGCGTCCACGTCCGCCTTGGCGCCGCCCTTGACGGTTACGGCGACCGCCGCCGCGGCCGTATCCGCGACCGCGGTCGTATCCACGTCGCCGGTGTTCAAGAGTTCATCGTCGCCGCTCGCCGCGATGGCCGTCTTCTCGTAGCCGAAGCTCAGGCCCGAGCTGCCTATATTGACCGCGACGGTTTCGACGCTGTCCTCCTGGCCGCCATCGCCCGCGATCCCGGTCGCGCTCGCCACGGATTCGGTCTCTGCCGAAACCTTGGTCTTGGCCTTGCTGCCGTCGCTCGACTGCTGGCCGACCGCTGCGGCGACGCCGCCGGCCGAGCTGTCCGCGAGCGTGGTGACGAGTCCGCTGCTCTCGACGCGGTCGTTGCCGCCGCCACCCTGGATGCCTGCGGCCTTCGCTTCGGCCGTGGCCTTCATCTCGGCCTCCGCCGCGCCGTCGATCGCGACAGTCACGCCGAGCGTCGCGCTGGTTGCATATGCGCTCGCAGTCACGTCGCCGGTCGCGAGGATCACATCGTCGCCGCGGTTGGCGGTGCGTTCGCGGCTCGCCGAGCTGTCGAGACCGGCGCCGCCGAGCGTGAGTTCGAGCGATTCGACGACGAGCGCGCCACTGTCGCCGGCGATGCCGGTCGCGGTGGCGCCGGCTTCGGCCGAGACCTCGGCCTTGGCGTTCTCCTTCGGGCCCGGCTTCTGCGCAAAGGCCACGCCCAGCGCGCCGGCAGTCGACGACGCCTCGGCCGTCGCCGATCCGGCGCTTTCCACGAGGTCGTTGCCGCCGCCGGCGTCGATGCCCGAGGCGTGCGATTTCGCTTTCGACTCCAGCTCGGCCGCCGACGCGCCATCGATCGTCACGGAGACGCCGGCTGCACCCGTGAGCGAATTTGCGGTCGCGGTGATGGCACCGCGGTTGACCAGCTGATCGTCGCCGGAAAGCGCCCCGGCATTGTTCAGCAGCGTGAGGTCGAGCCCGTCGGCGCCGATCGCCAGGCGGTACTCCGCGACCACGTCCCTGCCGCTGTCGCCGGCCAGGCCCGTGGCCGTTGCCTCCGCCTCCACCGTGGCCTTGACCTCCACTTCGGCCTCGGCCTTTTCCTCGACCTTCTGGGCGAAGCCGATCGACAGCGCGCCCGCGCTCGCATCCGCACTCGCGGTCAGTTCACCTTCGTTGTCGACGAGGTCGTTGCCGCCGCCGCCATCGATGCCGGCGGCCGTCGCCCCGGCCTTCGATGTCATGTCGGACGACGCGGAGCCGTCTATCGCGACCGCGGCTCCCGCGGCCCCCGCGAGTGCCGTGGCCGTCGCCCCGACCGCGTCGCTGTTCAGTATCGTGTCGTCGCCGTGCTGCGTCGTCTGCTGCCGGTTGCGCTCGGCGAGGAGGCCGTCCGCGTCGATCGTCATCGAGATCTCGGTCGTGATATCCACCGCACCGCCATCGGCCGCGATGCCGGTGGCGACCGCGGCAGCCTCGACCTTCGCATCTACCTTCGACTCGGCTTTCTCGCCGCCCTGGTCGAAGGTGACCGCAAGCGCGCCCGCCGTGG
>Ga0116143_10003494_pt1 | contig 15767 bp, 12 predicted proteins | sample AD_UKC034_MetaG_FD_89745 | JGI IMG/M metagenome (GOLD analysis project Ga0116143, IMG submission 89745) | Active sludge microbial communities of municipal wastewater-treating anaerobic digesters from USA - AD_UKC034_MetaG | ecosystem: Engineered > Bioreactor > Anaerobic > Digestate | place: USA...
GAATGTATCCTTAACATCCGCTATATCCCCGAGAAAGACAGGGTTCCCCTGGTATGTTGTCAAAAGAATTTTCTCTATTGCCCCTGCTTTCTGAAATCTGCCTTTCATGCGCATAAAATAATTGCGCCTGCCTTCCTTGATTTTCCCCAGAGGAACATCTATGTTTTCTTCTGCAAGTCGCTGTATTACGAGGGAGGGAGGAATGTTGTATGCTTTTATCTTGTTCCAGTCGAGAATTACCTGTATCTGTCTTTTAAGTCCGCCGAACGAAGATATATTGCCGACGCCTTTGGTTCTCTGGAGAGGTGTCGTGATATTCCTGTCAACTATGTACTCAAGGTCTTTCCATGATTCGGAAGCGGAAATGGAAACGGCCATTACGGGAATCATTTCCGTAGACATCTTGAAAATGATGGGTTCCTCGCTGTCAGGGGCGTTCTTTTTAATTGTTCCCTTGGCAAGGTCGAGGTTGTTTCTTATGTCGGATGTTGCAACATCCAAATCGGCCCCCCAGTCGAACGTGCAGGTTACCATGGAAAGATTATCCTTGGAGACGGAATTCAATTCGTCAAGGTTCGGGACCGTAGACAGAGTATCTTCAAGTTCCCTGGTTATATCGCTTTCAACGTCGCTTGCACTTGCTCCCGGGTAAGGGATTATTACCGTGATAGCGGGCAATTCGATTTTGGGAAGCATTTCTATCGGCAGTTTTATCGTGGCCAGTATGCCAAGAAGCAGTATGCCCAAAAAGACCATCAAGGTTGCATAAGGCCTTTTTACCGTCAGTTCAGATATAACCATTTTTGCCGTCTTCCTTTATCTTTGCGAGGGCTTTATCACCCGTTTAATAAGAAACTTTCACCTTTTTCCCTGTTTCAAGAATACCCTGAGAAGATACGACGACAGAATCTCCCTCTTTCAACCCTTTTGTTATCTCCGCCATTCCTTCCCACGTATCCCCTATTTCCAGGTATGTTTTCTCCACAGTGCCGTCTTCTATCTTGAAACAGTAATAATTTCCGCTTCCCTGCATTTTCATAAGAGCGTCGAGAGGCAAAGCAAGAATTGCCCTTTTGCCCGTTTCTATGACGGCCCTGGTGAATAAACCTGGTTTTAAACGGAAAGAAGGATTGTCGACAAGAATCTCGACTTTTGTCGTCCTGGTTACAAAATCAGTAACAGGCATTATTTTTTCAATCTTCCCGCGAAACACTACTCCCTGGTAAACATCTGTTTCAATTGACACGTTCTGTCCGTGCCTTATTTTTTTTATATCTGTCTCTCCTATGGGAACAATTATTTTTACCTTTGATATGTCGATTATTTCTGCCAGCGGAGAAGACTTGCTCATGCTGCTTTCCGTAACAAGCTCGCCTTCATCAATGAACTTTTTGGAAACAATGCCGGACATGGGTGAAAATATTCTTGCATCTCTCATTTTTCTCTTTTCCATCTCGAGCTGTTTTTCCAGGCCCAGTATCCTTTCTTCGGCCGCCCTGTAGAGCGTTTCAGTGTCCTCAAATCTCTTTGGAGCCACGGCGCCTTCCTCCGCAAGCCTTTTGTACCTGTTGTAATCCTGCCTGATATTTTCAAGCTGGTATTTCTGGGCATTTATTTCGCTTTCAACCTGCTCGATTCTCAGCTGCCTCTGCTGGCTTTCAATAACTGCGACAAGGCTTCCCTTTTCAATTAACGCGCCCTCTTTTATCGCCAGTTTCTCCAGTATTCCCGATACTTCGGGGTAGATAACAATCGTTTTCAGTGGCTCTATGTTGCCCACTGCCGTTATCCTCTCCTTCATTTCTACGGTTATGGCTTTTTCTGCAACGACAGAAATCGTTTCATCCTCAGTTATTTCATTAAAAGAAGGTTTGTTTTCCGCTTTCTTCTTTAGGGCAAATGCCCTGAATAAGAGCAATATTGCCAGCACTACTGCCAAAAGTATAAGATATTTCGCTTTTTTCATTGTTTTCTCCTATCCGCCGAGTTGAAAACCCGGGCAATAAAAACCTTATTCCATGAGCCGGCGAAGAATCTGCGCCTCCGCCAAGAATTCTTTTACGGCCATCTCTTTTATCAGGTTTACTCCCCTGCTTGCCCTTATCCGTGCAAATTTGCTTCCCCCGAAAAAATCTCTTCCGAGAATCTTCTTAATGGAGGACCCCTGTTCAACCATTATCTTCTGCGCGAGCTCTGAAAACAATCCGTCGTATTCCGGACTCGGGAATGATGCGGTTTTTTGGGAAGAGAAACATATCTGGAACGCGCTTTTCAATATTGCAAGGGAATTCATGGATACGGGCACGTATATATTGGCATCTGCCGGATGGAACCTCTGCCAGACATTCCTGTAGCCCCATATCTTAAGATTTTTCCCCCTTTCCTGGGAATATCTTTCCACTGCACTGGCAATTATCTGCAGTACCTTGTAATGCGTATCCGGGCCCGTGCTTTCCGGGTCAAAAGCCACGGTTACGATATCCGGCTGCAGTTTTTCAAGTATTGCAAGGAAAGGCTTTACGTCTCTATGCCACTCGGGTTTGGGAGTGAAGATGTCACCGGTGTAAAATCCAAGACGCAGGTGGTATATATTATCGCAGCTGAAACCCAGGTGCGCCCAAAGAAGCTCTTCTTCCCATTCTCTTATCATGCCTTTTATCATCTGGATTTCGCGGATGTCTTTCTTGCCGGGGTAGGATTTGAGCAAATTTTTTTTCAGTTGCTCTGTTATCTGCATAACCTCTTTCTTGTCCTGCGAACCGGCAATTTCCGCAATGTTTCTGAAAGTCCTCCGGGCTTCTGCCTCTTTCTTCATTTCAATGCTGTCTGCCGCCACTCCGTCAAGGTATTGATACACGTCCCTGTTTTTTGCAACGGTATTGCGGGGGCTGAAATAATCCTTTTCAGCCAGTAGCTTGTTTAACAGTCCTTTTGCTGTAAAGCATTGAAGGTTTTCAAGCATGGATAAAGTGTAAGAATTGGTTATGGAAGTGAAACCGCTGGTAAGAGTGGCGAAGAAATGAAAGTTTGTGGGCTGTCTTACCAGGTGAAGTATGTAGGGAAGGTATCCCAGCATAATGTCGTCATGGTGCGGGGCAGTGTGGAGAAATGTAACATTCTCGACATTATGGACACCCCTTTCAAGCCTTTTTGAATAATTTTCCCGTATCCTTTCAGCAAGGGATTCAAGATTGAATTGACCGTTTTTGGACAGGAGAATTGCACCGTTCACATCTTCCTGAAGGTCCTTGAGCGTGACGTTATTGATATTTTTATTCAATTTTGCGGTAATGTCTGTCAGGATTTTTTCCTGTTCCCGAAAGGGAATTTCCTCATGCATTTCCAGCCTTGCTTTTTTTCTTCCTGTCAGCATGGATGCCGCACCTGCCGTTATATAGAACCTGGCTCCCTGCCTTTTATGCAGACAGGTTGCGGGATACATTATGGAGGGTTCATCTTCCATGCTGTGCTTTATAACGCTTGCCTTGCTTTCTCCGGCGGCCATGACTATTGCCGCAACAGAAGGATTTTTTGTTATCGTGGAAAGTCCCATGGTAAGAACGGCTTTATTTCTTGACATTTCCATGCCGCCCATGTCCAGGGCTGAAGCTGCCGCGGTTTCATAGTTTATGTTTATTACCCTTGTAATTGAATTGTGGTCGGAACCTCTTATGTTGAACGCAATATGACCGTCAGGTCCTATTCCTCCCAGGAAAAAACCTATCCCTCCGAGCTCTTCTATCCTGTTTTCGTATTCCATGGCGAAACTGTCTATGGCGTAGAGAGCTTTCTGCTGGTGAAGTTCCGTTTGATTCTTCGGACTGCGGAACCTGAGGGAAAGGTCGGCCTTGCCGTCAGGAAAGATATCTCCGAGATTCTTTCCCGCAGGCGCTCCTGTTCTCCATGTATCCATAAGAATGCATTTTTTGGGGTCAAAACCGAAATCTTTTATGTAAAAAGTCTTGATATAGTGGGTAAAGCTATTTTCCCTGGCGGGGTCAATAGGGTAAAATTCGTCTATCTGTATGAACCAGTAGGATTTCATGTCAGGTTTTCTTGACGGGTCAATGGACCAATGTTCAAGTTCTTTCCTTGTTTCCTTATTATTCCAGCCGGACAAGAAATACCTGCTCCATCTCAGGAAGTGTTCGGGCGTTTTCCCCGTAGGAAGGGATATCACTCCCTCGGGGTTCAGCAAAAGCCATTCCATGAAACGAAGGGCCGCAATTTTGCCAAGCAATGGAAAATTTGGGACTTCTACGGCCTTTATTTTTTCATGCGGGTCATAAAGAAGTTTTTTGCCGAATTTTCTCGCAGCGAGTTTTTCAAACTCTGACGAGTTGTTATAATTTCTCATGGGGAAATATTATAACATAATAATTACGTCTTATAAACATTGCAAAAGAAACAGGATGTGCAGATGAGATTTGACTGGCGTCTTTTTAAGTTATATAGTATTTCCTGTGCAGAAGCGGCTGTTTTGACTGCCTTTGAAAAAAACGGCAGATTCCGGCAGAATCCCGTGAGGCAATAGGAGGAATTCGTGAAAAACAACAAGAATTATCCCGTGCTTAAGGAATATCTCGTGGGCAAGTATATAATAGGCATTGCAGATAATATGGGGCCGCGCATACTTAAGTTTGCTTTTAAAGACTGTCCTGAGAAAAACCTTTTCGGGATATTGCCTGGTTTCGGCATGGAGACAGAGGAAGGATTATGGCGGATTCATGGTGGTCACCGGCTTTGGACGGCCCCTGAAGAAACCCCCCGCTCTTATTCCCTGGACGACAAACCTGTGAGGGTAGATGCGAAAAAGGAATATATAAAGATTTCCGGGAATACAGAAATACAGAATTCTGTACAGAAAGAGATAGTTGTAAGGAAGTCCGGCCGGGCTTCCATCGAAGTATTCCACGTGATAAAAAATACGGGCAGATGGACCATTCAACTTGCCTGCTGGGCGCTGACCGTCATGAAAAAGGGAGGATTTGCAGTACTTCCCATAAAAAGGGGGAAGAAGGGACTTCTTCCTGACAGGAGGATTGTCCTGTGGCCTTATACGGATATTTCAGACAGCAGGATTGTAATGGAGAAGGATTTTATCTTTCTCAGGCAGGATGAAAAAGTTTCTGCTCCCTGCAAGATAGGAATTTCGGCAAATCCTTCCTGGACGGCGTACTGGGCTGATGGAATGCTTTTTGTCAAAAAGTTTGTCCCGGAGCAAGGAATATGCCCCGATTACGGCTGCAGCGTGGAAGCCTACACAAACTCTGAGATGCTCGAGCTGGAAACCCTCGGAACAATGAAAAGCCTTGAACCGGGACAGTCAGTGCAACATAGAGAGATATGGAGCATCCTCAAGATGCCGAGCCTTATCCCTTCCCAGGCAGATTTGGAGAAGAAGCTGGGGAAAAGATTTTGCGGCTGATAGTTGGAGTTGATGAACAGGCAATAAGCAACTGACCTTTCTTTACTGCGCCCGCGGATGCGCCTTGTTGTAGAACTCCCTCAGCCGTTCCACCGTAATATGGGTATAAATCTGGGTGGTCGTTATCCGTTCATGCCCGAGCAGTTCCTGCACCGTTCGCAGGTCAGCCCCCCTGTCGAGAAGATGTGTTGCAAAAGTGTGCCTGAAAGTGTGCGGAGTAATATCCCTGTTTATTCCCGCTTTCCGTGCATATTTCCGCACAAGCCTTTCAACGCTCCTGCTTGTGAGAGGTTTGCCGTATTTGTTGAGAAAAAGCCTTTCTTCTTTTCCGTAAGGCCTTTTCTCCATATAAATCATAAGGGCGTCCATTGCAGGTTTTCCCACGGGCACGATTCTCTCTTTCTTGCCTTTTCCGCTGACCCTGGCCAGTTCCTCGACTATGTTGATATCTTTTTTCCTGAGAGCCGTAAGTTCGCCAACCCTTATGCCTGTCGAATAGAGAATCTCGAGAATCGCCCTGTCTCTGAGAACCTGCCATGTCCTACCAGAAGGCGCATTGAGAATTTTAACCATTTCTTCGAGAGTGAGAAACAGGGGCAGCCGTTCTCCTTTTCTCGGGGTGTAAAGAACAAGGGCAGGATTGGCATTTATCAGCTTCCTGGTGAAGAGGAACTTGAAAAAAGCCTTGAGGCTTGCCACTTTTCTTGCCACGGTGCTGTCTGCCAGCTTCCGTTCTCTCAAGCAGGATAAGAATCCCATGAAGACCTGGTAGTCGACATCGGCCAATGACAGAATTTTTATATTATGAAGGTATGAGAAAAAACTGAGGATATCCATGCGGTATGCTGCCACCGTGTTGCCGGAATAATTTTTCTGGTGAGCAAGATAATCAAGGAACTTGTTGAGAGTGTCTTCCATGCCGTTTAGTCTATCATGCCCTTGGTTGACGGCAGACCCTGCCCTTCTTTCTTTATGGCCTCTTTCAAGGCAAGTCCGAGAGATTTGAATATGGCTTCGTTTACGTGGTGAAGGTTGTCTCCGTAGAGGAGGTTGACATGCAGGGTAATTCCGCAGTGTACAGCGAAACCCCTCAGGAATTCCTTGGCATCTTCTGTTTCGAAGCTACCTTCCCTTCCCTTCACGAAAGGAACGTTAAAAACAAGGAATGGTCTTCCTGAGATATCGAGAGAGGTGTGTACAAGAGTTTCGTCCATTGGAAGAGAAGCAAAGCCGAACCTTCTGATTCCTTTCTTGTCTCCGAGCGCTTTTTTCAATGCCTGTCCCAGGCAGATGCCCGTATCTTCTACAAGATGGTGTGTATCCACGTGGAGGTCGCCTTTTGCCTTTATTTCAATGTCCATGCCTGAAAAACGCGAAAAGAGTTCCAGCATGTGGTCGAGAAAGCCCTCTCCCGTGGCAATGCTGCAAATGCCTTTTCCGTCAAGGTTAATTTCAATCTCAATTTCTGTCTCTCTTGTTTTCCTCTCTATTATTGATTTTCTTTTCATAGCTCTATTTTACCACAATGGGCCCAATGTCAAAAGAAAATGTTGTGATATAATGTAATATTGCGGGGAGGCATTTATGATGTGCCAAACGGGAGACAGGCAATGGAAGAAGAAAAGATAATAGAATACGTGAAAAGCAAGATAAGGATAAAAAACAGGGATGTTCTTGTCGGCCCCGGGGACGATACGGCCGTCCTGAAATATGATTCCAGGCGCTATCTTCTTCTTACCACGGATACGATAGTTGAGAATATACATTTCAGAAGGAATGAAGCAACCCTTTTCCAGATAGGCAAAAAGGCCATGGCTGTTAACCTCAGCGATATTGCCGCAATGGGAGGCATTCCCCTTTATGCCCTTGTATCCGTGGGTCTGCCTGAAGGCTCGCAGAATATTATCGCCCCTCTTCTCAGGGGAATGGAGAAGATGGCGGTTTCATACAAATTTGATATTGTTGGAGGCAACCTGAGCAGGGCTCCCTTTCTTTTTATAGACATTTCCATGGCCGGACTGGTTGAAAAAAAATACCTTAAACTCAGAAGCGGCGCCGGAAAAGGCGATGGCATCTATGTTACAGGAAAACTCGGAGGTTCGATTATGGGCAAACACCTCGATATAAAGCCCAGGATAGAGGAGAGCAGGGAAATTATCAGTAGGTTTCCCGTAACATCGATGATGGATATTTCTGACGGAATATCTTCCGACTTAACGAGACTTGCAAAGGCAAGCGGGAAAGGTTTCAGTCTGTCCCTTGATAAAATTCCCTTGTCTGAAGAGGCAGTCAGGATGAGCGGTTCACGTGAGGAAGCCATAGGTCATGCCTTGAACGACGGAGAGGATTACGAACTCCTTTTCACCGTTCCTGCATCTTCCGGGAATAAAATGGCGCGCCGGGTAGGTAAAGTTTCGGTTACCTGCATAGGTGAAATAACGGAAGAAAAAAGGTATTTGGGGATTTATGGAAATAAAACTGTAGAAATAAAACCTTCCGGGTTTTCCCACTTCTGATTCTCTATCTGCGTTTTCTATTATCTGATGTCCGGAATATGGCGGTTATTTCAAGATTTCCTTCAAGAAACTGCCCGTGTGGGATTTCCTGCAGTTCGCAATCTGTCTCGGGGTTCCTTCGGCAACAATCTCTCCTCCCTTGTCTCCTCCTTCGGGGCCGAGGTCTATTATGTGGTCCGCCGATTTTATCATATCGGGGTTGTGTTCTATGACAAGCACCGTTGAACCCGTGTCTACAAGGTTATTGAGCACATTGAGAAGTTTCGCTATGTCGGCGGTGTGCAGACCAACCGTAGGCTCGTCGAGTATGTAGAGCGTATTTTCGTTTCCTTTCCTTGAAAGTTCTGTTGCAAGTTTCACCCGCTGGGCTTCCCCGCCCGAAAGGGTTGTCGCCGACTGGCCGAGTTCAATGTATCCGAGCCCCACGTCGTTTAGAGTCTGCAGCTTATTTTTTATGGAAGGATGCGCCTTGAAGAATACCAGGGCGTCTTCTATCTTCATTTCCAGGACTTCGGATATGTTTTTCCCCTTGTAAGTAATCTCAAGAGTTTCCCTGTTATACCTTTTGCCCTTGCAGACATCGCACGGCACATAGACGTCGGGCAGGAAATGCATCTCTATCTTTTTTATCCCGTCTCCCATGCAGGTTTCGCATCTGCCTCCCTTGACATTGAAGCTGAACCTTCCCTGTTTGTACCCCCTTATGCGGGATTCTTCGGTGTTGGCGAAAATCTGCCTTATGAAAGTAAAGGCATTGGTATAAGTTGCGGGATTTGACCTCGGTGTCCTGCCTATGGGAGACTGGTCTATGACCACGGATTTCTTTATGTTCTCAACCCCCATTATGGCATCGTGTTCGCCCGGTTCTTCCCTTGATTTGTAGAGAATTTTTTTAAGCCCCTTGTAAAGGATATCCTCCACGAGGCTGCTCTTGCCGGAACCCGAGACGCCCGTTATGCAGACAAACATGCCCAGGGGTATTCTGACGCTTATATTTTTAAGATTGTTGTGTTTCGCCCCCAGGATATGGAGGTATCTGCCGTTGCCCTTCCTTTTTTTCCCCGGGATGGGTATCCTTAGCTTTTGGGAAAGATATTGTCCTGTTATTGAAGCGGGATTCTGCAGTATCTCGCCGACGGTTCCTTCCGCCACGATTTCCCCTCCGTGTTTTCCGGCTCCGGGTCCCAGGTCCACCACATAATCGGCGTTCCTGATTGTCTCCTCGTCATGTTCAACAACCACTACCGTGTTCCCTATATCACGGAGCTGTTTCAGGGTGTTTATCAGTTGTATGTTGTCTCTCTGGTGAAGGCCTATCGTGGGCTCGTCAAGTATATATATGACCCCTACCAGTCCCGAACCTATCTGGGTGGCGAGTTTTATTCTTTCTGCTTCTCCACCGGACAGTGTGTGGGTCATCCTGTTGAGGGTAAGATAATTGAGCCCCACTTCTTCCATGAATGTGAGGCGGCTGATTATTTCTTTGAGAATCTGTTTTGCTATAATACGTTCCGTATCTTTCAGTTTCATGGTGCCGAAAAATATCTTTGCGGCCTTGACGCTCATTGCGGTTATTTCCATTATGGATTTACCGGCAACCCTGACGCTGAGCGATTCCTGTTTCAACCTTCCCCCTTTGCACAGGGGACAGGATACCTCCCTTATGTATTTCTGGATTTCTTCTCTGCGGTACTGGCTTTCCGTCTGATGAAAGAGCCGTTCAAGGTTGGGGATGATGCCTTCAAAACCGTATTCTTCGGAACCGTAAAGAATGGCGGACATCTCTTCTTTTGTCAGGTCGCAAGGCCTGCTGTCTATACTCTTGTTGAGTTTCCTGAGAATATCCCTCAATAGTCCCCTGTAATACAAAAAGAGTCCCCTGCCACCCGCTTCCTGCCAGGGTTTCACTGCGCCGTTCCTGAAGGTTATTTCCCTGTCAGGAATAACAAGGTCCGGGGCAACCTTCATGAGAAAACCCAGTCCCTTGCACTCGGGACAGGCGCCGTAAGGGCTGTTGAAAGAGAACATTCTCGGGGTCAGTTCTTCAAAACCCTTCCCGCACTTGCCGCAGGCGTAATTCTCGTTGTACAGGGTGTCCTTGCCTCCAGATTCCGCTATCAGCAATCCTTTTCCCACTTTGAGGGCCATCTCTACGCTTTCTGCTATTCTGCTTCTATCCTCTTCTGAAGGGGAAAATTTGTCTATCAGAACGTCTATGTTATGCATCTTGTACCTGCCGAGTTTTATCTTTTCATTCACATCATAATATATCCCGTCAACCCTGACCATCAGGAACCCGCTCTTTTGTATCTGGGCCAGTATTTTGGTATATTCGCCTTTTTTGCCTCTTATGACGGGGGCAAGTATACTGAGCATTTTATTGTTGCTTTTCATGCCGCATATCCTGTCCACGATTTCAGTAGAAGATTCTCTCGATATCAACCTGTTGCATTCCGGGCAGTAAGGTATTCCTGTCCTCGCGAAAAGAAGCCGGAGGTAATCGTATATTTCTGTTGTTGTTGCAACAGTGGAACGGGGATTTGAAGCGGATTTTCTCTGTTCGATTGCTATTGCTGGCGGGAGGCCTGTTATATGGTCGACATCGGGTTTTTTCATCTGTTCGAGAAACTGGCGGGCATAGGCGGAAAGGCTTTCTATGTACCTGCGCTGTCCTTCTGCGTAAAGAGTGTCAAAAGCAAGCGAAGATTTGCCTGACCCTGATATTCCCGTGATAACCACCAGTTTGTTTCTCGGAATATCAATATCTATATTCTTGAGGTTGTGTTCTTTTGCGCCTTTTATGCTTATATATTTGGGTTCCATAACCGCCCATTATACCACTTTTTTTTGAATTGTTCAATTTGAAAAGACTATTTGAGGTTTAAACCGGAGATTCTGCTATTGTGGGAGCGAAAAAAAGGTAAATGAGCTGAGAGCTTTCCGGGCTCCAAAATATTTTCCTGCGAAAAAGCGCGCATAGGGTAAAATAAGAAATCGAAAAAACAACCTCTTACCAGGCCATGCTGACAGAGAAAGCCCATCAATACGTATACCACAGCACCCTGAGACTCGTGGAACCGGCCCCCGAGACAGGCCTTACGTTGGGGAGGGCTTCCTGGGGCAGGTCTCTCATGGGGATTTTATAACTTGTCGGCCCATAAATCCATTTCCTTGCGAAAGGAACCCACTTGGCATTGCCTCCCACGTAAAGGACATTGACACCCTCAAACTTGTGGGTACCTTTAGACATGTGGGTCAAAACGGTTCCGTATGACGACGCATCGTAGTTATTGCCGGTAAAGCTGTGGTATTTTCTGTCCGCAAGTATTACTGTATCCGGATGGGTCTGAACATTAAGATTCATGGCGTACGCATAGGAACAGGTTCCGGCCGCCATTGGCGCCGTGGGAAGCCGGTAAGCCGCGGGAGTAGACGAGTCCCCGGATGTCAGCTTGCCTATGGGCGAGACCCTGTCCAGTGAACTCGGACAGACGAAAAGCTTTGGGTCCGTTATATAGCGCACGTCTTCATAACCATCAACGGAAGTATTCGTCTGGCCCGTCAGCAGGGCGAGAGAAGCATTGTAGGCCGACCTCCAATCTGCATGTTCGCGTTTTGGAAAATATCCGCCCCGGCATACATGTGCAGGGCAAGCCCTATCTGTTTAAGGTTGTTCATGCAGTTGCTCCGCTTTGCCTGTTCCTGCGCCTTGGAAAGGGCGGGCAGCAGCATCGCCGCCAGTATTGCTATTATTGCTATTACAACAAGCAGTTCTATTAAAGTGAAACCTTTCCTTTTTTCTATAGCTTGCGTCATTATTCACCCCCTCGTTTTAAACACGCATATCAGAAAGTAACGTAATTTCTTGTATGGTCTGAATCCAGGTACCACCACGTCCTCGGGGCTGCTACTCCGCTCTGTTCCGCTATCAGCTTCTCCTTGAATCCGTTGACGTTTAACGCTTCCACGTGGCCGTCAATAAAAAGCATGTTTGCATGGTGGTTGTGCCTGAAATGCGGCTGTCCCCGGCTTGTTTCAGTCTTCTGTATATAGACATACTGTTTGAAGTTATATGCAGCATAGCTCCCTGTTTGATTAATGACAGCAGTATCCGCCAGTATAAAATAGTGTACCGGATACTTTATGGCGTTTGTGCTGATATAATATTCCGTGGTACCGCCCGTTGCATACATGATATCCGTACCGTGGTCTGTGTACCTTACGCCGTACCCGCAATAACCCAGGGAACTTGTATATTCAAACGGCGGGTAAGCAGGGCATACGGTAACGGACCTCGGGAAATATTTAGGCTGGTTATACCATCCGTATACCTTGTAGAATCCTTCCCAGTCATTCATGTAGAGAAGCATGCCTGTTCCTATCTGTTTCAGGTTGTTTATGCAGACCGCGCTTTTTGCCCTTGCCCTGGCTTTCGAAAGCGCAGGCAGGAGCATGGCAGCAAGTATGGCTATGATGGCTATTACCACGAGAAGTTCTATGAGAGTAAATCCTTTTTTTCTCATCTTTTCATCTCCTTTTTTATTTTTTGCCAGACAACCGAATTATATTGCCATTGTAGCATATATTGTATTTTTGTCAAATTTTCTGATATCGGACAGGCATAAGGCGAGGGGAAAAGGGGAAATATCTGCGGATATTTTTTTGACTAAACAGCGGGTTGGGGGTAAACTATCCTGATTATGAAAGAAGCAGAAAAACAGTTGAGCGTTATAAAAAGAAACACGGTGGAGGTCATTGAAGAAACAGAGCTGAAAGCCAAGATAGAAAAATCTCTTTCTTCAAATACGCCCTTGAGAATAAAATACGGTATTGACCCCACGGCTCCCGATATACACCTGGGCCACACGGTCCCGATAAAGAAGCTCAAAGAGTTCCAGGAGCTCGGGCACAAGGTTTTTTTCCTCATAGGAGATTTCACCGCAAAGATAGGCGACCCTACGGGCAGGAACGAAACCAGGCCGATTCTTTCGGACCGGGATATAAAAAGAAACCTTTCAAGGTACAGGGAGCAGGCAGGGAAAATACTTGATATTGAAAAGACGGAATTTGTCTACAATTCTCAGTGGCTTGCCTCTCTGACCCTCGAAGAAATTATCAGGCTTACCTCCTTTTTCACCATAGCCCGGATTCTTGAAAGGGACGATTTTTCAAAGAGGTACAGGGATAACAAGCCGATTTTCATGCAGGAATTTCTTTATCCGCTGCTGCAGGGATACGATTCCTGCGCCCTCGAAGCCGATGTAGAGCTCGGAGCTACCGAGCAGAAGTTCAACCTGCTTGCAGGCAGGACCATGCAGGAAGCCATGGGGCAGTCCAAGCAGGTGGTTATTACCATGCCCATACTGGTGGGGACAGATGGCAGGATGAAAATGAGCAAGTCCTACAACAACCATATTCCCGTGGAATCTCAGCCGCAGGATATGTACGGCAGGCTCATGTCGATTACCGACGGAGCAATGGAAGAATATTACAGGCTTCTGACTCTTGTTGATGAACGGACGTTCAGGAATGTGATTTCTGCCGACCCGAGGCAGGCCAAAGCCAATCTCGCGTTGGAGGTGGTGAAGGAATACTTCGGGGAAGAAAAAGCCCTTGAGGCGGGAAGGGAGTTCGACAGGATATTCAGGGAGAAACAGGCGCCTTCGGATATTCCGGAGTTTGCCGTAAAACAGGAGATTAAAGACGCCGAAGGCCGTGTTTCAATCATTGAACTGATATGCATGGCTGGCCTTGCTTCTTCCAAATCGGAAGCAAGAAGGCTGGTTATACAGAAAGCTGTAAAACTTGATGACAGAACCGTGGAGGACCCTTCGGCAAGGATTTCCGTAATGGAGGGACAGGTATTGAAGGCGGGCAAGAGGAAATTCATAAGGCTGAAATAAAATAATATCCGTGGAGAGACAATGGAAGCATGCAGGAAAGAGCTGACTATTTACGGCAGGAAGATTATAGAAAAAGGTCTTGCGGCTGGACCCGGGGGCAATATAAGCGCAAGGGACGGCGACTCCGTTTTCCTTTCTCCGAGCGGTTTTTTTCTTGACGAAATAGAAGAAAAAGAATGGGTCAGGGTCCACCTTGAATCGGGAAGGATTTACGGGGAACTCAGGCCTACCTGCGAGATAGCGATGCATCTCGGCATATACGTGGAGAGGAAAGATGTCAATGCCGTGGTACATACCCATCCGCCCGTAACCGTGGGGCTGATATCTGCGGGAGTCAGGCTGAAGCCGTTTTTCCCTGACTACGTGGCTTTGCTGGGCAGGGAAATTCCCGTAATTGAATATGTACAGCCGGGAAGCGGGGAAATGAGAAACAAAGTTGTGGGAGAGCTCAGGAGCAACAATGTTGTGCTGCTGAAGAACCACGGGGTGGTGTGCGCGGGAGAAACCCTCAGGGAGGCTTTCGCGAGAAGCTGGCTTGTCGAAGAAGCGGCAAAATCCATATTTGCAGGATGCGTTGCCGGCAAAATGAGGTATCTTAACCTTAAAGAAATTGAAGGGCTGGAAAACATGGAGGCGGAAGATTACAGGAAAGCCCTGATGAAGAAAAAAAAATAGGGGGGAAAATGTCTGTCAAAGAAAGAATCAACAGCATGGAATGGAAGGCGGCTCTCGATTCCCTTAAGCCTTCAAAAAAGGAACTTGAACACGGTTTGAAACTCCATGCAGAGTCCGTGGTATTTGATTCGTATGCCCTGGGGGTATATGCGCAGGGTTCGGAAGAATGGCGCATGAAACATGCCGCCGTTATACAGAAGAAGGTTGAAGAAGGGGCATCGGCGAAGGAAATAGCCGATTTGAACGAAGAGATGGGACAGGTGAGAAATATCACGGATGAACAGGCGTGGGAAGACTATAAAAAGATATTCGAGGCATCTGGCGTCACCTCAATTTTCCAGAACGCCGGCCAGGAGAACCAGGACCCTCTCAGGGTTCTGAGAAGAATAACCAGGCACACCCTGGTTACCGATTTCGGGAAGGATTTTGTGATAAAGGCGGTATCTCCGGCCGACGTGCTGAAGGCAAAAAAAGAGAATAAACACGCCCTCTATTTTTCGGCAAATGCCGTGCCGCTGCCTCAGAGGTGGGAGTCTGCCGAAGCGGAACTGGATATGATACACCTTTTTTTCCAGCTGGGGATAAGGATGATGCATCTTACCTACAACCGCAGCAACATGATAGGAGACGGGTGCGGGGAATCAACCAATGCGGGCTTGAGCGATTTCGGCAGGACCGTGGTGAAAGAGATGAACAGGACGGGTGTTATCGTGGATATCGCACACTCGGGATGGCAGACAAGCAAAGAGGCGGCGCTGCTTTCCGAAAAACCGATGGTGGCAAGCCATTCCGGATGCGCGGCTTTGAATAACCATTACAGGATGAAGCCCGACGACGTGATAAAGGCAATAGCCGACAGCGGCGGGTATATAGGCATCTGCTGGGTAGGCGCTTTTCTCGGCGGGGACTGCGGATTGAAGTCCGTGGTAGACCATATAGACTATGCTGCAAAAAAATTCGGAGCTGAACATGTAGCCGTGGGTTCGGATAAAACGGCGACTATCCATAGGTCGCCTTCAGCCGGATTCAAACTGCCCGAGATTAAGAATTACCCCCGTGGGAGGAAAGCATGGCAGGGTTTATGGCCCGAACCCGTTTCCAGGGTAGACAGGAAGAAGGTGGAGCAGTCGGCTCTTTCCATGTCATGGACAAACTGGCCGCTGGTAACTGTGGGACTTGTCCAGAGAGGTTACAAGGATGCAGACATAAAGAAAATCATAGGGGGCAACGTGCTGAGGGTTGCGA
>Ga0116143_10003498_pt1 | contig 15763 bp, 15 predicted proteins | sample AD_UKC034_MetaG_FD_89745 | JGI IMG/M metagenome (GOLD analysis project Ga0116143, IMG submission 89745) | Active sludge microbial communities of municipal wastewater-treating anaerobic digesters from USA - AD_UKC034_MetaG | ecosystem: Engineered > Bioreactor > Anaerobic > Digestate | place: USA...
CCAACATTGGGCTGTCCCTCCAAGTGCGCTTACTGCTGGAGTTCAGATGCCGGCTCACCGATCATGAGCCTGGATACGGTGGCGGATATAGTGTCCTGGCTCAAGGATTTCAGGGACGATCCGGTTACATTCACCTTCCACGGCGGAGAGCCCCTTCTGGCCGGGGCCGATTTCTACAGGAAAGCCCTGCCTTTGCTGACCGATGAGCTGCAGCACCTGGAGCCCAATTTTGCCCTGCAGACAAATCTCTGGAAGCTGACACCCGAGCTGGCTGATGTCCTGGCCCAGTATCATATCCCCATCGGCTCCAGCCTGGATGGGCCAAAGGAGCTGAACGACCTTCAGAGGTCGGAGGGCTATTATGAAAAGACCATGAGAGGCTATGAGCTGGCAAAAGAGCACGGCCTTGATGTTCAGTTCATCTGCACCTTCACCTCCCACTCCGTCCATTCCAAAGAGGAGATATTCAATTTCTTCATGGACAACCATCTCACCCTCAAGCTGCATCCTGCCTTGCCTTCACTGAAGAGCGACGAGCCGGAAAGGTGGGCTCTTTCCCCGGAAAAGTACGGAGATCTCCTGGTCTATTTGATGGACAGGTATCTGGAGAACATGGACAAGATTGAGGTGCGAAACATCAACGACTATGCTCGCTGTGTCCTGACCGGCAGGGGTACGGTCTGCACCTTCGTCGACTGCATGGAGAACACCTTTGCCGTGGGCCCGGACGGCAGCATCTATCCCTGCTACCGTTTTGTGGGAATGCCTGAATATGTCATGGGCCATGTCCGGGATCGTCCCCGCCCTGATGACCTGGCCAATTCCGAGGCAGGAGTTCGTATGCGGCGCTTCAAGGAGTATGTTGACAGGGAGTGCAAGGGCTGCAAGCACATAAGATACTGCCGGGGAGGTTGCCCCTACAATGCCATAGCTCCCAGCGACGGCGAGATCCGGGGAGTCGATCCCCACTGCCAGGCTTATAAGAGGATATTCGACGAGATCTCAGATCGCTTCAATCAGGAGATGATGGGATCAATGGGATTGGAGATGGGACTTCCCGTCGGGGGGTCAAAGCCGGAGAAGTCTATCAGGCCGGCGATCATGCCCCTGGTGCGAAAGCTGGCCTCGAATTGAATGTCTCCTGCCCCTCCTGTTTTTTGGCTCCTTGCTGGTTTGTGTGGGCGGGCTCTAATCCTGAGGCTCGATCAGAATTATCGCCAAGTTGCCAGGATAGTGCCGTTAATGAACAAATCAACATCAATTGCCTCTCAAGCCGGGCTCATTGCGAGGCTTAGTATTAGGAATTAAGAATCGATATCATTAGGGTTACCTACAGAGAATAGCGAAGAGGCCAAATAAATAAGCGCCGAGGGTGGGATTCGAACCCACGATCCCCGGAGGGGAACAGGTTTAGCAAACCTGCGCCTTACCAGGCTAGGCAACCTCGACTTGTCTCATGGACTTGCTCTTTGGGCTATTTAAATTCTCTGTTTGTCGCTTGCTCCGAACGTCTGCTGCTCCTCCCGAAGAGACTTATTTGATGCCAGCCGCCCCCGATGCCATGCTCTTGCATCCGCAATGCCGTTCGGCAGTGCTGGCATCACAGCTGAAAGCCTATCGCGAAATCTCATAGAAAGACAAGCTGCTGAAAACATTGCCAGCCACTCCTGAGAGGATAGTCCAGGACCACAGGGACGTTTCTCCCCCATCTAAACTATCTTCTTCCACCGCATTTTCAGCCTGGGCGGCCGGGGACCATTATTGTCCTCGTCCTGCAATGCCACCCGCACTCTAATCAGGCTGAAAGACCACGATTGCGTTTAGCTGATGTCTGTATGAGTCACTAGAGCATGTCAATGCTTGCCGGCAAAGATCCGGGTAGTGCGGCTTGAATGTACATTGATTTCATCTGATTTCCATTCATAATGAGCATCCAGAACGAATTTAAATAGTTTAGAGACATATTCTCTATTAATTGGAGAGGATTATCCTATGGTCTCTGAAGAGATTTGGTTTTCGCAAAGGGAAAGGATTTACAGTATCGTTAAAGGCAAGATAGAATGGACCGACCAGAAAAAGATCTGGAATTGGGATCGTTGTACGGTATCCCTTGTGAGAACACCCGCTTACATGGAGGGCTCATCCGCCAAGAAGCTCAGAATTGTGGTGAGGAGCAACGCCAATCAGAATCAGACCAGCATAAAGGTCAACCGGCCCATGAATCTGAGATTCATGCTCGGCTTTGATATCGAAAAGGTAGGCGAAATAAAATGCGAAAAGCCCGATCCGGAGATGCACTCCAAAAGAAGTTCCGAAATATGGACAGGTCCAAAAGAGAGATGGATTTTTCAGCTTGATGAAGACTACTGGATATGGTGCTGGAAAGAGGACGGCGTTGAATTAAGCTCAACCAATATTTACCGGATTCACCAGGATATTTGCCACCATCTCTCAAACCCCGGCACGGACAGCTTCGACCAGATATTTAGATTAGAGGAGAAAAGTACCAGCGATGGTATTGTTCTGAGCCATCTCCGGTCTGCTGATGCCAAAAAGGAGAGTATAGTTCCGGTTATTTATCAACCTGCCGTGGATGGCCTCAAGAACTTTGTTCGTGAGGTTCACTGCAATCAGAAAGAGATAGATGATGACATATCCGAGGTGGAGGTCACCCTGGTATTCAACGACGAAGAATTGCGAGATAACTCAATTTTAGATGATACATACAGGCGTCTACGGGCCATTCGCTATAATCGAACCAGCGATGTGGAGACATTCAAGATAAGAATAAACAGAAAGGACCGGAGCAAGAGCTGTTTTATCTTTAAGAATATCTACAGCATCATAGATGGAAAGCGCTACGGACTGAACCAAGATTCCATTCATGGAGACCCTGATCCGGATAATGATATCGAGCATGAAATCGCTTACTATTTCGTCGATTACAACCATCCTATCGTGTTTATAAACACATCCAACCATGCCATGGCCGAGCATGATGCAAACAGAGATTTATGGAAATGGGAGTATTTGCCGGGTGTTATGGACTCGCCAGTATCTTTAGGCAGCAAATCCCGGGAGAAGATCGATAAAGAATACATCGAGGTGCCTCATTTGCTGAAAGAGGTTAAGAAGACTAAGCATATTTAAGTCGGCAGGCATCGGTCACCGGTCAGGCTGATCCGAGAATCGCATAGGTCGAAGCCCAAGAATCCGGAATTATTGAGATGGTCTATTTGGCGGAGCCAATCCCGCCTTTTCCCATCTGCCTTCTTCTATCCATATTCAGGCTTAGAGAATATGTCTCTTCTTTTCCGTCTTCCTGGATATTCAGCTCACCCTCGCCAATTATCTTGCCACCTGATGGAGATACTGCCAGGAATATACTTCCCAGTGCAGTAGGGTCATCGGGAGGCGTCCGAGTGATATCGGCCAGATCAGCAGTTATAGTCGAATTGTTATTGTCTGTGGTGATGGCGATATTTATTAGCGGATACATGCTGCGATCCAGGATCATACTGCCTCGAAAGGCTTTCTCACCTGCCTCTTCTCCTTTGCTCAGGATGTCGCTTCTTATCTCTTCCAGGCTCTTATTGGAGGAGAGGAGATCTCTGATCTGCCTCGGCTGCATAGGCATAATGGCCTCGATCTTCAGCCGGAGATTATGGGACTCATTGCCCTTCAAGGCCTTCCCATGCCCGCTGTAAAGGACCTCCAGGGGAACGCCCATGGGAAAGCCCTCATTCTGGGGCGGCATCATTTCGCATTGCAGATTCATGCCCATCCTGCATAGCGGGGCAAATCCCCGGGCGGGCTCTATGCCATTGGGCTCTCCATCGGGCTGGGCCAGGGCCATGCCGCAGATTCCCGCCATAAGCGAGATCGCCAGCCATATGCTCAAAGTGTTTATGCCAATCTCCTTCATCATTGTCCGCCTGCCCTGGGAGCAGTCTCTCTCCTCAGAATCATATTCCAGCTTATAAAACAGATGCGCCTCTCAGTTATAAAATTATCCAGATAATGCTGAATTGAAAGAATAAAGGGGCCGGCCTGGATATGGCCGGCACCCATATCTTTGGTTTTATGTTGGAGGGGAACAATCATTGCAGATCTTGGGGCTAATCATGCAACAGGCTCAGGCCTGACCGCTGCCAGGCCCAAGATCCCGGCCATCTCCTGCCTCTTCCCGTTCTCTTCTCTCAACTCGGAGAGAGTCATTTTCTCCCTCTTCTGCATCCTTTCCAGCTCAAGCTGCTTGATCTGGGAGAGGGTCATATTGTCCAGCTCCTGCATTTTGGTCTGGATCAGATCTCTGACCTGGGCGACGGTCATATTGGAGAGGTCTTCCAGATCCATGTCGTCCATCAGCAAGGTGGCCGGATTGCCTCTCATCCTACCCATACCATCATCAGAACCAACTCCCTGGCATCGTCCTGATTGGAAGCTATCTCTTCCCATCATCTGGCCATTGGGTCCATTTCCATCCATCTGGCCTTTTGGTCCATTTCCACCCATCATCTGGCCATTGGGCCCATTTCCACCCATCTGGCCTTTTGTTCCCCTGCAGTACTGGCTGCAGTTCCGATCTCCTGCCTGACAGAACTGGCTCTGGTTCATGGCCTCCATTTTCATCTCTCTAAGCTCGCCCAGAGTCATATTATCCAGCTCTTCCGGGGTGAGATTATTCTTCAGGTCAAACATAGCTACATGCCCGGCACGGCCGGAGCCGTCGCCCAAAGGCATGGACAGAGCCGGAACTGCCAGAAGGCAGACGGCGGCAAGGGCAATCAGAGCCACCTTGCCAGAGATCCTTGTCTTTTTCATCTTTAATCAACCTCAATATTTCTTATGCTTCAATAAATCCCACTCGTTCTACCCGTTCTCTGAATCCGGCCGCAATTCCGCCCGCCGGATAAACAATCTACATCGGAACGATAGAAAAGACAAGAGCCGAACGAACCATATCTGCTACAGGCCCCGCCCCATTCCTCTGGACAAAAAAGGTTTAGGAACGTTCCTTTTTCGATAAAAACCATTCAGAAAGTTCTATTATGTTAGTTCTGCCCCACTCTTTCTTGATTACCAGCTTACGCCTCTCTAGTGAAATTAAAATCCCCGTCAACGATGATTTGGGCGTTCCCGTTTCATAGCGGATCTCTGCCTGGGTCATTCTGCCGCCATGGGTGATCAATGTGTTCATCACCGCATTCTCCCTGGCAGTCAGAGTCTGCATGACCGCCTCCATCTCCGAGGTTACAGCTATCTTTTTTTCGGGCGGCATAGCCCCAGACTCTTCCTGAGAAGAAGGCTGCGCTGCATCATCCTCATCCCTTTTCGAATCCTGGGGCAGAGAAGGGGCGGAAAGTGCAGCATATTCCTGGGATCGGGACGGCGCATCGGAATCGGATGGCGTTGTCGGTGCGGTGGAGACGGTATCATCAGGGGCCGATTCGATGGAGTTAGAGGCGGCCTCTTCCTCACGGCCGGGGATGGCCATATCTCCGGGAGAAGAATCCTCTGGATCAGAGACATGCTGCATTGAGGGAGCTTGTGCCGAGGACGGGACGGGAGATGTTTCCTTCCAGCCACGGGACTCATCACTTTGAGCGGAAGTCTCCTTTTCAGCGCTGTAAGGCCCTTCTTCATAATCCATATCGCCTCCCTCCGGCTTTATTGCAGCCGGCTTAACTCTTCCATGCGGGCTGCGTCTCTTTTTCTGTAGGAAGATGGCCAGGCCGAATCCTGCAATCATAAGAGCAGCCGCTATGATCAGCACAGTCAAGGCCGTTCCCTGACCCGGATATCCGGGTGGTGGTAGCAGAAGCTGGCTATTGCCGTTGGAGGCCAGAGGCTGGCGATACTGAATGGATATGCGGGGATCTGAGAGATCCCAGCCCTGCACATCAGCTACCAGCGACTCATTTGAAGCCGATAGAAGATAGCTTAGACCATGGGAGATATTTATCTCGCCCAGGCTGGTCTCGCTTGGCAGGTAGAAGGTGACCCGATAATCATCGAAGTCTCCCCTGGAATCAAAGTGCAAGGTCCAGAGATCGCCTTCTTTGGCCGTGAGGCCGGCAGTCAGGGCATAGAGTTGGTGGGAATCATTCTCTAACTGAAATTGAGAGCCCTGGAGAAAGTCGAGGCCGCTGATGCTCTCCGCATAACCGGTTATCAGGGCTTTGCCCGAGCTGTCCAGATAAACATTGAGGGTCAGGCTCTGGCCGGAGGTGGCATCAGAGGGGATTTCGGAAGCATTGGCCTGCGGGAGGAGAATCGAAACGAGGAAGATGAGTAGGAGGGCTGCTCTGCCCATGCTTTCCCCCATATTGCTGCAGCCCTTTGCCATCATAGCGTAAACCGGTTTATTGTTGAATCTATATAAACGAGACTGAAAATTAAGCCGGGTCGGGCCATAAAAAGAGAAAGCAGATATCGATTGGAACGCTCATGGATGGATCTGCTACCAGCTTCGACTGGCCACAGGCATCCTCCAGCCGCTGCCGAAAGCGCGGTCTGTGACCTTAAGCCCTGGAGCTGCCTGCCGCCTCTTGAATTCGGCGTTCTTCACCATACATAGTACTCTGTCGACCATCTCTTTCTCGTATCCAACAGCCAGAAGATCCTCTCTGGACTGATGCTGCTCGATGTACCTCTCCAGAATATCGTCCAAGACCTCGTATGGTGGCAGGCTGTCCTGGTCGGTCTGGCCGAAGCGAAGCTCCGCCGTGGGAGCCTTATTCAGTATAGAAGCGGGGATAATCTCTTTTCTCTGGGAAGCATTGAGCCATCTGGCAAGCCTGTAGACCATCGTCTTGGGAACATCGGAGATTACCGCGAGACCGCCGGACATATCCCCATAGATGGTGCAGTAGCCCACAGCCAGCTCTGACTTGTTGCCCGTGGTCAGGAGGACCAGGCCGAACTTATTGGAGAGGGCCATGAGCAGGTTGCCCCGGATGCGGGCCTGGATATTCTCCTCGGTCACATCCTTGTCCAGGCCTTGAAAAGGCACCGCCAGCTCCTGCTCAAAGGATCGCATGATCTCGGTTATTCCCAGGGTCATGGTCCTGACCCCCAGGTTTTGCGCCAGAAGCTGTGCGTCCTCGATGCTTCTGTGACTGGTGAATGGGGAAGGCATGATCACCCCCAACACATTCTCGGGCCCCAGGGCGGATGCGGCTATGGCCGAAACTATACTGGAGTCGATCCCTCCGGAGAGGCCCAGAAGGACTCCGGAAAAGCGGCATTTGGTCACATAGTCGCGGGTTCCCAGGACCAGGGCCCGCCAGATCTCGGACTCGGAAGTGAAATCATCCTCAGCTATGCTTCCTGCTCTGGCCTTCCCCTCCGCCTGGCCGCGGCTCAATTGGCTCAGGTCCACCACAATGATGTCCTTCTGGAAGCCTAGGCCTCGGGCGGCCAGGCGCCCCTCCCCATCAAAGGCCATGCTCCTGCCGTCAAAGACCAGATCGTCATTGCCCCCAACCTGGTTGACATAGAGAAAGGGCATGTGGTGCTTTTTGGCCAGCTCTTTAAGCATGGCCTCCCGGTGCTCTTGCTTTCCCACAGTGAAGGGAGATGCGGAGAGGTTGATGATGGCACCAGCGCCCTCCCGGGCCAGCTCCGCCACAGGATCGGTATGATAGCGACGGCGACGCCAGAAGTCGGAATCGTTCCAGATATCCTCGCAAATGGATACTCCCAGCCTCTCCGCACCCAGCTCCAGGATCTGAGCCTCTCCTGCCGGCTCAAAGTAGCGATCCTCGTCGAAGACGTCGTATGTGGGAAGCAGGCTCTTCTTGAATGTCCTCTCCACTTTTCCATGCCGCAGCAGGGCGGCGCAGTTGAAGAGAGGCCGGCCCGCCGGGCCGGGATTGGGCTCGGCCAGGCCCACCAGGACCGGTGGCAGATCCCTTGCCTCTGCAGCCAGGCGGCTCAGGCAGGCCCAGCTACGATCTATAAAATCCGAGTTTAAAAGCAGATCGCGGGGAGGATATCCCAGAAGGGCCAGCTCAGAGGTGACGGCAAGATCTGCCCCGGCGGCCTGGGCTAAAGCTGCGGCGATCTTGATGCTGTTGCCCCGAAGGTCTCCCACAATGGGATTGAGCTGCAAGAGAGCTATCTTCATACAGATGATAGTGAGAAGATGCCAGGGTGGAATTAAGCTCTTTGGTGCCCGTAAGCGCTTTAAAAGCAAACGGCCAGCCGAGACCGACAGAGTGATTCAGAGTGGATTTTTGGAAAAGGGAAAAGGAATAGCCAAAGAAGATCCCCTAGGGATTTAGCACTAAAATGCTGTAGTTTAGAAGTGCGGCGAAGCTGACCCAGGCCAGATAGGGAACCAGGAGGAGAGCGGCCTCTTTAGATAGAGGGTAGAAGCGGTATATGGTAAGCAGTATCAGAATCCAGAGCAGGGCTATCACCACCAGTCCGGCCAGGGGTGAGCGCAGCCCGAAGAATGCGGCAGACCAGAGGATGTTGAAGGCAAACTGGGCCACGAAGGCATAGGCTGCCCCCCGGAACTGGGGGAGGGTCAAGCCGGCCCGCCAGGCCAGAAAGAGCGATATGCCTATGAGGGTGAAGAGCAGGGTCCAGACGGCCGGGATTACTCCATCGGGCGGGGTGAACCAGGGTTTGACCAGGGCGGGATACCAGCTGTAGACGGACATATTGGTGAAGATGGAGCCCAGCAGGCCGGCTCCCTGGCAGGCGACTATGCACAGAACAAGCCTGACAATCTCATTTCTGCTCAATCCATTCATGCTATTTGCACCCCACTTTCGCTTAAGCCAATAGAGTCAGATTTCTTCGGCTTTATCATATTGATCACCGGCTCACCGCCTGCTCCAGGGTCACATTCTCCCCCGGACCCCGGCGCATGACCACGCTCTGCCATCGGAGCAGATATCTTGCCAGCTCAGAGAAAAAGCTCTCCAGCCAGGCTCTCCTCTCTCCATCGCTCCAGGCCTGCGCAGAGCCGTCCAGTTCCCCGGCCCGGGCGAGAGCCATAGCCTGCAGATCGGCTAAGGGCAGAATCATCTGCACCACCATCCCCTCTCCCTCTTCATCATAGGCCACAATCAGTTCAAAGTTGCCCACATGAAGGATCTGATTGGGAGCAATCCTTCCCGCCCGGGCTTTTAGTGCAGCATAGGAGAGAGCCTGGAATACCTCCTCTTGAGATACCTTCGCTGCCGCCTTGCCTGCCAGATCCTTCATCGTCAATCTCCCCGGCTCCGACCTGAGCCTATGGAATTGCGACCCAATATAAATAGAGCGGAGGTAGTAGATAAAAGTGTAGGGAGTGGGAGACAACAGACTGATTGGTGGGAAATATGAGCTGCTTTGATGATCTTATGCAATTTAGAGATGAGGTGGATCGGGTGGAGAAGAATATCCAGAAGAGAAGCAAGCCTGAAGAGCTAAAGGAGCTGCGCCGCCGGAACAATGGGGTGGAAGAGCATCTCCCATAAATGCCCGCTGCTATTTTAGGAGATCTTTTCATAAGCATTAACTAATTATAATATAGAGCCTGACTCGTCTCCAGGGATTAGAGATGCCGAAAATAGCCATAATCTACGCCAGCGGCTCGGGAAAGACAAAGAAGATGGCAGAGGCCATTGCCGGTGGAGCCAAGAGCGTGCCAGAGGTGGAGGTATTGCTGAAAAATGCCGTCCAGGCCAAGGCTGATGAGGTCATAGATGCCGGTGCCCTCATTCTGGGCGGCTCAACCTACAACAGCAAGCTGATCCGGGCCATGGAGCCGTTTCTGGACCGGCTGGATGGACTTGACCTGAAAGGAAAAACCGGTGCTGCCTTCGGATCATATGGATGGAGCGGAGAAGGAGTTCCTATCCTAATAGAGCGAATGAAATCCTGGGGCATGTCTGTGATTGAGCCGGGGACAACGGCGGTTCAGATGCCCAGCAAAGAGGTCCTGGACAGATGCTTTGAGCTGGGAAAAAGCATGGCAGGCGATCTGAAAACATAGAATAGGCCGATCTAAGAAGAGTCCAAGCCACTCAGATCTGCCCTCAAGCACCGAATCCAATTCGATTTTTCCGGCGTGCTTGGTCGGGCAAGATAGATAAAGGAGGATGGCATCGGAAAATTGGCTTCCAGCTTTAGAAGCTTCCCACTTTAAAGCTTCCAGCTTAGTAGCTTCCCACTCAAAAGGCAGATAAAATACAGAAGGCAGATTCAATGGAGTATGTTCTTTTCCCCCGGTCCGAGATCCATCGCAGGATAGAGGCGCTGCAGTCCCAGATGGGAGAGATGGATGGAGCATTGCTGTTTCATGCCGTGGACATGTGCTACTTTTCCGGCACAGCTCAGGATGGGCTGGTCTATGTTCCCAGAGACGGCGAGCCGGTGGTGATGATTAAGAGAAGCCTGGAGAGAGCGGCGGAGGAGTCGCCATTGGAGGTCCGGCCGCTCAGGAATATGAGAAATCTCAAGTCGGATCTGGGCATACCAAAGGGAGCCGTCATGGGATTGGAGATGGATGTCCTTCCCTGCAGCTTTTATTTTAAGATCGACAAGGCTCTGGACAATGCCCGGTTTATGGATGTGGCGGAGAGGATCAAGCACATACGCTCGGTGAAATCCGATTTCGAGCTGGGGCTGATCAAAGAGTCCGCCCGGATACTGGAGGCCGGATTTTCCAGCGTTCCCGACTTCCTAAAGGAGGGGATGAAGGAGGTGGACCTTATCAGCCGGCTGGAGATGGTCATGCGATCTATGGGACATCAGGGATCGCTTCGATTCCGGCGCTTCAACAGCATCGTCCCTCTGGGCCATGTCATGTCCGGGCCTGCCGCAGCCTGTCCCAGCTTTCTGGCCTCGCCTACCGGGGGTAAAGGCACATCCCTGATCTTTCCCCAGGGAGCGGGCTATTCCAGGATCAAGAGAAATGAGCCGGTGTTTGTGGACATGGTGGGTATCTACAACGGCTATATCGCCGATGCTACCAGGATCTTCTCTTTAGGCCGAATCGAGCCGGAGCTGGAGGAAGCCTATCAGGCCGCCTGTCAGATCGAAGAGGATCTGGCCCGGCAGATGTCGGCGGGAAAGACGGGCCGGGAGCTCTTCCTTCTCAGCGAGGCGGCAGGAGCCGACCTCGGCTATCAGGACTATCTGGGCGGCCCGCCGGGAGGCAAATGCGGCTTTGTGGGCCATGGAGTGGGGCTGGAGCTGGATGAGTATCCGGTGATAGGGCCCCTGGACCATGAGCTGCAGAGCAATATGACCATCGCCATTGAGCCCAAGATCATCTATCCGGACAAGGGGGTGCTGGGAATTGAGGATACCTTCCTCACCTCCAGCGGGGCGGCGGAGAGCCTGACCCATATGCCCCGGGAGATCTGGCAGGTCTAGGATCCTGGCCGTTGGCCAAGAGGACTTGCTCTGCCCTCATTTCCAGCCCCAAAAGAGATAATAAGCTGAAAGCAGGAGTAACCGGTCTATAAAGGAGATCAGATGATTCGCATCATATCCCTGGACATGGACGGCACACTGATGAAATCCAGATTTGTGGACAGGGTCTGGATGGAGGGGATTCCGGCTCTATATGCCGAGAAAGCCGGCCTGGATTTTGCGGCGGCAAAAGAGTATGTCATAAGCGAGTATGCCCGGGTGGGCAGCGACCGGATGGAGTGGTACGACCTCCTATACTGGATCGACAAGTTCGGCCTCAAGATCGGCAAAGATGAGCTCTTGCAGATGTACGAGGATGATATCGAGGCCTACCCCGAGGTGCCCGAGGTTTTGGATCAGCTCTCGGAGAGATACGATCTGGTGGTGACATCCAATGCCGCCAGGGAGTTCATAGAGATCGAGCTGGATGGCCTCTCTGAATATTTCCGGGAGATCTTCTCCGCCACATCGGACTTCCGGGAGGTCAAGAAGTCGCCTCTGGTCTACGGGGCCATCTGCGCTCAGATGAATGCCAGGCCCTTTGAGGTGCTGCACATTGGGGATCACTACCACTACGACTACGAATCACCGCTCCAGGCGGGCCTCGATGCCTTATTCCTGGACCGTAAGGGCGAGCGCTCCGGGCCGGAGGTTGTGGGCGATCTCCGGGAGGCGGCGGAGCTGATCGAAAGCTGCATCTGATTCTATAGCTGCTCCGGCGATTTGAGGAGGATGAATTAGGATGAAAAGAGAGACTAGGCTGATACTGGCACTGGATGTCACCTCCGGGGAGCGTGCCCTTTCCCTGGTTGGAAGGCTCTGCCCCTATTTTGATGCCATCAAGATCGGCTACCCCCTGATCCTCGCCGCAGGCTTAGGCGTGGTTAAGGGGATCGCCAGCATCGCCCCGGTAATCGCCGACCTCAAGGTGGCGGACATCCCCAACACCAACCGCCTCATCTGCCAGGCAGCCTTCCAGGCCGGGGCCAGCGGGGTCATCGCCCAGGCCTTTCCGGGAAAAGACTCCCTTCTGGCCTGTGCCGAGGTCGCCGCGGAGAACGGGGCGGATCTCTATGTGGTCACAGAGATGAGCCATCCTGGCGCGGAGATGTTCATGGCCCCCCAGGCGGAGAGAATGGCCCGGCTGGCTGCAGAGGTCGGAGCAGCGGGAGTGGTGGCGCCGGCCACCCGTCCTGAGAGGATCAGGCTGATCCGCTCCATCATCGGAGAGAGGACCATCATCTCCCCCGGCGTGGGAGCCCAGGGGGGGTCGGCGGGGGCGGCACTGGAAGCAGGCGCGGACTATATTATAGTGGGCCGGTCGATTTACGGGGCGGAGGATCCGGAAGCGGCTGCTAAAAGGCTTCTATTCTCACTCTGATTTCCATGAAGTGGCTAATGCTCTGGAAAAGCCCACCAAGATAAAGCAGAATTTTTATTAACAATTTAGAGAGAGATTTTTAATAATGTTCAACGTTGATATCGTTCTCATGAATGTTGTTTTACCTTCATTTTGTGTTCAAGACCTTCCATAAAAATATATACTGGATAAATATCATTAACAAATTTATATGTTCCTCTATCGGCTTCTTGGTCGATCATAATAACACCGCGGTCCCTCATCGTTCTTAAGAAGTTGTCGAATACTGCCTTTTCTTCCTTGGTTAATTTTGCAACTATCTCGTTTTTCTTAAAACTAGTGGTAACACCAAGTTTCCTTAAGATCGATCTATATTTCTCGCTCCGAATAGCCCGATATACTAACGGATCTAGATACTTTTTGCCGATGCTTTCTGCGGCGGATATGACTCCTTTCCACACATCGTCATCTTTTACAATGCCGTCTTCATCAATCCAAAATATCGCGTCTCCAATTTCATGCATAATTGTTGGTAGTCCGCCAGAATAGTCTACCATTATTTCCATAGCGGATTCTTGCACGGCAATATTTACTTTATTAAATGCTCTTAAAAAGAAATCCTTTACTTCCTTTTCTTGCAGCTTTTCGATTTCGACAACCCGAAAAACCCTCATCAGAGATGGTTGATTTCTACTCAAATTATCTCTGAATTCTGGAAGCCCAATTAGCATGATGCTTATCGGAAAATAATCGAAATGTGTGGCTACTTTATCTACAAAGCTCTTATACCAATTAGCGAATTCCGGTGTCCTGGATATTGCATCAATATCATCTAAGACTATGAATAAACCTTTTTTTTCTGTTTTTATTTTCTCGGCGATATTTACGAGAGCCTCGGGAAAGTTATTCACCAATTCTCGCGTATCTTCTGCTGTGGGGTGGAAGCTTACAGCTACGCCAAACAAATCAATTTGTTGTATTTTATTCTCAAAGTAACCGGAGATTTTCCCATACCAGGATTGGGTATTTGATACTTTGAGCAACTCTTCAAAAACGCGGCGAACCATCTCATCTAAACTTGTGACCTGCCCAAGGAAAACGTGCACTGAAAGCAATCGTTCTTTGCATGCCATATTGCATACGAATTTCGCAAAAGAACTCTTGCCGATACCCCTCTCACCCGCAAGGAATATGTTTTCTTGCTTGCCTGTTCTAGCCTGCTTTACGTTTCTCAATATTTCTTCTAACTGGTTAGTTCTTCCAACAAAAAGTTCTACTGGCACGGGATTTCCGGGGGTGAATGGACTTCGGTCCTTCATGATCCTTTATTCGCTCTTTAGATATTTCATTTTATCTCATATGAGGTAACCTATTTCCATCTTTTCTCATCCCCACCATAGCGCTGGCAAGCATCCCTGGCCTGTCGAATCCGCTCCGGTAGAGCCTGGAGTCCACGAAGATCCAGTCCATCACCATCGGCAGCCATAAGACTCAGTGCTACATAAAAGAAGCATGGATCAACGCACCGATATATCCTTGAAATAGGGCTCCCTTCTGGCGTTTGCCTCTCGCAGCAACTCTTCTATCCTGCCGCAGTCGCAGGAGTCGATCTGCACCAAATTGTCGCTTCGCAGCAAACAGGGCTTGATCTTGCCGTCTGATGTGACCCTCAGCCGGTTGCAGTTGGCGCAGAACTCGGTGTTGTCCATGGGCCGCACTATCTCCACCTCTGCACCATCCAGGAAGTACTTCTTTCGCCGGTGCATCTCACGGGTGTGGATATGGTCCGCCTGGGCCGCCAGCCGGGCCTCGATGGCGTCTATATCCCCAGCCAGCCCCCGGCCTGAGAGGTCCAGGAGCTGGATGAGCTGGGCAATGAAATCCTTCTCCCGGCAGAAGTCGATTATGGCCGGGATCTCCGCCTCATTCTGCTTCAAAACCACCACATTGAGCTTGATGGGCAACAGTCCCGCCTCGGCGGCGGCATCTAATCCCTGCAGGACCCTCTCCAGATCTCCCTCCCGGCCACCGGTGATGTTCCGGTAGACCTCCGGCTTAAGGGAGTCCAGGCTGACATTGACCCGGCCCAGGCCCGCCCGGGCCAGGCTCTCCGCCTGCTCGGCCAGATAGATGCCGTTGGTAGTCAGGGAGATCTTCATCTGCGGCGGCATTTGGGCGATCAGGCCGGCCAGGCCCTGGCGCAGCAATGGCTCGCCTCCGGTGAGCTTGAGGGAGCGCACACCCAGCGCCGCCGCAGCCTGGGCCACGCCTATCACCATCTCATCGGAGATCTCGCCGTTGGGCTGTACCTCGCCCTCATGGTGGCAGTAGAGGCAGCGCAGGTTGCAGCGAGAGGTGAGAGCAATCCGCAGGCCAGTGACCTTGCGACCATAGGAGTCCACCATTATGCCCGGCATCAGGATGCAGCTAGTGTCTCTGCTAGTATTAGAACTCAATCAGTCGAAGGGTGGGAAGGCCTGCATCGCCAGCCCAAACTGAAAAGGGCAGATGAGAAAGGAGATGAGATGGGAGATAAGACGGGAGAGACCAAATGGATGTCTCAATATTCTATCTCTCCCAGGCTCTTCTTGAGATGGGAGAGGAGGATCATGGCCACGATCATGCAGATGGCCAGAGCGGAGAGCAGCTCCTCCCAGGACTGGCCGGGCCTGGTTACGACCTGGATTATCCCCCCGGCGAGCAGGGTGAGCATGGCTGTGGCTATGACCGAGACCAGCATGGACCAGACGACCGAGCCCACCTCATAGCGCTCGAAGAAGGAGGCGGAGAGGACAAAGCATACCGCGGCCAGGATGAGGATTATGGAGAGCGGCAGTGGCGGGCCGCGGTGGAAGAACTGAATCAGCCCCTGGGCCAGGGCGATCATCAGCAATGATAGCAGCCCGGAGGCAAGAAAGGCCTTGAGGATGTAATTTGATCGAAGAGGCAAGGAATGGAACCCCGAGCTTTATATGACTGGATTGA
>Ga0116143_10003499_pt1 | contig 15763 bp, 13 predicted proteins | sample AD_UKC034_MetaG_FD_89745 | JGI IMG/M metagenome (GOLD analysis project Ga0116143, IMG submission 89745) | Active sludge microbial communities of municipal wastewater-treating anaerobic digesters from USA - AD_UKC034_MetaG | ecosystem: Engineered > Bioreactor > Anaerobic > Digestate | place: USA...
AGCATTGCGTATGCAGAAGCAAAGAAGTTTTACAAGGCAGGAGAGATCGGCCAGTTGAATTGCATCGAAGCATCCTTTGACCGGCACACAGCTTTAGGTGCCTGGCAATATACCATGCCAATGGATGCATCAGCAGATACGGTTGCATGGAAAAAATATTTTAAATCTCCCTCCAATTTGTCTTTTGATGCCAAGCGTTTTTTCTGGTGGCGCAATTATAAAGAATACGGAACAGGAGTGGCCGGCGACCTGTTTGTACATCTTTTATCGGGGATACATTTTCTTACCGATTCAAAAGGCCCGTCCAGAATTTTTGCCACCGGCGATCTTAGCTATTGGAAAGATGGCCGGAATGTACCTGATATAATGACGGGAGTGATGGAGTATAAAGCCACCAAAGAACATCCGGCTTTCCAGGTATTATTGAAAGTGAACCTGGCCAGTGGTGCAGAAAAAGTCGAAAGTGGTAAAGTAAAATTTTATGGCACCGAAGGCATGATTGATTTTGGCTGGAATGATTTTACCATTTACCGTAATAAATTTTCTTCCTTTCCAAATATCGGCGGCTGGGATGCATTGGATACTTATCCCGAAGCTATGCAGCGGGAGATTATGAGAAATTATAAACAAAAGTATCCGCAGTCTGAAGGTTTGCAGGCAGATGCAAAACCCATACGTTTTATGGCGCCGGAAGGATATGATGACCGCTATGACCACTTTATTAATTTCTTTGAATCGGTTCGAAATGGTAAGCCGGTCGTTGAAGACGCTGTATTTGGTTTCCGTGCAGCAGCACCTTGTTTAGCATGTAATGAAAGTTATTTTCAGAAGAAGGTAATTAACTGGGATCCTGTCAAGATGAAACTTCTTTGATTTTTGAAATCCGAAAGCCCCTTTAAAAGGTTGGGGGTTATCTTTGCCCAATGCCAGAACAACTGTTTTCCTACCAGCAATTATTTGATTTTGCAAAAGCAGTATTTCAAAAAATCGGCTGTTCACCGGAACATGCAGAAACTGCTACCAAAACATTGCTCTCCGCTGATCTTCGCGGAATAGATTCGCATGGTATTGCCCGTCTTAGCGGTTATGTAAGATTATGGGAAGTAAAGAGAGTCAATGCCAATCCAGATATTAAAGTTTTGCATGAGACACCCTCAACAGCTGTTGTAGACGGAGATAGTGGGTTGGGATTAGTTGTGGCGCCCTATGCCATGAAGATCGCTATTGAAAAAGCAAAGAATGTGGGTACAGGTTGGGTGAGTGTGCAGAACAGTAATCATTTTGGTATTGCCGGTTATCATGCGATGATGGCACTGGAACATGATATGATCGGTATGGCGATGACCAATGCCAGTCCGCTGGTAGCACCTACTTTTTCCATTGATAAAATGCTGGGCACAAATCCTATCTGTGTGGCTGCGCCTGCCGGAAAAGAACCGGCCTTTGTTGCAGATCTGGCTACCACCACTGCTGCCAATGGAAAGCTGGAGATTTTGCAACGAAAACAAGCAGACACACCAGATGGCTGGGTACAGGATAAAGATGGCAACCCAAGTAATGATGCAAATATTTTAAAAAAAGGCGGTGCATTATTACCACTTGGAGGCGACAGGGAGCATGGCTCGCATAAAGGATATGCGTTGGGAGCAATTGTAGATATTTTCTCGGGCTTATTAAGCGGTGCCAACTATGCACCATGGGTACCACCTTTTCCTGCTTATGTGCCCATGCCGGCACAACAACCGGGAAAGGGCATCGGTCATTTTTTGGGCGCTATGCGGATAGATGCTTTCAGGCCGGCTGAAGATTTCAAAAAAGATATGGATCACTGGATACGGGGATTCCGTTCCTGCAGGACCGTGCCCGGACAGGAAAAAGTATTAGTGCCGGGTGATCCGGAGAGAGAGTTTGAAGCTATTCGAGAGAAAGAAGGTATTCCGCTGCTGGATGCGGTGGTAAAGGATTTAAAAGAATTAGCTGACAGGTTTTCAGTATCTTTTTATTGAGCAGCGATATCCTGTTGCAATTTGTCTTAATCTCATAATCATAACTTATGCGGCAGAAAAGATTCTGGCTGATTCTCTGTTCTGTTATTTTTCTTGCATCCTGTTGGGATTTCAATCGAAAAAATATCCCACCGCCCGATAACCAGCCAAAAGTATTAGGGTATAAACCTGTTTATGGTGCAGAGGTATTTGCTAAGGATATTCTTTATTCTGCTACAGCTTTACCTGTTATTAACGGCGGCAATATTTACGCCTTTCAGAACTATCTATTCCAGGTAGAAAATGGTTACGGAATTCATGTAATTGATAATACCAATCCTTCAAATGCTGCTAGAATCGGTTTTATTACAGTGAAAGGGTGTTCTCAAATGTCAATCAAGAATGATAAGCTATATACGAATAGTTATGATGATCTTATTGTCCTTGATTTTTCCAATCTCAGCAATATTCAGATTGTAAGCCGCTTAAAAGGTATTTTTCAGGAATATAGATATGGGTCGCCTATTGCTGAACCACCTGTATCCGGATACTATGAATGTCCGAGGACAGATAGTTTTGTAGTAAAATGGATCAGAGATTCTGTAAATCAATATTGTTACAAACAATAATCAAGGAATATGAAGAAGCTAGCATGTATACTTGTCGGATCATTAACCTTATTCCTTTACTCTTGCGAGAAGGATGCTGGTAATTCAGCTTCTGCTTCTTCAGAAGTTGGTAAAGGAGGATCCCTGGCAAAGTTTACAATAGTTGGAAATTATATTTATGCAGTCAGCATGCATTACTTATATACGGTTGATATTTCAAATCCTACGGCACCAGTTAAAGTAAATCAAAGCCTTCTGAGCTTTGATATGGAAACGATATACCCATATAAAAACAGGTTATATATTGGCTCAAGAACAGGGCTTTATATTTATTCAATCGATACTGCTTCTAGCCCAAGATTAATTGGCGAGGCAAAGCATGGCCGTAGTTGCGACCCGGTTGTAGCAAATGATACCGTTTCTTATTCGACACTAAAGGGGAATTCTTTCTGTGGTCCCGCTACGAGTGGTTTATATGTACATGATGTTAAGAACATCAATAATCCAGTCTTAAAAAAGACCATCCCGATCAATGAACCAATTGGATTAGGGATAGCAGATTCTGCTTTATATGTATGTGCTGCAGGTGAGGGGCTAAAAGTCTTTAAAATTAATAATGCATATGATCCTGTGATTAACTCTACGATTCCGGGAAACTATTTTATTGATGTAATACCTTATAATGATATGCTCATTTGCTGGACCAGGGATGGGATCAGGCTATATGATATTTCCAACCGACTAAATCCCCAGTTCATAAAACTGATTGCCAATTAAAAATTAGCACTATCAGGCAAGGGCTAATTAGTATTTACTTCTTTATCTTTGCCGCCCTGCCAATGGCAGGAAACTTGCTTGCCGATTGATATAATCCACTAAATTATTGGAGGGGGAACAAATGAAATGAGCCATTTGACAGGACTTTATTTAATAGATGTATCGGCGAATTTCCTGTCTGACGACAGGCAGGCATTTTCCCATAAGAAAAATAAAAGATAGAAAATGAAAGTAATGAAGTTTGGCGGCACCAGTGTGGGTAAGCCGGAACGTATGCAACAGATCGTATCGCTGGTATCTAAAGAAACAGAGCCGGTGATAGTGGTATTATCTGCCCTATCCGGCACTACCAATGCACTGGTAGAAATAGGTGCTCAAATTGCTAATGGAAACAGAGGCACTGCCAAGCAGACCATTGATAAACTGGAAGAGCATTATCAGCAGTTTATCAGTGAACTGATAAAGCAGCCTGTTACTTATGCCAAAGCGAAGGCAATAGTGGCTGAGCATTTTGAATTCTTAAATATAATTCTGAAGATATCTTTCAGCGAGGCATTGAGTAAAGATATCCTGGCACAGGGCGAATTGTTATCAACAAAACTTTTCTGCATTTACCTGGAAGAACAGGGTATTGCCCATATGTTGCTGCCGGCTCTTGAGTTTATGTCGATCGATCATTACGATGAGCCACAAATCGGAAGTATCAAAGTAAAACTGTCCCAGTTGCTGCAGCAGCATAAGGATAAAAAGCTTTTTGTAACACAGGGTTATATCTGCCGCAATGCAAGAGGCGAGGTAGATAACCTGAAAAGGGGAGGCAGTGATTATTCCGCCTCATTGATCGCTGCGGCTATCAGTGTATCGGTGTGTGAGATATGGACAGATATAGACGGGATGCACAATAATGATCCGAGAGTAGTAAAGAAAACAGTTCCGGTAGAGCAGATGAGTTTTGATGAAGCGGCCGAGCTGGCTTATTTCGGCGCCAAGATACTTCACCCTGCTTCTATCTGGCCGGCACAAACTTACAAGATACCTGTAAGGCTGCTGAACACCATGCAGCCGGAAGCCAAAGGAACGCTGATAACAGAAGAAGCGGGCAGTGTGGGTGTAAAAGCGGTGGCGGCAAAAGATAATATCATTGCCATTCGTATCAAGAGCAGCCGCATGTTGCTGGCCTATGGTTTTCTTCGAAAGATATTTGAGGTATTTGAAAAATACCGTACACCGATCGATATGATCACCACATCTGAAGTGGCTGTGTCATTGACCATTGATAATGATGCCAACCTGAAAGAGATATTAAAGGAACTGGAACCGTTCGGTACCGTGGAAGTGGATAAGAATCATACGATCATTTCTGTGGTAGGAAATGAAATAGCACAAACAGAAGACATGGTGAAGAAATTATTTGGTTCGATCATGAATATCCCTGTCCGTATGGTGAGCTATGGGGGAAGTCCGCATAATATTTCTTTGCTGATATCGGCAGAATATAAAACGCAGATATTACAGCAGTTGAATAAGGGTATGTTTGGACTGGAGTAAGTTAATTGGTATTAATATCTTTTGTACGAATAATACAGTTTGTATATTGCCGGTGATGAAATTACCGGCAATTTTTTTTGTACTCATTTTCCCGCTTGTTTCACTGGCGCAGCTTTCTATTAAGGGTAAAGTAGTAAATGCCTCAACCGGAGCAGTAATACCGGGATGCAGTGTATTTATAGCTAATACATCCAAAGGCACTACAGCTGATGGTAATGGTCATTTTGAACTTAGCGACATACCCCCGGGGAAGCATGATCTGATTGTTTCTTCCGTTGGATATGAAACCAGTGTTTTTTCTTTCACTGACAGGCAATTGCCACTTCAGTTAAAAATTGAGCTTGTTGTAAAAGTAAAAGAGCTTGACAATGTAGACCTGGAGGCGTATGTAGAAGAAGGCTGGGATAAATGGGGTAAGATTTTCACTGATAATTTCATTGGGACATCTGCAAATGCACTGCAGTGTAAAATAAGAAACCCCAAAGCAATCCGGTTCAGGTATTATAAAAAATCTAACCGTTTAGTTGCTATTGCAGATGAGGCTGTGGTTGTGGAGAACAAGGCACTGGGTTATGTACTGACATATCAATTAGAAGATTTTGTGGTTAATTTTTCTGAAAGATCAGCTACTTTTTTGGGTTATTCTCTTTTTGAAGATATGGACAAAGGTGGCAAGACAGTGACACAACGAAGACAAAATAAAAGGAGAGAGGCCTACTATGGGTCGATAATGCATTTTATGCGGGCTTTATACGAAAACAAGCTGGCAGAAGAAGGTTTTGAGGTGAGGAGGATGCAGTGGGTACCCAATGTGGAAAAGCAGCGGGTAAGGGAGTTGTACAGGAAAGCAAGCGAGAAAAATATGTTAGCTAACAATGGTGTACTGAAAGTGGAAACAGGGAAACAGTTGGAAGGGATACCAGCAGACTCAGTCGAGTATTACCGGAAAATTTTGTTCGAAAAAGATTATTTTGAAGTTTACGGCAAAGAACTATTGCAGGCTGACAGCCTGATCATCGCTACAGAGGGGGCTTATAAAGGAATGCATTTTGAAAAGTACATATTCGTTACATATAAAAATGCTCTGGAAGAAGAACGATATATCAGTTCACAACTTAGTTCAGGGAAACCGGGTCCCCGCCGCTCTTTTGTATTGTTGCTGAACGAAAAACTGATCACCATTGATAAAAACGGTAATTATTATAACCCCCAGGATTTCTTTACTTCCGGATACTGGGGCTGGAGTGAAAAAATGGCCAATTCATTGCCGTTGGATTATGAACCGGCCCGGTAATTTTACCTGGAAATGGTTTCTTCCTCCTCCTCTTCTTCCCCGCCAAGGGTATAAATAGCAATGGCTCCGTTTCCGCCATTGAAACCACCAAAGAAGGGTGTTCTTATGATCTTGACAATAGCAATATCATTGATATTAAGTGATTCAAGATAACCGGCTGACACCTGCATTTCATCAACAAAAATGCCTGGAACACCACCCCTGATATAAGTAACACTGACACCTGTGCGGTTAATAAAGACCTGCAGACCTGCTACCCGTCCCTGCAGCCAATCGAGAATATTGGTATATGCATTGATACCTGGCACTGAAGCAATATCAAAGATGCTGCCATCGGTAGTTTTAAAAAGTCCTGAACAATACATGTCGTTCAGCTTTTGTTCCACTGAAGGCTGATAGTTTGATCCCCTGTAAGATTGTGCGGTGACTGTTGTGAAGAGAAGACCTGAGATAAGAACGATAATTATTTTTTTCATAACCTGTTCCTCCTTCGTGTAAGTTACTATGATTTACTGTTAGGGGATAGTTAAGAAACAACACAGCCCCACTTTCGTGAGGCTGCATATATAATTAAGACTTATATGAACTGGAAAGATATAGTTCTAAATAATCAGCAATGCATCACCGTAGCTGAAGAAGCGGTATTTATCCTTGATGGCTTTTTTATATGCTTCCATGGCCAGTTCATACCCGGCAAAAGCGCAGGTCATGATCAGCAAACTGGTTTTTGGCAAATGGAAATTGGTAACCAGTGAATCAGCGATACTGAAATCATAAGGGGGATGGATGAACATATTGGTCCAGCCTTCTGATGGCTTCAGTAATTTCTGCGCAGTGAAAGAAGATTCCAGTGCCCTCATGGTAGTAGTACCGATTGAACATACCCTGTGTCCATACTCCTTGGCCCTGTTTACCACTTTGCAGGCTGTTTCATCAATATTATAATATTCGGCATCCATTTTATGTTTGCTCAGGTCTTCCACTTCAATAGGGCGGAATGTTCCGAGGCCGGTATGCAGGGTTACTTCGGCAAAACGGACACCTTTTATTTCCAGTCTTTTGATCAGCTCACGGCTGAAATGCAGACCAGCTGTAGGAGCTGCCACGGCGCCTTCATGTTTAGCGTATACTGTCTGGTAGCGTTCTTTATCTTCTTCGTCGGGTTTTCTTTTAATATATTTGGGCAACGGGGTTTCGCCTAATTTTTCCAATTGCGCCCTGAATTCTTCTTCGCTGCCATCCCACAAAAAACGAATGGTACGGCCGCGGCTGGTGGTATTATCAATTACCTCTGCCACCAGGTCTTCCTGGTCGCCAAAATATAATTTATTACCAACACGGATCTTTCTTGCGGGATCAACGATCACATCCCAAAGACGGTTTGGCCTGTTCAGTTCACGGAGCAGGAATACCTCGATCTTAGCGCCGGTCTTTTCTTTGCGACCATACATACGGGCCGGAAATACTTTAGTATTGTTCACTACAAAACAATCCTTGTCATCGAAATACTCAATGATATCGCGGAAATGTTTGTTTTCAATATCACCGGTATGACGGTTTACCACCATCATACGGGCATCTTCTCGTCTTTTCGTCGGGGTTTGTGCAATAAGGTTTAAGGGCAGGTCGAAACGGAATTGTGAAAGTTTCATCTGAGATTACTGTTTTAGGATTTTGCCAGATGGCATTCGTCCCGTTTTAGACGGGACTCATGTCATGAGTGTTTGGGTTTATTACAAATAAGTCTCATGACGCAAACCGGGCCTCACAGGTAGCCGGAGAGATGATCCTAGCCGGCCTTACGGCGCCGGGTTTGGTCAAAGCGACTGCTTTTAAAGCGGGCAAAAGTAAGATTTTATCAGCTAAAACTGGTTTATTTTTTTACACTTACCAGTTTGTGCAAAACTAACCTGCCTGCCCTGTTCTGTTATCTTGTTTTAAATGGCAAACCATTGGTTACCACTATAATTTTATGCTTTTATTACTACCCTGCATCTTACATTTGTTGATAACAAAAGCTCCCCGCAGCTATCGGGAAAACAGCCTTTATGAAGAGACTTCCGTTATTCCTTTTTGCATGCTTTTCCTTTTTCTTATTGCAGGCACAACCCAGGATCAAAGAAAAAAAGTATCCCAGTCTTTTATGGGAGATCACCGGTAATGGAACTAAGAAACCATCGTACCTGATCGGCACTATGCATGTGAGCAGCAAAATTGCTTTTAATCTTCCTGACTCTTTTTATATCGCTGTAAAAAATGCCCAGGTAGTGGCACTGGAAACCAATCCTGAAACATGGCAGGAGGATATGAGTAAGTATGATTTGGGAGAGGGGGGAGAGTACGGAGGAAGTTATGGTGATCTCACAAGTTTGCCGGAAGATTATCTCAGTATAAGCACACTTAAATTTTACAGATACGACGCTAAGATTGAAAGGGCATTGTTCAGCAACCCTTCTACTATTAATAATCTGCTGTATCGTTCTTATGGCAATGAGTCAAGTGATTTTGAAGAGGATACTTACCTGGATATGTATATATACCAATGCGGTAAAAAGCTGGGCAAAAAAGTAACCGGTGTAGAGAGCTATGGAGAAAGTATGCGATTGATGGCCGAAGCTTACAAGGATGCGGCAAAAGATAAGAACAGGAAAGACAGAAGTTATGGAGATATGGATGAAGAATACTCTATGGATAAACTGCAGGAGGCTTACCGTAAAGGAGATCTTGACTTGCTGGATTCTATTAACTCATACAACAGTTTTTCTGCAGCCTTTGATGAAAAATTTCTATATAAAAGAAACGAGATACAGGCAAATTCAATTGACTCGATTCTGAGATCAGGCTCTGTATTATTTGTAGGTGTGGGGGCAGCACACTTACCTGGCCAACGGGGTGTGATTGAAATGTTACGGGCCAAAGGATACAAACTCCGCCCGGTAAAAATGGGAGAACGGGCCAGCAAGGAAAAAGAAATGCTGGAAAAGATCAGGGTGCCGGTTACATTCAAAACAGAAACGGCAGAGGATGGTTTTTTTAAGGTGGACATTCCCGGCAAGTTTTACAAGTTTGGCGAAGATCCTGCGCTGGATCAGCAGCAATATGCAGATATGGCCAATGGGAGTTATTACATGGTGACAAGGATAATGACCAATGCCTGGATGTGGAACCATTCTGCAGAGGATGTGCTGAAAAAAGTGGATAGTTTATTGTATGAAAATGTACCCGGGAAAATTATTTCTAAAACATCCATTATCAGGAACGGGTATAAAGGGTTTGATATTACTAACCGTACCCGCCGGGGTGATCTGCAGCGATACAACATACTGGTCACTCCATTTGAAGTGTTTTTCTTTAAAATGAGTGGTAACGGGGACTATGTAAAACTGGGTGAGGAAGGGAAGCGTTTTTTTGGCAGCATACAATTGAAGGAATATAAAAATGGGACAGAGGGTACTACCGGCTGGAAAAAATACTCTCCTGTGTATGGTGGCTTTATGGTTGATCTCCCACATGTGCCATATATAGGTAATGATGGAAGCTGGATATTTGATGCGGAGGATAAATCCAGCAATACACAATACCGGGTGATAAGAACAGACATACATAATTACAATTTTGCGGAGGAAGACACCTTCGACCTGGGATTAATGGAAGAAAGTTTTATGGCCTCGGAATTTATAGATACCACGCTGTTCAGAAATCAAACGAATCATAAAGGTTACCCGGCATTGGATGCGAAGTATAAGGACAAGCAGGGATTTATTTATATGGTCAGGTATATCATACAAGGGCCGCATTACTTTACCCTGGTGACACATGGCAGGCAGGAAGCAGATGTAATGAAGAATTTTATAAACTCATTTGAGATAAAACCTTTTGTATATCGGACTGCCAAACCTGAAAAAGATACTTCACTTTATTTTAGTGTCACTACACCGGTATTCCCGGAAGAAAAAAAGATTAAGCTTGATATTCCCCGTTATAGCTGGGTGGGTGCAGGAGAGGATGAAGATGAAGAGTCGGAAGATTTCTTACTGGAGAGCGGGGCTTTCAGAAACAAAATAGTATCGAATGATACGACAGGAGAAAAGATATACATTTCATTTTACCGGTCTCCGCGGTATTATTATAGTAAGGACAGTACCCTGATGGACAGGGAAAGATTTATTTCGTATCGTGGTGATTCCACCTGGATCGTGAAGCTGTATCGTAAATCTGAATTGCCCGGTAAGATAAAAGTACATGAGGTTGTTCTGACAGATACCGGCAGCAGCCGTACGATATGGGGGAAAACATTTTATAAGGACGGCATCAATTTTTCACTTACGACGCAGTCAGATACACTTACACCGGCAAGTGATTTTGTCAAAAAATTTTACGAAACATTCACACCAGCTGATACACTAAAAGGGGTCAACCCGTTTGTAAAGAAGTCGGATCTTTTCTTTGATGATTTGATGAGTACAGACAGTGTGCTCCGTAAAAAAGCTATTAAAAATATTGATGACATCTACCTGGATTCTGCTGACCTCCCAAAACTGAAAAAAGCTATCTCATGGATCAACTGGGAAGCAAAAAAATACCTGGATACAAAAAAGATGCTGATCAATAAGCTGGGTAATATCAAGTCAAAATCATCAGCAGATTACCTGAAAGAGCTTTATTATATCCTGGATGATACCGTGCAGCTTCAATACCCGGTATTGGAAAACCTGCTTCAGCATAAAACATCTTATGCCTATAATGTATTCAGGGATATCATAAGTACAGAGCCACCGGTATTGGATCTTGCTACAAGCGATTATCCCTCCTATACCACACCTTCTCTTCTCGCTATGTACGAGGAGAACTACCGCTATGATGATGGCAAGTTCCTGGATGAGCTGTCAGATTCACTGCAGCTTACGAAAACGATCTTGCCGGAATTACTGCCCCTGCTGAACCTGGATGATTATAAGAGCAGCATCATGGAAATATTAGGAAAAATGGCAGATAGCAGTATTGTGCAACCAAAGGATTATGAAGTTTACTTCAGTAAATTTATTCTTGAGGCAAAACAGGAATTGAAAAAACAATCAATAGCCGAAAAGAAGAAAGCCATTAAGCTGGCTGAGGAAAGTAAGACAGATGAGAAACCCTCCTATTACTACCGGGATGAAGATGAAGCTGACAAAGGAAATGAAGACTTGAGCCTTTATGCCACCCTGCTAATACCCTTCTGGGAAACAAAGCCTGCCGTGAAGCCATTGATTGAACAAATGCTGGCATCTTATGATAAGAAGCTGAAGTATAAGACCATGTTGCAACTTATCAAAAGTAACCGGCCCTATCCGGATACACTATTGAAATATTTTGGAAAGCTGGATGATTACAGGTACATCCTGTATGATGACCTCCGGCAGTTAAAGAAGTCAGATAAATTTCCTTCATTTTATAATAATCACCTTGATCTTGGGAAAAGCGCATTATTGAATGAAAAATCTTATGGCAGACCTGATTCATTAGTATATGTGGACCGGTTAAAAGCAACGTATAAGGACAAGAAAGGATTTATTTATTTCTTTAAATACAAAGCAAAGAAAGATGATCTGACCTGGAAGCTGGCAACTGTTGGCCTGGTACCGGAGAATCCGAGAGAATTCCAGTTTGAGGATACAATAAAACTGAAATTTCCCAGGCATATGTATGAGTTATTCAACTTCAGGAAATATAATCGCTATAATTTTACCGGCTTCACGGATGTAAAAGTAAATACGGATGGTACTTTGACCAGCCAATTGGAGAAAGAACTGAAGAAACTGCTGTATGCAAGAAGAAAAAGCGCCAAAGAATTTTATGAAGGAGAGAAGAATGGATTTAATATGCGGACGCATATTGATTAGCCGATAACAGCCTGGGTAATTATTCCTTTAGGTATGGATTCAATGAGTTTTTTTGTGTAAGCCGACCGGGGGTGAAAATAAATATCATCAGCCTGTCCTGTTTCTTCAATCCTGCCTTTATTCATCACCATGATCCGGTCACTGATATAACGAACCACGGAAAGATCATGTGATATAAATACAACGGTAAATCCGAATTCTTTTTTAAGGTCGTTTAACAAGTTAAGCACCTGTGCCTGCACACTTACATCAAGGGCTGATACTGATTCATCACAAATGATAAAAGAAGGATTCAGTGCCAATGCCCGGGCAATAACGATGCGCTGCCGCTGCCCTCCGCTGAATTCATGCGGGTAACGGTTAAAATGCTCGGCCCTTAGGTTTACCTTTTCAAGTAGTTCTGTCACTTTATCTTTTCGTAGCTTTTCCGTGGAGATGATACGATGCACTTTCATTGGTTCAGCAATGGCAGAACCAATTGTCAATCGTGGATTAAGAGATGAATAAGGATCCTGGAAAACGATCTGAATATCTTTTCGCAAGGCCTGTAATTCATCTCTCTTTTTTGATGTCAGATCAACACCGTTGTAAATGATCTTTCCTGCAGTAGGTTCTATCAGTCTTAATAATGTTCTCCCCAAAGTTGTTTTGCCACAACCGCTTTCGCCAACAAGGCCCAGTGTTTCTCCTTTATACACTTCAAAGCTTACATCATCAACTGCCTTTGTGTATGTTACTGGTTTTCCAAGTAATGTTTTCTTTGTGGTAAACCAGACTGAAAGTTTTTCTGCTGATAACAGAACAGAGCTCTTGTCAGAAGTATCGGCCGCAGGAATGATCATTCCTGGTTCTTTATTGCCGGTTTCTTTCTTTGGATCCAGAAAATCACTGACTACCGGTAGTCTTTCTCCCCGTTTATGATTAACAGGCCGGCAGGCAAGCAATGCTTTTGTATATGGATGTGTTGGGTCAGAAAATATTTTTTTCACTGTATCCTGTTCTGCTATTTCTCCTTTATACATTACTACTGCACGGTCAGCTACTTCTGCTACTACTCCCAGGTCATGGGTAATAAATATAACACCCATGTCAGATTGCTGCTGCAGTTCTTTGATCAGTTGCAGTATGGTTTTTTGAACAGTTACATCCAGTGCGGTGGTTGGCTCATCGCAGATCAGTAATGCAGGCTCGCAGCACATAGCCATTGCGATCATCACCCGTTGTTTTTGGCCGCCGCTCAACTGGTGAGGATAACGGTTAAAAATTGAAGTAGGATCCGGCAGCTTTACTTTTTCAAACCAGCTGATGGTTTGTTGCTTTGCCTGTTCTTTCGAAATCTTTTTGTGCAGCAATATGCTTTCCATTACCTGGTCGCCGCAGGTAAGGACCGGGTTTAAAGAAGTCATAGGTTCCTGGAATATCATGGCGATCTTATTGCCGCGGATATCCTGCATGGCATAGCGATTCCTTTTCAGCAGATCAATAATGGTAGTACCGTCTTCACAAAACAGTATTTCTCCTGCTGTATATGTTGCGGGAGGAGAAGGGAGCAGTTGAAGGATAGAAAGAGAAGTAACCGATTTTCCGGAACCTGATTCTCCAACAAGGGCCACAATCTCTCCCCGGTTAACATGCAGGGAAATATTTTTTAATGCATTGGTGATTCCTGAATCTGCTGCAAAATCAAGCGACAGGTTTTTTATACTTAGTAATGGCTGCATTATTGGGACACTACTTTAATGGCAAGTGCTTTTGAGGGGGTAGGGTAAAAGGCCATGCATACAGCGCAATTTTGAACCGATGTGGTATCGGTGGTGAAATAAAATTCATCACCCTGGTTTATTGTAGCCGGGAAAGTGCAGGGACTGCCTAACTTAAATGCATTCTTATAAGACTTGCCAGTAGTTTCATCTGTCCAGTCGCTTACGATCAATGAAGGATCTATATTTCCCTGCAGCACACTGATCGTATAATTCATGCATAGCCCTTTTACTTCCAGCCGCCCCTTATAGGTAATTGGTTTTTTTGAACAATCGCTGTTTGAAAGAATCAGTATTGACAATACAGTCAGAACCAGGACATGTTTCATATTGCAGGTTTTAGAATTTCAGATGTCGTACAGTCAGGCCGTCATTGATCAGTTGTTTCAGAGAATCTATGCCGATCTTCAAATGATTTTCTACAAAACTGGCAGTTACTTTCTTATCGCTTTCTTCTGTCTTTACACCTTCTGGAATCATCGGCTGATCGCTTACTAATAATAAGGCACCGGTAGGAATTTTGTTATAAAAACCTACAGTGAAAATGGTAGCTGTTTCCATATCAATAGCGTAGGCTCTTACTTTCTGAAGATATTCTTTAAATGGCTCATCATGCTCCCACACCCGGCGGTTAGTAGTGTAAACAGTTCCTGTCCAGTAGTCCACTTCATAATCACGGATAGTGGTAGATACAGCTTTTTGCAGGGCAAAGGCCGGCAAGGCTGGTACCTCAGCAGGGAAATAATCATTGGAAGTACCTTCTCCTCTTATTGCTGCTATCGGTAATATAAGGTCCCCTAATTTATTTCTCTTTTTAAGGCCACCGCATTTTCCGAGGAATAATACAGCTTTGGGATTAATGGCAGTCAGCAGGTCCATTACAGTGGCAGCAGTAGGACTGCCCATGCCAAAATTGATGATGCTGATATTATTAGCCGTGGCACATTGCATGGGTTTGCCTTCACCAATCACCGGCACTTTATTCCATTCAGCAAACATGGTCACATAATTACTGAAATTGGTAAGCAATATGTACTCGCCAAAATTTTCCAACTGCTCGCCGGTATAGCGGGGAAGCCAGTTGTGTACTATTTCTTCTTTTGTCTTCATACAGGCGAATTTAAACAATTACTTTTGAAGCATGGTGATCGTTAATTACCCGGAACCTGCTTTTCGCATGAAAAAAGAAGAAGGCAGAGAATTTATTTTTGATCAACTCCGGAAAAAATGGATACTGCTTACGCCGGAAGAATGGGTAAGACAGAATTTTGTTCAATACCTGCTGCAGGTAAAAAAAATTCCAGCTGCATTGATCGCTATCGAAAAAGAGATTCAGTTAGGCGAACTCAGGAAAAGATTTGATATCCTCGTATATAGTAAGGATCATCAGCCCTGGCTGATGGTGGAATGTAAATCGATGGAAGTAAAACTGGATAATACGGTGCTGGAGCAATTACTCCGGTACAATGTAAGTGTGCGGGTATCTTACCTGGTCATTACCAATGGTACTGACTGTTTTGCCTGGCAACGAAAAGAAGGCACATTGTTACAATTAGAGGAAATTCCTGGTTTCGGTGAATAACCCGGATCGATAGGCTGTAAAACTTTTTTTGAAAAAATTACTTTACCAAAAATAGAAAGCCGGGTTGTCTTGTTTTATTAACTCAATACGACAACCCGGCGCTTTATGATTCTTTACACAACTGTTTATTGTTTAAAGATATTCTCATCAATGGCCACATTCAGTTCTATTTTATCTATATGCAGTTCCTGGAAAACCTGTCCTTGCACTTTCTGGCTTCTTGACATAGAGAATTTCAGCCCATTGATATCTTTATAATCGGCGAAATACGTTTCCACATCCATTTCCATTCCCTGCAGATCTCTTTTGGTAACAGATTTATGTAAC
>Ga0116143_10003500_pt1 | contig 15753 bp, 15 predicted proteins | sample AD_UKC034_MetaG_FD_89745 | JGI IMG/M metagenome (GOLD analysis project Ga0116143, IMG submission 89745) | Active sludge microbial communities of municipal wastewater-treating anaerobic digesters from USA - AD_UKC034_MetaG | ecosystem: Engineered > Bioreactor > Anaerobic > Digestate | place: USA...
CGGCCCGGCGGGCCTCCTCGAAGCCCCCGAGCTCCAGCACCGTGGCCCACGGCACCACCTCGGCCTTGATGAAGCCGCGGGCGAGGTCGGAGTGGATCTCGGCCGCGGCCTCGACCGCCACCCCGCCCTTGCGCAGCGTCCAGGCCCGCACCTCGTCCTCGCCCACGGTGAAGAAGCTCTGCAGGCCGAGCAGCTCGTAGCCCGCGCGCAGCACGCGCTCGCGCGCCGGTGCTGCGATGCCGTAGTCCGCGAGGAAGGCCAGCGCGTCCTCGGGCGCCAGGGCGGCGATCTCGGCCTCGAGCTGGCCGGCCATGCACAGCAGCGCGCCGTTTGCGCCCTGGCGGGCCGCGCGCACCGCCTCGGGCAGCGCCTCGAGCAGCGCTTCGCCCGAGCCCTCGGCCGTGCTCAGCACCGTCAGCATGGGCTTCGCGGACAAGAAGGCGAAGGAGCGCAGCGCCTCGGTGCGCGCCAGCTCGGGCTCGGCGCGCAGCGGCCGCCCCTCGGCCAGCACCGCCCGCACCCTCTCCAACAGCTCGGCCTCCTGCTTGGCCGGGACGGCCTTGAGGCCCTCCTTGTGCAGGCGCTCCAGGCGTTTCTCGCACTGGGCGAGGTCCGCCAGCCCGAGCTCGGTGTCGATGACCTGCACGGCCTCCGCGGCCGCCTCGGCCGCGGCCTCGGGCACCGAGAACCCGTCCAGCACGTGCAGCAGCGCGGCGGCCGGGCGCACCGCGTTGAGGAAGCGCTGCCCGAGCTCCGAGGACTCCTTGCGCATGCCGGCCGCGGCGCCGAGGTCGAGGAACTCCACGCTGGCGTAGATGGTCTTCCGTGGCTTGTACAGGGCCGAGAGCCTGTGGATCCGCTCGTCCGGGACCTTGACCGAGGCCACCGCCTCCTCGGCCCCCGCGCCCGGTTGGTTGGTGAGCGCCCGGAACACGGTCGACTTGCCCGAGGTGGGTAGCCCCAGGATGGCGATGCGCATGGCTCCTCCGCTCTACGGGGCTCCACACCCCGCCGGCTAGCTACCCTGTCCCCTCGCCCAGGTCAAGCCTGCTCGTGTCGTCCCCTGCCCCACGGCCGAAGGGGCTCGGATTGAGTACCCATGGCTTCAGTGGTATGGTTAGCAACATGAAGACGACCATCGATATTGCCGAATCCCTGCTGCGCAAGGCCAAGTCCGTGGCAGCGAAGGAGCAGACCACCCTGCGCGAGCTGATCGAGGAGGGCCTGCAGCAGGTCCTCGAAGGTCGGACCCGACCCAGGCGGCGCTTCCGGCTGCGCAAGGCCACCTTCAAGGGAGAAGGACTGCAGCCCGAGGTGACACCCGGCTCCTGGGAGCGGTTGCGCGAGATGATCTACGAGGGGCGCGGCGCATGATCGCCGTCGACACCAACCTCCTGGTCTACGCCCACCGCGAGGACGCCCCGCTCCACGATGCCGCCCTCCAACGCCTGGCGGAGTTGGCCGAGGGCCGCGCGCCCTGGGCCATTGCCTGGCCCTGCCTGCACGAGTTCCTGGCGATCGTCACCCACCCGCGCATCTTCAAGCCACCCACGCCGCTCGAGGCGGCCCTCGATCAGATCCGTGCCTGGCTCGAGTCTCCTTCTCTGTCGTTGCTGGCGGAATCGAGCGGTTACCTCGATACCCTGGCTGGACTGCTGCAGGCCGGCCATGTGACCGGCGCCCAGATCCATGACGCCCGCATCGCCGCGCTGTGCCTGCACCACGGGGTGTCGCTGCTGTGGACCGCCGACCGCGACTTCGGCCGCTTCCCGGGCCTCAAGGCGCAGAATCCCCTGGTCGGAACTCGCTGAGCGGCCACCGCCAAGAGCCTACCCATCCAGGCCGTCGCGGCGTCGGCTCGAAGCGAGGCTTGTACCCTGCCAAAGGATTCCGTAGGCTCGAAGCGCGTCCAACCCAGGAGGTCCCATGCGGGTCGCGCTGCCCGGAACCCTCGTCGCCCTGATCGTCCTGGCGGGTGTCTCCTCCCTGGCCGCGAACCCCTCGCCCGGGCTCGCGCGGTTGTCCCCCGAGCTCCTGCCGCTGCTTGCGGGCGAGACGCGGCCCGGCGGGCCGATCTACCTGCGCGCGCTCACCCGGCCCGGGCGCGCCCCGGAGCCCGCGCTCCAGGCCGTGCGCCCGCTCCTGCCGCCGCGCGGCTTCCAGGTCGCCCGGACCGACGCGGCCGGCTGGGGCTGGGTGTGGCTCCGGGTCGGCGAGGACGAGGCCCAGGCCGCCCTGGCCGCCCTCGCGGCCCGCCCGGATCTGGACTGGATCGAGCGCTACGTGCCCATGCAGTACCTCAACGACAACTCCTCCTGGCTCATCCAGTCGGGCGCCGAGGAGCTCGGGCGCACCATCTGGCGTCGCGGCCTGACCGGCGCCGGCCAGGTGGCCGGGGTGGCCGACAGCGGCCTGGACGTGGACGCCTGCCAGTTCCGCCTGTCGGCGGACCCGGAGGCGGTCACCTCGGTCGCCTTCCAGCTGCTGCCACCGCCGGCCACCGTCGAGCCGCTGCTCGACCACAAGGTGCTGGCCTACTACGTGATCGGCTCCGCCGAGGCCTTCGACGACGCGACCGGCGGGTTCCACGGCACCCACACCGCCGGCAACGTGGCCGGCGACAACTACCTGAACCTGGCCACCCCCACGGCGGCCGGTCACGACCCCCACGACGGCTTGGCCCCGGCCGCGCGCATCGTGTTCCAGGACATCGGCGCCAACGACGGCAGCCTGCGCGGGCTGATGGGCGTGTCGATGTACGATCTCCTCCGGCAGGCCTACGACACGGGCGCCCGGGTGCACAACAACTCCTATGGCAGCTCGATGATCTCCATCGCCTACGACGCCGACTCGGCCTCCATCGACCGGGCCGCCTGGGAGCTGAACGACCTGCTGGTGGTGTTCGCCGCGGGCAACGCGGGCAGCGATCAGGACGGCGCCCCGCTGCAGCGCTCCCTCAGCGGCACCGGCTCCACGGCCAAGAACAGCCTGGTGCTGGGTGGCTCGGGGCCGGTGGACCTGGACATCTACGGGTCGGTCTACCACCTGCAGGAGGACCTGCTGATCTTCTCCAGCCAGGGGCCCACGGGCGACAGCCGGCTGAAGCCCGACCTGGTCGCGCCGGGCATGGTCTTCTCGGCCACCTCGGATCCCGCCACCGCGCGGAACCTGGGCTGCTGCGACGTGAACGGCCGCGACAAGCGGGTCAGCGACCACACCGACGGCAACTGCAACGTGGACACGGGCTGGGGCACCTTCGGCACCTCGTTCTCCTCGCCCATCGCGGTGGGCGCGGCGCTGCTCGCCCGGCAGTACTTCACCGACGGCCTGTGGCGCGCCGGGGTGCCCGACCCGGCCGCGGGCTTCAACCCGACGAACGCGCTGCTCAAGGCCGTGCTCATCAACGGGGCCGCGCCGCTCCAGGGCGCGATCCGCGGCATGGGCGCCGACCACCCGCTCACCCAGCCGCCCTCGGTGGCCCAGGGTTGGGGCCGGGTGCACCTGGACAACGCCCTCACCTTCCCGGGCGACGCCCGCGTGGGCCTGGTCCTCGACGACGTGCCCAACCCGGCGCCCGAAAACCCCATGCTCGGCGGCAGCCCGCCGCCCTTCCCGGAGGCAGGCGCGCCGCTCGGGACCGGGGAGGAGCGCCTCTGGACCCTGCCGCTGGCCAGCGCCGACCAGCCCCTCAAGATCACCCTGGTGTGGAGCGACCCGCCCGCGGTCGCCGGCGCCCCGATCACCCTGGTGAACGACCTGGATCTCGAGATCCTGGCGCCCGACGGCGAGCGCTTCCTCGGCAACCAGGAGTTCGACCTGTCCGGCTTCTCCCAGCCCGACTGGCGCGGGGAGCGCGACCGGGTGAACAACGTCGAGTGCGTCTTCCTGGCCGCGCCCAAACCCGGCGCCTACCAGGTCCGGGTGATCGCCCACGCGACCCCGGGGAACGGCGACCCGGGCACGGACGGCCAGGGCTACGCGCTGTTCGCCAGCGCCGGGTTCCTGGCCCCACGGGTGACCACCCTCGAGCCCTCCCAGGCCCACCCTGGCCAGGTGATCGAGGTGGTCGAGGTGAGCGGCCAGAACTTCGCCCCCGGCATGCAGCTCGAGCTGGGCGAGGGGCTCAGCGCCCAGTCCCTCGAGGTGCTCGACGCGACGCGCTTGCGGCTCTCCCGGCTGTCCGTCTCGCCCTCCGCCACGCCGGGCCCCCGGGACGTGCTCGCCAGCCACCACGCGCTCCTCTCGAGCGTGGCCGAGGACGCCTTCTCCGTGGTCGAGCGGGGGACCGGCGGCTGCGCCTGCGACGCGTCGGGCGCCCAGGCGGCGCCCCTGGGCCTGCTGGCGCTCGCCCTGGCGCTCGGGCGGCGGAGAGTGCGCGCGTGAGGTCGCGCGGGCTCGCGCCGGCGCTCGCCCTGGCCGTGGCCCTGGTGGCGGGCGCGGGCTGGCTGCTCACGCACCTGCTCCTGGATCCGCCCCCGGTCGCCCCGCCCTCCCCGCCGGGGGATCCGTCGCCCCGCCCGTGCAGGGTGCGGGTGGCGGTCAACAAGGCCGGCGTGCCCCTGCCGGACGCCGAGGTCGAGCTGCTGGGCGCCGGCCTGCCCCTGCGGCGCCTGAGCGCGAGGACCGACGCCCTGGGCGTGGCGGGGTTCGAGGTCCCGCCTGGCGTCTACCACCCCACCGGCGCCCTGCCGAGCTTCGGCCTGGTGCAGGCTGACCGGATCCGCTGCCAGGGCCAAGGCGAGCAGCTCCAGGGGAACCTGGCGTTCTTCGACGGTCGCACCCGGGTGCGGCTGCGGGTGACCGACGCGGCCGGCGCCCCGGCGGCCGACGCCCTGGTGACCACCCGGCGGGAGCGCGGCGAGAAGCAGCGGGGCGCGAGCGCGCTCCACGCGACCGGTCCGGACGGCCGCCTCGAGCTGTGGCTTCCCCTGGACGCGACGGCCTACGACCTGACCGTCGAGGCCGCCGGCCACCTGCCCGCCACGCGGGCCGTGCTGGACGGGCGCCCCGAGCAGGAGGTCGAGATCGCGCTCGAGCGCGCCGCGGAGATCCGCCCGGGCGCGCTGGAGGCAGACGAGCGCACGCCGCCGCCGTGAAGCGCGTGAGGGCGCGGCCCCCGGCCGCCGGGGCCAGGCCCCGGCTCACGGAGGCTCAGCGCCCCCTGGCCCGCTCGACCAGCCCCCGGACGGCGGCGGCATCCGGCCCGCGGGGGGCGAGGCGCAGGTAGGCCTCGTAGGAGCGCAGGGCCAGCTCGTTCTGACCCAGCGCGGCGAACATGGCGCCGAGCGCCCGGTGCGGATGCGGGAAGCCCGGGTCGATGCGCTGCGCGGCCTGGTACTCGGCGATGGCGCCCTCGGCGTCCCCGGCGTAGGCCAGCCGGTTGCCCAGCCCGTAGTGCCGCATAGCCTCCTCGCGGGTCTGGTACGGCGCGGGAGCAGCCGCCTGCACGATCGGGTTCTTGAGGCCATCCGACGGGAACGCCTGGCCTGCCACGTCTTCGGTCCTCCCGAGGAACAGCCAGAAGGAGGTGACCACCAGGAGCACCAGCACGCCCAGCACCGCGGCCAGGACCGCCGGATTGGAGAGCCTGGCGAGCCAGGCCGGCTGCGCCCTGAGCCTGGCAGGCACCACCGGCTTGTCGGGGGCCTTCTTCTGCTTGAGCTCCTCGGCCGCCCGGGCCGCCCAGGAGCCCTCGGGGGCCGGCGCCGGGATCTCCGCGACCTCGCTGTCGTCGAGGGTCAGGATGTCGGCGTCGGAGACCTCCACCGTGTCGGGGCGGACCCCGGCCAGGGGAGCCTGGCCGCGTGGCGAGGTCAGGCCGGGGCCAGTCGCCGGAGCCACCACCGCCACGGTCGGCGGCGAGGCGAGGTCGGTGGGGACCGAGGCCCTGGCCGCCGAGGGCGCGGCTGCGGCCCCACCGTCCGCGGGGGCCGCGCCGCCGGTCGCCTTGATGAAGCCGGGCATCTCCTCGGCCTTGAAGCCGCTCCTGGCCCAGCGCTGGGCCGCCTCGGCCCAGTCGTCGTTGCCGGCCAGCCCGGAGAACACGCCCCCCTCCCCCTGGGCCTGGGCGGCCAGGGCGTCGACCTCGACGGTCTCGCCCGAGCGCTCCGGCTCCGCCTCCTCGCCCAGGTCCTGGGCTTCCGACCGCTCTTCCTCCGACAGATCCGCCTGCGGCTCTTCGGGCCGCGCCTCCTCCCCGGGCACGCCCGAGTCCGCGGCCTCGGTGAGCTCCTCCTCCATGGAGGAGGACAGGCCGTCGAGCGACTCCTGGAAGGCGGCGCCCTGCGCGGCCACGCTCTCGAGGTCCTCCCCGGGCGTGGAGGGCGCCGACAGATCGGCGATCTCCTGGGAACTCTCGTCGAGGCCACGCTCGGCCACGGTCCGGTCGGCCAGGGTGGCGTCCGGCAGGCTGCCCTCCGCCGTGGCGAGGGAGGCGACGAATGGGGAGCTCACCACCTCCGTCGGGAGCGCGGTGGCCTCGGTCTCCAGCGGGCCCTCCCCGACGAAGTCCTCCCGCTCGTCCTCGACCGCCACCGGCTGCGCGCCGTCCCCCGGCGAAGCGGCCCCGAGATCCAGGCCCAGGTCCTCCAGCCCGAACCCGCCGGCCTGGCCATAGGCCTCCTCCCCGGCCGCGCCCAGGTCAGGGGCCGGCGCCTCGCTCGGCGCGGACGCCTGGCGGGGATCCGCGACCGGATCGATGCTGAGCTCCCGGGCGCAGTGCGGGCAGGCCGCGGCGCCGCCCATGCGCAGGTACTCGGCGTCGATCTTGAAGTGCTTGCCGCAGGTGCCGCAGTGGGCGTCGACCTCGTCCGCGCCGGCCGCAACAGGCGCCGGCCTGAGGTCCGGGGCGATGCGGGTCGGGGCCCGCTTCGGGTGACGCCGAGAACGCGGCGGCTGCTCCGCACCGGCGCCCTCGTCCCCGGTCTGCTCGAAGGACAGATCGAGCATGCAGTGGGGGCACTTGGCCTTGCCGCCCATGGCCAGGAACTCGTCGCTGATCTCGTACGTGCGGTTGCACTCCGGACAGCTGCCCCTCATGCGTCCATCCTCTCGACGGCCCGGAGCCTAGAAGTCCTCGTCGTCGTCGTCGGACCACACGTCGTCCTTGGCAGGCTCCTTCTTCTCCCCGGCCGGCTTCTTCTTCTCCTCGACCGGCTTCTTCTCCTCGACCGGTTTCTTCTGCCCCGCCGATCTCCCGCTCGCGGCCGGGCTGGGCCGGTCCACGTCGAGCTTCTTGCCGTCCTCCTCGTCCTCCTCGCCCTTCCAGGAGTCGTCGTCGGGCGGCAGCGCGTCCTCGTCGCGGTCCTTCTCCCTGCGCTCCATCTCCTCGCGCTTCTTCTTCAGGTCGCCGGTGGACTCCCACGGCAGAAGATCCGTGCTCCTCTTCTGGTCGTCGGGGAACAGGTTGTCCTTCTTGTCTTCCTTCTTCCCGCTCTTGAGGACCTCCTGGGCGTACAGCGTCTTGACGAAGGCGTCCACGGCGGTCTCGACCGACTCCGGCGGGCCCTCCGGCACGATCAGGAAGTACTCGCGGAAGGTGTCCTGGCGGGCGCGCAGCGCCTCGATCTCGCCCTCGGTCAGGCCCTCCGGAGCGGAGCCCGCCTCGCCCTCGAAGTCCATGCCCTCGTGGGAGAGGTATTCGTAGCCCACGCGCAGCGCGCGATCGTACCCGTCGGCCTCGAAGACCACGCTGTCCCGCTGGAGCTTCATGTTGCTGACCAGCTTCACCCCGTGGGGCGCCAGCCGGCGCTGGATGAGATCCTCGGCCTCGGCCTCGGAGAGGAAAGATGCGTGGGCCTTGGGCCGGCGCGTCTGTGGGCTGTAGTAGCAGCCGGCCAGGCAGGCGGCGCCGACGAGGATCAGGCCGAGGGCGGTTCGTTCGCGCATGCTCGCTCCTCGCCTCCCCTCCGGGGGACAGGAAGGCTGAGTGGCATATGTAGTACCGCCAAGACATGCCTGTCAACCGCCCGCCACTGCGGAAGGATCCGGACGCCGTTCCAGCACAGACGACCCTTGACATCATCCAACCGACCGGATTTGTTAGGGCCCGGAGAAGGCAACGTGGGTTTCGATCTAGGCATGCTCCTGGGTTTCCTCTTGGTCAGCGGGTTCGCCCTGCTCGGGCTCCTGCTGCTCGGCAAGCCCCTCCGCCCCCACCGGCCCGAGGCCAGCAAGACCAGCACCTACGAGTGCGGCGAGCCGGCGGTCGGCCCGGCCTGGTTCAACTTCAACAACCGCTTCTACGTGATCGCCCTCGTGTTCGTCGTGTTCGACGTGGAGGTGGCCCTGGTGGTCCCCGTGGCGGTGGTCTTCCGCGAGCTGGTCGCGGACGGCGCCGGGCTGCTCGCCTTCACCGAGATGTTCCTCTTCCTGGCGGTGCTGCTCGTGGGCCTGGTGTACGTCTGGGCGCGCGGCGATCTCACCTGGGTGCGAGCGCTCGACGCCGGGGAGTGCCGCGAGGTCGAGCTCGGGCCGAGGAGCTCCACGCCATGAGCACCGATGATCGCCCTGTCATCGAGGCCGGGCCCGAGGGCGGCTTCGCCGTGGGCTCGCTGGACTCCCTGCTCAACCTGGCGCGCAAGCACAGCCTCTGGTACCTGCTGTTCGGCACGGCCTGCTGCGCCATCGAGCTGATGCAGACCGGCGGCCCACGCACCGACGCCGATCGCTTCGGCTTCGTCTTCCGGCCCACCCCGCGCCAGGCCGACGTGCTGATCCTCGCAGGCACCATCACCTACCGCATGGCCCTGCGCATCCGCCGGCTGTACGAGCAGATGGCCGAGCCGCGCTACGTGGTCGCCATGGGCTCGTGCGCCAACACGGGCGGCCTGTTCCAGATGAGCTACAGCGTGGTCAAGGGCGGCGACCTCATCGTGCCCGTGGACGTGTACATCCCCGGCTGCCCACCGCGGCCCGAGGCGCTCATCGAGGGCCTGATGCTGGTCCAGCAGAAGGTCGAGCGCGAGCCCTGGCTGGCGAAGGTCCGCGGCCGCGTGGCCGACCCGCCCGACCCCTGGCCCGAGGGCAAGGAGTCCACGGAATGAACCGCGCGGAGGAACTCTCCGCCGCCCAGACTGCCCTGGCGGGCAGCCTCGGTGAGGCGCCGGCCCTCGGCGGCGCCGCCCTCGCCGGGGACGCCTGGCTCGAGGTGCCCGCGGCCCGCTGGCGCGACGCCTGCCGCGCCGCGCGCGAGCTGCCCGCGCTCGGCTTCGACTTCCTGCGCTGCCTGACCGGAGTGGACCGGCCCGAGGCCGGCCGCATCGAGGTGGTCGCCCACCTGTTCTCCTACAGGCACCGCCGCGCGCTGACGCTGAAGACCTCGGTCCCGCGGGACACGCCCGAGCTGGACAGCGTGGCGGGTGTGTGGCCGGCGGCAGACTGGCACGAGCGGGAGCTGTGGGACCTGCTGGGCGTGCGGCTGCGGGGCCACCCGGATCTCAGGCGCCTGCTCCTGCCCGAGGACTGGCCGGGTCACCCGCTGCGCAAGGACTGGCAGGAGCCCGACCACTACCGCGGCATACCCACCAGGCGCGCAGCCCCGCAGACCGCAGGTGAGCTCGCCAAGCAGACCTACGTGGCCGTGCGCGGCGTTCCGAGCGCAGCGCCGAAGGCCGGACCGGCCTCCCCCGGGGAGGACGGATGAGCCCCGAGCTCCGCCAGGTGGGTCGCGACGAGTTCGTGCTCAACATGGGGCCACACCACCCCGCCACCCACGGGGTGCTGCGCTTCGTGCTCCACACCGACGGCGAGATCATGCGCCGGGCGGTGCCCGAGGTGGGCTACCTCCACCGCGGTCTCGAGAAGCTGGCCGAGGCCCACACCTACGCCGGGTACGTGCCCTACACCGACCGGGTGAACTACCTGGAGGCCATGTTCTGCAACCAGGTCTGGTCGATGGCGGTCGAGCGCCTGATGGGCCTGGAGGTGCCCCAGCGCGCGGAGCACCTGCGGGTGATCGCCTGCGAGCTCAACCGCATCGCCAACCACTGCGTCACGCTGGGCTCGATCAGCATGGACGTGGGCGCCTACACGCCCTTCCTGTACCTGCTGCGCGAGCGCGAGGCCATCAACGATCTGATGGAGGCGCTGTGCGGCAACCGCCTGACGTACCACTACGTCCGCATCGGCGGGGTGGCGCACGACGTGGACGGCGCCTGGGTCGATCGGGTGCGGGCCTTCCTCGACCACCTGGAGCCGGTCCTGGACGAGCTCCACTCGCTCATCGGCGGCAACGAGATCCTGGTGCGCCGGCTGGCGAACGTGGCGGTCATCTGCGCCTCCGACGCGGTCGGCTGGGGCCTGGTCGGCCCCAACCTGCGCGCCTCGGGCGTGGACTGGGACCTCCGGCGCGACGCGCCCTACTCGGTCTACCCCGAGCTCGGCTTCGAGGTGGCCGTGGGCCGCGGCGAGCGCGGCCAGGTGGGTGACTGCTACGACCGCTGGGCGGTGCGGGTCGTCGAGATGCGCCAGAGCGTACGCCTGCTCAGGCAGGCGCTGGACAAGCTGCCCGCGGGCGAGGTCCTGGCCAAGGTGCCGCGCTCCATCAAGCCGCCGGCCGGCGAGGTGTACCAGGCCGTCGAGGGCGCCCGCGGGGAGCTGGGGCTGTACCTCGTCTCGGACGGCAGCCCGAAACCCTGGCGGGCCAAGTGGCGCTCGAGCTCCTTCTCCGCGCTGAGCATCATCGAGCACCTCAGCCGCGGGCTGATGATCGCGGACCTGGTGGCGCTCATCGCCACCCTGGACACCATCGCCCCGGAGATGGATCGGTAGGGTCATGGAGCAGCTCGTCGATCGCCTCGCCGCGCACTGGCAACTCGGCCCCTGGGGCCAGGAGCTCCTGGCCGCGGCCGCCATCCTGGGTGTGGCCGCCCTGGTGTTCGTGGTGGCCCTCACCTACGCCGGGGTGATCACCTGGATCGAGCGCCGGGTGGCCGGCCGCACCCAGAGCCGCATCGGACCGAACCGGGTGGGCCCGTTCGGCTTCCTGCAGTGGCTGGCGGACGGCATCAAGATGATCCTCAAGGAGGACGTCATCCCTGCGCAGGCCGACCGCCCGATGTTCCGCCTGGCGCCCTACGCGGTCATGCTGGGCGTGTTCAGCGCCTTCGTGACGGTGCCCTTCGGCTCCCTGCTCATCGGCGCAGACCTGAACGTGGGCGTGCTGTTCCTGCTGGCCATCACCTCGCTGGTGGTGGTCGGCGTGCTGATGGCCGGCTGGGCGTCCAACAACAAGTGGAGCCTGCTGGGCGGCATCCGCTCCGCCGCCCAGATCGTGTCCTACGAGCTGCCCGCGGGGCTGGCGGTGATGGTCGTGGTGCTCGGCGCGGGCAGCCTGTCCCTGCAGGACATCATCCGCGCGCAGGGCGGCGCGCCCTGGAACTGGTTCGTCTTCCGCGACCCCTTCTGCCTGGTGGCCTTCTTCCTCTACTTCACCGCCGCGGTGGCCGAGGGGAACCGCACCCCCTTCGACCTGCCGGAGGCCGAGAGCGAGCTGGTGGCCGGGTACAACACCGAGTACTCGGGCATCCGCTTCGGCGGCTTCTTCCTGGGGGAGTTCGCCAACGTCTACCTGCTGTCGGCCATCGCCACCAGCCTGTTCCTGGGCGGCTGGCAGATCCCGGGCGTGACGCCCGCCGCGCAGGCCGACTCCGTCCTGTTGCAGCTGGCGGGCTTCGCCGTCTTCTTCGCCAAGGCCTGGGCGCTCGTGTTCGTGGTGATCTGGCTGCGCTGGACCCTGCCGCGGCTGCGCGTCGATCAGCTCATGGGGTTGTGCTACCGCTACCTCATCCCGCTGGCCTTCGTCTGCCTGCTGGGCACGAGCGCGCTGCTGCTGCTGGTGACCCCGGGCTCCGGCGCCGACCTGGCGCTGCGCCTGGGCACCACGGCGCTGGGAGGCGCCGGGCTGCTGGCCTTCGCCTGGCGGGTGCGCCACCACATCCGCCGGGTGGGCGACCGCGTCAGCCTGGACGTGCTGCAGCGTGGGGCGCGGGGCGTGTTCGACCCTGCCCTGCAGGCGCGGCGCTACGGCGCCTTCCGCCGCGGCCAGGAGGAGCGCTGATGGGCGCGCTCGCGAGCTACCTCCGCTCCATCGGGCGGAGCGTGCTGAGCCTGGCCGACGGCCTGGCGGTGACCTTCTCCTACCTGCTCAGGCGGCCGGTCACCCTGCAGTACCCAGACCGCACCCCCGAGCCGGTGGTCAAGGGCCTGCCCGAGCGCAGCCGCGGCTTCCTGGAGGTCGACCTCGACCTGTGCACGGGCTGCGGCGCCTGCGACCGGGTCTGCCCGATCGACTGCATCGCGCTCGAGGTGGTCAAGGACGCCGCCCAGGGCCGCCTCATCCGGCGCTTCGACATCGATCTGGGCAAGTGCATGTTCTGCGGGCTGTGCGTGGAGGCCTGCCCCACCGGCGCCATCCGCCACAGCCACGAGTTCGAGGGCGGCACCGGCGACGTGCGCAACCTGGTGGTGCCCTTCGTCGACGCGCCGCGCCCGCCGGCCAAGGCCAAGCAGGAGCCGCCACCCGCGCCGAAACCGCTGGGCGCCATCCTGCGCGCGCGCATGCCCGGGCCGTGGGATCCGCCGCGCCCGTCTTCCCCGGCGCAGGGAGGCGACCATGCCGCTTGAGCCGAGCGTGGCGGAGCGCGCCTTCTCGCTCGCGGACCTGGCCTTCTATGGCCTGGCCGCGCTCACCCTGGCCTGCGGCCTGTACGCGGCGCTCTCGCGGAACATCGTGCGCGCGGTGTTCGCGCTGCTGGGCACCTTCCTGGGCATGGCCGGCCTGTACGCCGCCCTGAGCGCGGACTTCGTGGCGGTGGTGCAACTCCTGGTCTACGTGGGCGGCATCCTGGTGCTGATGCTGTTCGCGGTCATGCTGACCAGCCGCATCGAGCTGGCCTCCCGCTCCAACCGCTACCCCTCCTTCCCGTCCACGGCGCTCGGGATCACGCTCGGCGCCGGCGTGGGGATCATGCTGGTGGCGCTGGCCCTCGAGGCGCCCTGGGCGCGGAGCGCGAACCCGCTGGCCTACGAGCCGACCACGGCCGACATCGGCCGCATCCTGCTGGGGCAGGCGCTGCTGCCTTTCGAGCTGCTGGCCGTGGTGCTGCTGGCCGTGGTCATCGGGGCCGTGGTGATCGCCAGGCGCGAGGAGGGGGGGCGATGATCCACGTCGGCCTCACCCACTACCTGGTGGTGGCGGCGGTGCTGTTCGCGGTGGGGCTGGGCTGCGCGCTCGTGCGCCGCCACGCCATCGCGGTGCTCATCGGCGTCGAGCTGATGCTGAACGCGGCCGGGCTCAACCTGGTGGCCTTCTCGCGCTTCGGCACCGGCACGCTGGACGGGCAGCTCTTCACCCTTTTCCTGATCGTGCTGGCCGCGGCCGAGGCGGCCGTGGTGCTGGCGCTGGTGCTGGCCGTCCACCGCCGCACGCGCGTGGCGGACATGGACCACCTGGACACGCTCGGCGGGTGACGCGCATGACGGTCTCCAACGACACCCTCTGGCTCATCCCGGCCCTGCCGCTCGCCGGCTTCGTGCTCACCACCCTGCTCGGCACCGTCCTGCAGCGCAGGTTCGGCGAGCGGGCGGCCGGCCTGCCCGCGGTGCTGGCCTCCTGGGCGGCCTTCGCCGTGGCCGCGAGCGCCATGTGGGATCTCCTCGCCCAGCCCGCTGGCACGATCCTGTGGTCGCGGCTGTGGCCCTGGTTCCAGGTCGGTCCGGTGGGGGTGGATCTGGCCTTCGCCATGGACGCGCTGTCGGCCATGATGGCCGTGATGGTCACCCTCGTCGGCAGCCTGATCCACGTCTACAGCCTGGGCTACATGCACCGCGACCCGTCCTTCTGGCGCTTCTTCGCCTTCCTGAACCTGTTCATGTTCTCCATGCTCACCCTGGTGCTGGGCGACAACCTGCTGCTCATGTTCGTCGGCTGGGAGGGCGTGGGGCTGTGCTCCTACCTGCTCATCGGCTTCTGGTACGCCGAGCTGCCCAACGCCCGGGCGGGCATGAAGGCCTTCGTGGTCAACCGGGTGGGCGACTTCGGCTTCCTGGTGGGGTTGATGATCCTGTTCTGGAGCCTGAGCGGCGACTGGACAGAGGCGGGCTTCAGGCCCCTGGGTCAGGCCTCGCTCACCTTCCGCGAGCTGCCCGACCTGGTGCGCGCGGCCCAGGGCAAGGAGCTGTGGGGCGTGGCCGTGCCCACGCTTGCCGGGCTGTTCCTGTTCCTGGGCGCCACCGGCAAGTCGGCCCAGATCCCGCTGTACGTGTGGCTGCCCGACGCCATGGCCGGCCCCACCCCGGTCTCCGCGCTCATCCACGCCGCCACCATGGTCACCGCCGGCGTGTTCATGGTCTGCCGTGCGGGCGAGCTTTACGAGATGGCGCCGCTGGCCTCGGGCTTCGTCACCATTATCGGCGCCACCACCGCGCTCTTCGCCGCCACTGTGGGGCTCGCGCAGAACGACATCAAACGCGTCGTTGCGTACTCAACCTGCTCGCAGCTCGGCTACATGTTCTTTGCCGCCGGCGTCGGCGCCTACAACGCCGCGATGTTTCACCTGTTCACACACGCTTTCTTCAAGGCGCTGCTCTTCCTCGGCGCGGGCTCGGTCATTCACGGCCTGCATCACGAGCAGGACATGCGCTACATGGGCGGTGTCCGCAAACCGATGCCCATCACCTGGGCGATGATGACGATCGGAACCTTCGCGCTGATTGGCTTCGGCATTCCTGGTCTCGGCGGCTTCGCTGGCTTCTACTCGAAGGACGCCATCATCGAGGCCGCTTACGGCAGCCACGGCATCGGCGCGCAGTTCGCGTTTTGGTGCGGCATCGGCGCGGCGCTGCTGACCAGCTTCTATTCCTGGCGCCTGGCCTTCATGACCTTCGAAGGCAAGTTCCGCCCGAACCCCGACGCGCATCATCACGATGATCACGCCCATGCCGATGATCACGGTCACGCAGCGCACGACGATCACGGCCATGGTCACGGTCACGCCGCGCCCAAGGACGGTTCAGCGCCCGCGCATGAATCGCCATGGGTGATGCTCATCCCGCTCTTCGTCCTCGCGTTCGGCGCGATCTTCGCGGGCTTCATCTTCTACCCGTACTTCCTCGGCCATCACGCCGGCGAGTTCTGGGACCACGCCATTCCATTCCATGAAGGCCACCACGACTTCCCGGCTTGGGTGCTGTGGGCGCCGCTCATCGTCACCGTTACCGGCTTCATCCTCGCCGTGCTCTTCTATCTCTGGAAGCCAGGCGCCGCCAAAGCGATGGCGAAGGGCCCGGTCTGGTCGTTCCTCTACAACAAGTGGTTCTTCGACGAGCTCTACGACTTCATCTTCGTCAAAGGCGCGCGTGCGTTGGGCGATCTCTTCTGGAAGGTCGGCGATAAGCGCCTGATCGATGGCCTCGGCCCCGATGGTGTCGCCGCCACGTCGAACTTCTTCTCGCGCCAAGTGCGCCGCCTGCAGACGGGCTTTGTGTATCACTACAGCTTCATCATGCTGATCGCGGCGGTGGCCTTCGGCGCCTATGCGATCCTCGCTGGCATCGGAGGCGGCCGATGAGCGAGCTCGTGGCCGGCTGGCCGATCCTTTCCATCGTCACGTTCCTGCCGGCGGCGGGCGCGTTGCTCGTCCTGCTCGCGCGCGTGTCAGCAAGTGGTGAGAACGTCGGCTACGACAATGGCGTCAAGCTGCTGACGCTGCTGATCACGATCGCGACGTTTATCGCCTCGCTGTTCGCCTTCGC
>Ga0116143_10003505_pt1 | contig 15727 bp, 15 predicted proteins | sample AD_UKC034_MetaG_FD_89745 | JGI IMG/M metagenome (GOLD analysis project Ga0116143, IMG submission 89745) | Active sludge microbial communities of municipal wastewater-treating anaerobic digesters from USA - AD_UKC034_MetaG | ecosystem: Engineered > Bioreactor > Anaerobic > Digestate | place: USA...
AAGGTCAGCGTGCCGGACTCGAGGCGGTTGGCCAAAGCGGGAAGATCAGACCAGTCGGGTTCTAGAGCCAGGACGTGGGTCAGGATCGCATCCGAGCCCTTGATCTCGTTGACCAGGGGGTACTTGTTCCAGCCGCTGTTCCTGATCAGGTCGTAGTAGTGCTCCTGCACCGCGCGGTTGACGCCGGAGAGCCAGACTTCAAAGCGGAAGTCCGAGTACGCAAACACGAGGGCGATCTTGAGCTTGAGTGGTTTCAGGGCGGGCGGCACGATGGCAAAGTAGGACATGTCCATATAGCCGGAGTAGAAGGTACCGGGCACGTCGTACTCCGGGTGGGATTTCTGGAAGCGGGTGCGCAGGTCGAGCGGGAATTGCAAAAGGCCGGAGTAGGCGGGCTGAATGGAGCCCTGCTGGAGGGCGGCGTGGAAGGCGGACATGTGGTCGGAGAAGGTGGGCATGGGTTGGGACCTCCTGAGTGGTAGTATGGCGCAGGTGGGGTGGGGGCGTCAAGCGGGAAGGTTGGCAGATTGGGCGGAAGGAAGTATCATGGGCAGAGTCGCCCTCAACCGGTGCGGAAAGGAGACTGGACCATGGCAATACCAGACTACCAGACCGTGATGTTGCCTCTCTTGCGATTTGTCGCCCGCCAGGGCGAGACGTCCACCCCCGAAGCTACGGCTGCGCTGGCAGCGGAGTTTGGACTCACCGAAGACGAGCAGCGCGAGTTGCTGCCCAGCGGAATCCAGCCACGGTTCTTCAATCGCGTGGGCTGGGCGGCCACCTACATGAAGAAAGCCGGCCTGCTGGAGGCCACGCGCAGGGCGCATTTTCGCATTACTCCGCGCGGCCAGGAACTGCTGCAGACGAACCCTCCCGCCATTGACGTCAAGCTCCTGCAACGATACCCTGAGTTCATCGAGTTCCAACACCTCAAAGGCACGCGCAGCAGGGCCGAGGCGGATGAAGGAGGCGAAGGGCCGGTTGGGACGCCCCTCGAGGCGATGGAGGCGGCGTATCAGAACCTTCAGGGCGAGCTGGCGGGAGAGCTGCTGAAGAGGCTCAAGCAGGCCACGCCGGCCTTTTTCGAAAAGACGGTGGTGGACCTGCTGGTCAAGATGGGCTACGGCGGATCGCGAGTGGACGCGGGGAAGGCCGTGGGCCGGACAGGGGATGGTGGGATTGATGGCATCATCAAGGAGGACCGCCTCGGGCTGGGCGTGGTGTACATTCAGGCCAAGCGATATGAGAGCACGCCGGTGGGCAGGCCGGCGGTGATGCAGTTCGCCGGGGCACTGCAGGCGCAGAAGGCGAACAAGGGTATCTTTATCACCGCGTCGCGGTTCACGGACGATGCGCGACAGTATGTGTCGCAGATAGGGAGTAAGATTGTCCTGATCGATGGGGAGCAATTGACGGACCTGATGATCGAGCATGGGGTAGGAGTGGCGACCGTGTCGGAGTACCTTGTGAAGCGAGTGGACGCGGACTATTTCGATGAGGGGGAGTAGATGGGAACGAAACCTCAGGTGACCCCAAACCAGGCGGTTTCGATCATCAAGAGCAAGTTCAGTGTAGCTGGCGGCCCGGTCAAGGTGCCTCTGCTGAAGAAGAAGGGCCGCGGCTACTTTCTAGCCAGCCTTGTTCCAGACGGAATCGAGGTTGACAACCTCGGCAGTGAGTCCCTGCTCGTGTGGGATGTGTTTCGGAAGACGGTCCAGCTACTCAACAGCCGGGGCGGAAGTGCCGAACGTGGCAATGCGATGAACGCCAAGCTGGGCAGCCCCGCGTTGCCGCTGGACTCCGTTGAGGGCCACATTGCGCATCAGGTATTCGGAGTGCAGACTGACTGCACGGTGTTCCGCCGTATCACACCCATCGCCTGCATCCTCATCTGGGCAGGCCTGTGCAAGCACGCGCCCGGCAAGCTGATCCTGTGTCAGGCGGCGGGCACGAACTGAGGCGGCGATGGATAGGTCCGGCAACTGCAATTCCATCCAGGAGGTACCGCAGATGACCGACTCAATGGGCTTTGCTGAGCCATTGCTTCAAGCGATGCGCACTTCCGACCGCCTTCCGCTTGCCTATGCCTCCTTCTTGGAGAGCTTGTTTGCCCACCCCCTGTGGGCAGCAGGGGACGTGCTGGGCCGACGAATTCCCTGGCGCGCCGCCTCGGCGGCGCGCAGAGCGTCGCCGGCCGGCTTCGATTCGCCGGGCGTGTACCTGTTCGGAGCCAGGGCCGTCCCGCTGTACATCGGCAGTACCGGCCGCACGCTATGGGTGCGCCTGCGCGGCAGGTACCTGGTGGGCCAGTACTCCCAGTGCCAGCTCGCGGCCACGTACGCTGATTCCATCCGCGAGAAGGGCGTGGACGGTTTTCCCGAAGAGGTGCGAGTCTGGTACCGCCGGGGATTCCGAGGAAGCCGCGTCCGGCTGGAAGGCGCGGTGGTCTTTGCCAGACAGGGGATCGAGGACATCTGGTTTGCTCTGCTGCCCATGGCCAGTGCGGCCGACGCCAAGCAGCTTGAAGACGGGCTGATTCCCGTGGCACAGAGATGGAACTCGGAGCACGGCCACCCGCCCCTGCTCAACAAGCAGGGCTGGTTCGAGCTGTAATGCCTCTGCCGATGGACGACCCCAAGCCGAACTCGGTATTGCGACGTCTGCTGAAGTGTCCCCTCTGTCTGTGTTCCGTCAGAGAAGATCGCCTGGACGCTCATCTTCGGCGTGTGCACCAGCTTCGAAGAGCTGGCAAGAGCGCAGCTTCGGAAGATGCGCACGCGGGACCGGGCAGGGTCTCCGATCAAGAGGCAGCCGAGTGTGCCCTGGAGGAGGCGGGCGAGGCGGCCTGCGTTGCGGACGGCGACCATGAGTCGAACTATGGCGACAAGGGCATGGGACAGTGGGCTCATGACCCTGCCGGAGGATTCGGGTCCATGCCCCTGTACGACGATTATGGTGACGAGTCAGATGCTGGCTAGACCAAGCTGCGGTCCTGGGGCCGCCGCGTGGACTGCATCAACACAGCGCGACACACGAATGGAGCCACTCTCATCAAGACACTCACCATCGACGGCAAGAACTACCGCCTTCCCGAGCACCTGACGGACTGGCAGCAGTCCCTGTACGTGCATCTGATCAACTGGAAGCGGCAGCACATCACCGAGGAACCGGGCGTGGCGCGGGGGCACGAATACGATGCCATCCTGCCGGAATCCTGCCTCCGCGCGGGCACCTCGCCCCTGCTCTATCCCGGCATCGCCAAAGCGTTCGCCAGACACCGGGAGAAGAATCCCCTGCGCCTGCACCTCTACTTCTATCATATGGCCAGCTCCCAGGCGGCGACGGTCAACCTCTTTCTGCCCATCCTGCAGCATCGCGACGCGCACGCTATCCTGCGGGCGCTCAAGCCCGATCTCTTCAAGCTGGCCAAGGCACAGTTGGACAATGGCTTCTGCCTGGAGTACTGGGGGCAGGACCTGTCCGCAGAGGGGCCTCGCCCGGGCGACAGGGGACCGCTCAATGACAAGTCCCAGGCGGCAGGCACAGACGCGGACCTGGCCATCGCCTACTACAACCACGACGGCGAGCTGTGCCTGTGGCTGATCGAGCACAAGCTGACCGAGAAGGAATTCACGGACTGCGGCGGGTTCAAGAGCAAGGGCAGGAAGCCAAAGCACGATTGCAGCAAGGGTTTCGGCGATATCCTGCGCGACAAGAGCATCTGCTACTACCACGACGTGAACAAGTACCGCTACTGGGACATCACTGGCGCGCACCGCTCGCTGTTTGTCGGTGGAGCGTCGACCGCGTCCTGTCCGTTCCGCGGCGGGATGAACCAGCTCTGGCGCAATCAGCTTCTGGGGCTGGCCATCGAGCGGGACAAGAAGCGGCCTTTCCAGCACAGCACCTTGTCGGTGGTCCGGCACCCCGGTAACACCAGCCTCGAGCGCACCCTGAAGCAGTACAAGAACCTCATTGGCAGCGACCCGAGGTTCTCGGTGCTGACGTCAGAGGACGTGGTGCGGGCGGCGGAAGAGTTCGGCGGTGCGGACCTGCGAGATTGGGTAGGCTGGTACAGAGAGCTGTACATGCTGTGACCGCCGCATCGACGACTGGGACGAGATGGCCCAACGGGGCCTGGCTGGCGATTCGACCCACCTGGTTGGTCTGCTGGCCAGATCAGGATGCGGTTCGTATGGGCGGCTGACCTCGCGGCATGAGGTTAGCTGATCCCTCGGCGTTTCCTTCCCCTCCCTCTCTTTCCTCAATCGCGACAGTAGCTGTCGTAGTCGTGTGCTATTCTCCCCGCAGTTGTGTTGCGGCACGCGCACCGCCTGTGCGCATCAGCAGGTCAACGAAAGGACAGGCAAATCCGATGACAGCAGCAGACAAACCGAAGATACCGAGCTGGGGTTTGGACGAGCTGGCAGAATACGAGCCGCCCGACGGGGTGTTCTGTGTCCCTCGCGAGTGGGCGCAACGTCAGGCCAAGGCCAGAGCGGAGGCGGAGGGCGAGGGCAAGCCTGCAGGGCGCAAGAAAAAGTCACCCAAGCCGCGTGGCACCCCCGACTGGCCGAAGACAGTGGCCGAGGCGGTCCAGCAGATCCTGAGCAAGATGAGCAAGAAGGACCGGCAGTATCTGCTCGACCTGCCGCCGGAAAGACTGCCCGAGCTGCACTTTACCTGGGGCATGGGCATCCGCAACGACCTGGGCCTGTGGGGAGGCAATCAGGCGCTGCTCGACGACTGCGCCAAAGGCCGGGGCTGGATTCACCCAGATGACGTGTCGTGGGTGATCATGGAGGCGGTGTGGGACGAGTTGCACAAACCAGCGGCCCCAGGGAAGCCGGACGAAGGCAGCGGTGGAGGGGCAGCGTGAGTCAGGCGGGTGAACCTTACCTCTACCACCACAACCTGGACAACGGACCCGGGCCGGCCCGGCCTGACCTGAAGGAGCTCGAGTTCCTGTGCGCCTTTGAGGTGAACTTTATCGTGCACTCTTACGTGCATGCGCTCTACCTGCATCGCTCGGCGGAGGCGGACGCGGCCTGGGCGGTGGACCTGGAGTGGGAGTTCGATCCGGGAGGCAGGCCCTACGCTGAGGCGGCGCTGGAGGCGGTGAGGGCGCGCCAGGCGCAGCTCAAGTGCCTGGTGGCGGTGCGTCCCCTGGGCGCGAGGCGAGCAGCGATGAGGTTCTTGCTGGAACAGGAGCTGGGCGGCTGCGGGTTCGGGGCGATGCCGGACAAGTTCATGGCGGCGGGCATCGCCAGGCGGCGGGACTATATGCGGCTCTATCGCAAGCGCAAGGGCCAGTGGGAGAGGAAAAAGGCCCTGGTGGCGAGTCGGCGGCCGGCCATCGCCGACGCGGCGGAGGAGCTGGGGCTGCAGCCGCGGGCCTGCGGCGACCTGGGCTGGGTGGCCAACTGCCCCGGGGGCAGGCACCTGGTGTTTCTGGACTACGAGAGCAACTCGTTCAAGTGCCCCTGGTGCCGGCGACACGGCGGAGCGGAGGAGCTGCGAGCGTTCGCCGCGCATCCTGAGGTCGCGGATGGCGAGAGGACCGAGAGGGTGCCTCCTGCTCCGGCAGCGGGTCAGTAGCGGACGGGCTGGCGCCGGACAGGCTGACCCCGCCCGGCAGGCCGGGGCGGCCCGCAGTAGCGTGCCAGAGCCTGCACAACGAACCAATCAGGGTTTGTAGTTGCGCTTTAGCGCTCCCCTCCCGTGTCTGTACTGTCGCGCTTCTGATTCGGACAGGCTAAAGCCTGAACTACGAACCAATCAGGGTTTGTAGTTGCGCTTTAGCGCTCCCCTCCGGTGTCTGTACTGTCGCGCTTCTGATTCGGACAGGCTAAAGCCTGAACTACGAACCAATCAGGGTTTGTAGTTGCGCTTTAGCGCTCCCCTCCCGTGTCTGTACTGTCGCGCTTCTGATTCGAACAGGCTAAAGCCTGTACTACGAACCATCGAACGCGGACGTGGTTTGTAGTTGCGCGTTAGCGCTCCGGTGTCGGACAGGCTGACCCTGCCACGCGGGGCGCTGTTCGTTTGTCTCCTCTCTGCCCCCGCACCACCAGCAGCAGGTAGAGGGGCCGGCGGGGCTGTGGCGCGTGTGTCGGTGCTGGCTCCAGGGTCCCGCTCGGCACAGGAGTGCGGCTCGAGGCCAGAGTTCTGCTGGTGGGGGGCAGCCTCGGCGTGATTGGCGCCGCAGGTTGCGCGTCGGCGCTGGTCGTGCCTGGTCGACGGCACTTGTCAGGCGGCGCAGCACGGGGTAAACTGGCAGCGAGCCACCCAGCGAGTGGTTCATCCTGTGCCAGAAAGAGGGGCGAATGGGTCAGCCAGGGGAGTCGAAACGAGGCGTCGCCGAGTGGGCGCGGATTCTGTTCTATGCCAACGCGGCCATCTGGATGCCGCTGGCAGCGATCACGGTGGTGCGGGCCGCGGGGGGAACGGGGGAGGAGCGGATCACCGGGATGGTGCTGACCGTGCTGATGTTCGCCAATGCTGTGGCGATGGTGCTCTCGGCGCTGGGGCTGGCCAGGCGCTCGCGCTGGTTCTACCTGTTCGCTGTTGCCGTGGTGGTGGTCAACCTGCTGCTCACCTGGACCGACCAGGTGGGCTGGCCGGACGTGGTCACGGGGGTGCTCGACCTGGTGCTGCTGGGACTGTTGGTGGTGGTGAGGAGGGAGTACTGGAGCTGAGGGGGGAGCAGGGACACGGGCGCTCCCGCCCTTGATTGGTAGGCGAACGCGCCGCACTTGTCCGCGTACGAAAGCAGAAGTATAATGGGTATAGTTCTCCCGACAGCTTCGCTAAGGAGGCTGGTCCATGGCAGTACCAGACTACCCAACCGTGAGAATGCTTCTGTTGCGTTGCGTTGCCCGCCAGGGCGAGGCCCCGACCCCCAAGAGCCACGATTGCTTCACGCACACCCTCGTAAGGCTGATGAGGTGAAATGTCACGCAAAGAGGCGACGGCGCGAATCAAGATCAACCGCCTGCTCGAGCAGGCGGGATGGCGGTTTTTCCCGGAAGGCGACGAGCCGGCCAACATCGAGCTAGAGCCGACGGTCAAGGCCAGCCGCAAAGTGCTCGAGGCCCTGGGTGACAACTTTCAAGGGTCAAAGCGCGGCTCCATCGATTTCCTGCTGCTCGACCGGCGCGGCCGACCCCTCATCGTGCTCGAGGCCAAGTCGGAGGACAAGGACCCGCTCGTCGGCAAGGAGCAGGCGCGGCGCTACGCCCGCAATCAGAATTGCCGCTTTGTGCTGCTCTCGAACGGCAACCTGCACTACTTCTGGGACCTGGAGCGCGGCAACCCCTACCTGATCACCGCTTTCCCCACGGCTGACTCGGTGGGGGTGTACCAGAAGGTAACGCCCAACCCGAAGCGACTGGTGGAGGAAACGGTCGGGTCGGACTACATCGCGCTGACCAGCCGGCCCAACTATTCGTCTGAGGCCGGATGGCGCAACGAGGCCGAGCGCCCCCGCTACATCCGCGAGAACCGCCTGTGCTTTCTCCGACCGTACCAATTGCAGGCGATCCACGCGCTACAAAAGGCGGTGGAGGAGGGCAAGGACCGCTTCTTGTTCGAGATGGCCACTGGCACTGGCAAGACCCTTACGGCTGCGGCGGTGATCAAGCTGTTCCTGCGCACGCTCAATGCCAACCGCGTGCTGTTCCTGGTGGACCGGCTGGAGCTCGAGGAGCAGGCGCGCAAGGCCCTCACCGGGCTGCTGGCGGCTGACTTTCAGACGGTGATCTACAAGGAGAACCGCGATGACTGGCGCCGGGCCGAGATCGTGGTCAGCACGGTGCAGTCGCTGCTGGTGGACAACAAGTACCGGCACCTCTTCTCACCAACCGATTTCGACCTGGTGATCTCGGACGAGGCGCACCGCTCCATCGGCGGCAACGCGCGAGCCGTGTTCGACTATTTCGTCGGCTACAAGCTGGGCCTCACGGCAACGCCCAAGGACTATCTCAAGCGCTATGACGACAAGAAAAAGACCTCGCGTGACCCGCGCGAGTTCGAGCGGCGCCTGCTGCTGGACACCTACCGCACCTTTGGCTGCGAGAACAGCCAGCCCACCTTCCGCTACTCGCTGCTCGATGGCGTGAGAGACGGTTACCTGGTGAACCCCACCGTGGTCGATGCGCGCACCGACGTCACCACCAGGCTGCTGTCCGAGCAGGGATTCGTGGTTACGTTCACCGACGAGGAAGGCGAGGACCAGGAGCAGACCTTCCGGCAGCGCGAATTCGAAAAGCGGTTCTACTCGGAAGCCACTAACCAGCTCTTCTGCAAGACGTTTCTGGAGCACGCCCTGCGCGATCCGATTAGCAATGAGGTCGGCAAGTCCATCATCTACGGGGTGAGCCAGAAACACGCCGGCCGGCTAGCGCAGATCCTCAACGAGATGGCCGAACGGATGTTCCCTGGCGTCTATCAGTCGGATTTCGCCGTTCAGGTGACGTCGCTGGTGCCGGATGCGCAGCAGTTCACCATCCAGTTCGCGAACAACAACCTGCTCGGTACGTCGACCGTGGTGCCGGGCTACAAGACGAGCCGCGCGCGGGTGTGCGTGACGGTGGGCATGATGACCACGGGCTATGACTGCACCGATATCCTCAACCTGGGCCTGTTCCGACCCATCTTTTCGCCAACTGATTTCATCCAGATCAAGGGCCGGGGCACGAGGAGGCACGATTTCACCGAGCAGCTCTTTGACGAGGGCCTCAAAGCCACGGTGAAGGACGCGCACAAGACCACCTTCAAGCTGTTCGACTTTTTCGCCAACTGCGAGTACTTTGAAGAGGACTATGACTATGACCAGGTGCTCGAGCTGCCCCGCCACGGAACGGGCGACGGCACCAAAGACTCGCGGTCGAAGGGATTTGACTATGAGCACCTGGGCCAGGATATCCTCCAGTCGATGAGAGAGCAGCCCATTGGGCTGGAGGGGATGAAGATCGACCGCCAGTTCTTTGAGCGGTTCGAGGACCAGGTCAAGGCCGATCCGACCATTGTCGAGGGGGTGCAGGCCGGCGAGTGGGACCGGGTCATCGACCACATCCACCGCAACCTGTTCGACCGGCCGGAAGAGTTCTACAACCTGGACAAGCTGCGCCGGGCCGTGGCCCCCAATCTGGACCGCCGGCTGTCGCTGCGCGAGATCCTGCAGCTCGTCTTTGGCCAGATCAAGCAGTTCAAGAGCAAGGACCAGATGCTGGAAGAAGAGTTCGACAAATTCCTGGCCGATTTCCGGCCGCAGGAGGCTGCGGCCATCCCGGCCATCAAGCACTTGTTCAAGGCCTATGTGACCAGCGGCACGGTGCGGGGCGCCATCGACAGCGGGTCCTATACCGACCTGAGCACCAACCCCCAGTTCACGCTGCAGGACCTGAGGGCCGTGCCAGAGAGGTACCGCAAGCTGGTGCCCGAGTACGTGAAGGACTATGTTCAGCTCAACCAGTTCCTGGCGTAGGGTAGGGCACTACATGGATGTACAGGATGGACAGGATAGGGGAAAGCAGAGCGGGGTAGGACACTACATGGGTGTACAGGATGGACAGGATGGGGGAGAGCAGAGCGGGGTAGGGCACTACATGGATGTACAGGATGAACAGGATAGGCGAGAGCCAGGATAGGGGAAAGCAGAGCGGGGCGGGGCAAAACATGGATGTACAGGATGGACAGGACAAGGAGAAGGCTCCGGAAGGGAAGCTGAAGCACGGGGACATTACCCGCGCGGTCATTGGCTGCGCCTTTGCGGTCATGAAGGAACTGGGCGCCGGGTTCCTGGAGTCGGTGTATGAGCAGGCGATGCTGCTGGCATTGCGGGAGAAGGGGCTGTCGGCAGCTGCCCAGCAGCCGATCCAGGTGTTCTTCCGGGGACGCCCCGTGGGCGACTTTTACGCTGACATCCTGGTTGAGGGCAAGGTGGTGGTGGAGTTGAAAACCGTCAGGGAGTTGGCGCCAGAGCACGAGGCCCAGGTCATCAACTACCTGAACGCGACTGGCCTCGAGGTGGGGCTGCTGATCAACTTTGGCAAGCCGCGCCTCGAGTACCGTCGGTTCACCCGGGGCAAGGAGTTCGAACATGGATAGACGGGATGAACAGGATAATCTACTGTCCGGAATCCTATCCTGTGCATCTTGTTCATCAAAATTGGCGATTTCGGCCAGAGTAGGGGGGAGGCTGAACATGGATAGACAGGATGAACAGGATAATCTACTCTCCGGAGTCCTATCCTGTGCATCGTGTTCATCGATGTTGGCGATTTCGGCCAGAGCACTGGAAGGGGAGGCTGAACATGGATAGACAGGATGAACAGGATAATCTACTCCCCGGAATGCTATCCTGTCTATCCTGCCTATCCATGTTGATTCTCCGCTCCGGAATCCTATCTTGTGCATCCTGTTCATAAATGTTGGCGAGTTGTGCCAGAGTATGGGAGGGGGAGATTGAACATGGATGGACAGGATGAACAGGATAATCTACTCCCCGGAATGCTATCCTGTCTATCCTGCCTATCCATGTTGATTCTCCGCTCCGCAGTATTTGGGTTCTGCGAATCCATTTCTCGTTGAGGCACACATGTTAGACACGGACACAAAGCGCCGCATCGACACGGCCAGGGACATCCTGGTGGGCAAGGTGCCAGACCCCAAGTCGCAGGTCGAGCAGATCACGATTGCCCTGATCTACAAGTTCATGGACGACATGGATGCGCAGAGCGAAGAGATGGGCGGCAAGCGCAAGTTCTTTGCCGGCGATTTCGCGCGCTACGGCTGGGCCAAGCTTATGCGCTCGGGGCTGGGCGGGCACGAGATGCTGAATCTGTACGCCGAGTCGATCCAGCGCATGCCCGAGAACCCGGGCATCCCGCCGCTGTTCCGCGACATTTTCAAGAACGCCTATCTGCCCTACCGCGACCCGGAAACGCTCAGGGCATTCTTAAAGATCATCGACGAGTTCAGCTATGACCACTCGGAGCGGCTGGGGGATGCCTTCGAGTACCTGCTGTCGGTGCTGGGGTCGCAGGGCGAGGCGGGGCAGTTCCGCACCCCGCGGCACATCATCGATTTCATCGTCGAGATTGTGGACCCCAGGCTGGGCGAGCGCGTGCTCGATCCCGCCTGCGGCACGGCCGGATTCTTGATCTCGGCCTACAAGCACATCCTGAAGGCCCACACCGATGACAAGGGCAACGTGACGCTCACCCCGGACCAGAGGCAGACCCTGGCCGGATCCTTCACCGGCTATGACATCTCGCCGGACATGGTGCGGCTGTCGCTGGTCAATATGTACCTGCACGGATTCAGCGATCCGCACATCCACGAGTACGACACCCTGACCTCGCTGGAGCGGTGGAACGAGTACGCCGACGTGATCCTGGCCAATCCGCCGTTCATGTCGCCCAAGGGGGGCATCAGGCCGCACAACCGCTTTGCGGTGCAGAGCAAGCGAAGCGAGGTGCTGTTCGTGGACTATATGGCCGAGCACCTCACGCCCAATGGCCGGGCCGGCATCATTGTGCCGGAGGGGATCATCTTTCAGAGCCAGGGCGCCTACGTCCAGCTCAGGAAGAAGCTGGTGGAGGAGTCGCTGGTGGCGGTGATCTCACTGCCATCGGGGGTGTTCCAGCCCTATTCGGGGGTCAAGACGTCGATCCTGATCCTGGACAAGGCCCTGGCCAAGAAGGCGGAGTCGATTGCCTTCTTCAAGGTGGAGAGCGATGGGTTCGACCTGGGCGCACAGAGGAAGCCGGTTGAGCGAAATGACCTGCTCCGTGTCGCCTTGGCTCTGCGCACTCTCCTTGGGGCTCAAGTGGAACGTGCGCGTGCTTCCGGTGCGGAACTCTCGGCGGGCCAGACCGTCACGCGGAGTCGTATCCTCGGAAGCAGGGACAGCACCCTGGCGGCCGAGCAGTACCACGATGCCCGCCCTGGTGAGCACGGCTTCGCGATGGTGTCGCTCGGTCAGGTGGCGCGGGTGACTTCCGGCCAGTCTCCGCCTGGTGAATCGTACAATGAAGCCGGCGAGGGCGTGCCCTTCTACCAGGGCAAGACCGAGTTCGGGGACCGGTTCATTGGCGAGCCTGTCAAATGGACTACCGCCCCGCAACGATTCGCGCAGGTGGGTGACATTCTCATGTCAGTGCGCGCGCCCGTTGGGCCGGTGAACATATGCACCACTCGAATCTGCATTGGTCGGGGCCTTGCTGCCATCACCCCGGATCCGGAACGTTTGCTTAGCCTGTTCGCGTTCTACGTGCTGCGTAGTATAGAAAGCAGCATCAAGGGCACACCAGGGGCAACGTTCGCATGCATCTCTCGGGACGGAATTCAACAGATCCAGATCCCTCTGCCGCCTCTGGACGTGCAGCGGGAAATCGTGGCGGAGATCGAGGGCTACCAGAAGGTCATCGACGGCGCCCGCGCCGTGGTGGAGAACTACCGGCCGCGCATTCCCGTCGACCCCTCGTGGCCGAGGGCCAGAGTCGATGAGCTCGCTGTGGATGTCAGGGTCGGTTTCGCGAGCGGTAACTCAGCGGTCGACAAGGAAGGCGTCCCGCACGTGCGCCCTATGAACATAACTGACGAGGGGCTGTTCTCGTGGAAAGGAATGAAACACATCTCGGCGGAAGAATACCGCGGCAAGGAGGGCTTTGCCTTACTGCCTGGAGATGTGCTCTTCAACAACACCAACAGCAAGGAGTTGGTTGGCAAGACGTGCCTAATCACTGAGCGCATCAATGGTGGCTTCTCGAATCACATGACACGCATTCGGGTCAGACAAGATATCTGTGCCCCGAGGTTCCTGGCGCTCAGTCTGCACTCCGCCTGGCGCGCGGGGCGATTCTTGGACCTATCTCACAAGTGGATAGGACAAGCGGGTATTAGCGCCCAGACTCTCCGCCAGTTCAGCATCCCGATGCCCCCTCTCGAGATGCAGCAGCGCGTCGCCACGGAGATCGAAGCAGAGCAAGCTCTCGTTGCAGCCAACCGCGAGCTGATCACTCGTTTCGCGGAGAAGATCCAGGCAACTCTCGCGCGTGTCTGGGGCGAAATCAGGGAACCCCGGCCGGAGGCTTGAGCCATGCCTTTGTTCCTTGATGGGGGCTTCTGGGGGCCTTGGATCGAACGGTCCTATCCTGCTGAGATCGAGAGTCTTCGCGAGGCGCTGATGACCCGTGTTTTGCCCGCGCTACCTGACCCGGACCGTGAAGCCGATGCTGAGAGTCAAAGGCAATGGGCGGCGGCCATGTCTCAGCCGTCCGACGGGAGCGACGACACGGCTAGGTGGGCAGAGTGGGTGGTGGAACAAAGGATTGAACGGTATGAGCGTGCAAGGGGTGTGCAGCAGGCCATCCTGAACATGGGCACCGTGATGCTGTGGCACCTGCTGGAGCAGCAGATGCTTTCGTTCCACCGCCGTCAAGTGCTGTCAAAGCAGGAAGAGTGCGCGGCCATGAACGAGCCAAAGCAGCACAAGAGATTCTGCACACTCAAGGAGTTTGAGAACCGGATGAAGACCGGAGGCTACGCCCTGTGCCAGCTACGCGACTGGCCAAAGCTGAAAGAGCTCAAGCTCGTAGCCAACACGGTGAAGCACGGAGCTGGCGAGTCGGCCCGCGCACTCTACTCGCTCCGTCAAGATTTGTTTTCGCCACCAAGCTTCGAAGGTACCAGTGGAACATTCTTGGCTGGTCCTGAGAGCATCGAACGCCCGGCGAGCGGCAACGACCTCTACGTGACCAAGCGGGACCTGAACGGTTACTTCGACGCAGCGAAAGCGTTTTGGAGCGAGTTCGCTAGACTGGTCAAAGGACAGTTCTGAAGGAGAAGCCGTGCAAGCCAGCAGTTGCCGCCCCATTTCGTTCGAGCAAGACCGGGCAAGAATGCCTCGCCCTTCGACTTGCTCAGGGTGAAGGGGAGTGGCATCCTACGCTGATCCAGGCGGCGCCACCAGGCCGGCGGCCGAGGGGCGCTGTTCAGTCGAAGGCTGGGAAGCCGCGGTCGAACGCGGCAGGTCCGAATCCAGAGAAGGCACCACGGCGCGGACGGACGCTTCGCCATGCGTCACGTCGACCTCTTTCCCCCACGCGAGGCGCAGGCCACCCAAATGCAAAGGCCGGGCTATTGGAGCGGAGGCTCCAGCGCCAGCGTTTGTGACCCGTAATAGGGCCACATGTCCTCGAACTTGGTCTGCAAATCGGGTCTTGCCTGGAGGTCGGTCTTGTACTTGGCTACAGCCAGCTCGAACGCGTCGCGGAGCGACGACACTCCGACGAAGTACTGGTCGCCGCTATAGTGCTCCATGACTGACCCCTTGTCGCGCCGCCCCCCGGCTCCGGGGTTGAGAACGAAGAAGTACTGCTTTGGTGGCTTCCCTCCTTTCGAGTAGAGCCCGAACGAGTGCATGAGGGCATTCCTCAGTTGATAGAGTCCCTCCGCTTCGTGTGGGTGGAGGTTGGGTAGGTAGAGCTTTACAAAGCACTTGAACCTCTGCGAGACCTTGCCGCCCGCATCATCGCCGGCGAGGAACTTGCCCAGCAGGTCGATCCCGGCCAGGATCGCCATCGCTGCCGGGATCCACGCCTGGGCCTCCAGGCAGAGGAGCACATCTCTTCTGAGCAAGTGGAGTACTCCGATTTGCACTGTCTGTCCCGGCTGCGGTTGCGGGATTGACATGTTGGGATCCTGGAAGAACAAGTCCACTTTTTCCTCGAGATCCTGCATGATAGTCACCTGGCCTGCCTCCTCAGGTGGCTCCGCGGTTCACTAAGCGTTAGGGCGGGCACTGATATGCCCGCCCGTTTCGTCTCTAGTAGCTACCCCTTGTCAATCTCCAGCACGACCTCCGCGGCCTCGGCGGTGGCATCGGTGATACAGCGCCAACCATCGGGACAGGGAGCGAAACGCATTGTCATGCCTTGGCCCTGCCTCGCTTGCGTCCCGTCGTCCTGGCGGCTTCTTCTAAGGCGGCTATGCCTTCGCGTTCGCCCTGGGCCTCCAGGAAGGCGCGCCGGCGGGCGGCGAAAAGTTCGTACTCCTCCTCCGCACGGGCGTCGGCGTCGGCCTTGCTCACCCGCCCGGCGTCAGGCAGGACCCTCCGTTCGTTGAACGCCAAGAACTCGTTCAGCCTGCTTTCCCAGTCCTTCAGCAGGATCGTCTTGCGGCGGCGCGCCTGGTCTTCGGCAAAGTCCAGCCACATTACCACGATTCTGTTCAACTCGCTGATCTCATCCGCGGTGAGATAGTTCTTGGCGACGGTCACGTCCGCCTTGCGCACGGCGCCGCCACGCCAGGTGGTGAGGCCCATGTTTGGTAGGGTGTGATCGGCGCGCGCCGCGATGAGTTCGGCCGCCGTGTGGCCGGTGGCGGCATAGTGCAGCCGATTCTGCATGACCTTGAAGAAGGTGTCCGTTTCGGTCTCGGACATTCGATAGTCCGCAGCCAGGGCCAGGATCTCGCGCACACGCAGGTACATCCGCGCCTCCGAAGCGCGAATGTCCCGGATACGCTCCAGCAGCTCGTCGAAATAGTCGGGCACGGGCGAGCCCTTGACCGGCGGGTGCTTCAGGCGCTCGTCGTCCAGGGTAAAGCCCTTGACCAGATACTCCCGCAGCCGCTCGGTGGCCCATTGGCGGAACTGGGTTCCCCGCGGGGAGCGGACGCGATAGCCTACAGCCAGAATGGCGTCGAGATTGTAGTGCTC
>Ga0116143_10003506_pt1 | contig 15723 bp, 14 predicted proteins | sample AD_UKC034_MetaG_FD_89745 | JGI IMG/M metagenome (GOLD analysis project Ga0116143, IMG submission 89745) | Active sludge microbial communities of municipal wastewater-treating anaerobic digesters from USA - AD_UKC034_MetaG | ecosystem: Engineered > Bioreactor > Anaerobic > Digestate | place: USA...
CGCCGATCAGCACCTGCTCGCCGTCGCAGACCGCGTCGACGTCGACCTCGATCGCGACGTCGAGGAAGCGGTCGAGCAGCACCGGGCTGTCGTTCGAGACCTTGACCGCATCGGTCATGTAGGCGCGCAGGTCGGCCTCGTTGAACACGATCTCCATCGCGCGCCCGCCGAGCACGTACGACGGGCGCACGACCAGCGGGAAGCCCACTTCGCGGGCGAGCTGCACCGCCTGTTCCTCCTCGCGCGCCGTGGCGTTGGCGGGCTGCTTCAAGCCGAGCTCCCGGACCAGTTGCTGGAACCGCTCGCGGTCCTCGGCCACGTCGATCGCGTCGGGCGAGGTGCCGATGATCGGCGCACCGGCCTCCTCGAGCGCGCGCGAGAGCTTGAGCGGAGTCTGTCCGCCGTACTGGACGATCACTCCCTCGGGGCGCTCCTTCGCGATGATCTCGAGCACGTCCTCGAGGGTGAGCGGCTCGAAATACAGCCGATCGGAGGTGTCGTAGTCGGTCGAGACGGTCTCCGGATTGCAGTTGACCATGATGGTCTCGAAGCCGTCCTCGCGCAGCGCGAGCGCGGCGTGCACGCAGCAGTAGTCGAACTCGATGCCCTGGCCGATGCGGTTCGGCCCGCCGCCGAGAATCATGATCTTGCGCCTGCTGGTGGGCTCCGCCTCGCACTCCTCCTCGTAGGTCGAGTACAGATAGGCGGTGGTGGTCGCGAACTCGGCCGCGCAGGTATCCACCCGCTTGTAGACCGGGACGATGCCGAAATCGCGGCGGCGGCCGCGCACCGCCTTCTCGCTGGTGCCGGTCAGGTGCGCGAGGCGGCTGTCCGAGAATCCCTTGCGCTTCAGCTCCCGCATCCTGTCGGCGGAAAGCCCATAGAAGCCCTGCTCGCGCACCCGCGACTCCTCGCTGACCAGGTCCTCGATCTGCGCGAGGAACCAGCGGTCGATGTACGACAGCTCGTGGATGCGCTCGAGCGACCAGCCGGCGCGGAACGCGTCCGCGACGTAGAGCAGCCGCGACGGACCGGGCGAACGCAGCTCATAGGCGAGCTGCGCGGCGGCCTCCTCGCCGGGCACCGGGTCGAGCTGCTCGGCGAGCCCGTCGAGGCCGGTCTCGAGGCCACGCAGGGCCTTCTGCAGCGATTCCTGGAACGTGCGCCCGAAGGCCATCACCTCGCCGACCGACTTCATCTGCGTCGTCAGCCGCGTGTTGGCGTCGGGGAATTTCTCGAACGTGAAGCGCGGGATCTTGGTAACGACGTAGTCGATCGCCGGCTCGAAGGACGCCGGCGTGGCACCCCCGGTGATGTCGTTCTGCAGCTCATCGAGCGTGTAGCCGATGGCGAGCTTGGCGGCGATCTTGGCGATCGGGAAGCCGGTCGCCTTCGAGGCGAGCGCCGAGGAGCGCGATACGCGCGGGTTCATCTCGATGATCAGCATGCGCCCGTCGGCCGGATTGACCGAGAACTGCACGTTTGAGCCGCCGGTGTCGACCCCGATCTTGCGCAACACCGCGATCGAGGCATCGCGCATGCGCTGGTACTCCTTGTCGGTCAGCGTCTGCGCCGGCGCCACCGTGATCGAATCCCCGGTGTGCACGCCCATCGGGTCGAGATTCTCGATCGAGCAGATGATGATGCAGTTGTCCTTGCGGTCACGCACCACCTCCATCTCGTATTCCTTCCAGCCGATGACTGATTCTTCGATCAGCACCTCGCTGGTCGGCGAAGCCTCGAGGCCGCGTGTGACGATCGCCTCGAGCTCCTCGCGGTTGTAGGCGATGCCGCCGCCCGAGCCGCCGAGCGTGAACGAGGGGCGGATCACGCACGGATAGCCGATCTCGGCCACCACGGCGAGCGCATCCTCGAGGCTCTTGGCGATGTGCGAGCGCGGCGACTCGAGGCCGATCTCGCGCATCGCATTCCTGAAGCGTTCGCGGTCTTCGGCCATGTCGATCGCGGCCCGCGAGGCGGCAATCAGCTCGACGCCGTATTCCTCGAGTACGCCCTGGCGGTCGAGGTCGAGCGCGGTATTGAGCGCCGTCTGCCCGCCCATCGTCGGCAGCAGCGCGTCCGGGCGCTCCTTGGCGATGATGCGCGCGATCGTGCGCCAGTTGATCGGCTCGATGTAGGTGGCATCGGCCATCTCCGGGTCGGTCATGATCGTCGCCGGATTCGAATTGACGAGGATCACCCGGTAACCCTCTTCGCGCAGTGCCTTGCAGGCCTGGGCGCCGGAATAGTCGAACTCGCAGGCCTGGCCGATGACGATCGGTCCGGCGCCGATGATCAGGATGCTCTGGATGTCGGTACGTTTGGGCATGGGGTCAGGAGGCGCGCTGGCGCAACTGGTTCTGCAGGCGGCGCACCATCAACTGGGAAAACAACTCGAACAGCGGACGCATGTCGTGCGGACCGGGGCTCGCCTCGGGATGCCCCTGGAAGCCGAACACCGGCCGGTCGATCCACGCGAGGCCCTGCAGCGATCCGTCGAACAGCGAGCGATGGGTCGCCTTGACGTGCGGCGGAAGCGTCGCCTCGTCGACCGCGAAACCGTGGTTCTGGCTGGTGATCATCACGCGCCCGGTCGCGAGGTCCTGTACCGGGTGATTGGCGCCGCGATGGCCGAATTTCATCTTCACGGTGCCTGCACCGCAGGCGAGTCCGAGCAACTGGTGCCCGAGGCAGATGCCGAACATCGGCAGGTCGGTCTGCAGGAATTCGCGGATCGCGTCGATCGCGTAACCGCAGGGTTCCGGGTCTCCCGGACCGTTCGACAGGAAGATGCCATCGGGCTGCAGCGCGAGCACTTCCGCGGCGCTGGTCTGTGCCGGCACCACCGTCATGCGGCAGCCATGGTCGGCGAGCATGCGCAGGATGTTGCGCTTCACTCCGAAGTCGTAGGCGACGACGTGCAGCCGCTGGTGCGCGCGCAGCGCGCGTTGTGACTCGCCGTTGCCCCACTGTGAACCTTCATTCCACTGGTAGGGCCGCCGCACGCTGACGACCTTGGCGAGATCCATGCCCTTCAGCCCGGGGAACTTGCCTGCCGCACGCACCGCGGCGGCCGGGTCGATCTTCTCGCCCGTCATGATGCAGCCGGCCTGCGCGCCACGCTCGCGCAGGATGCGGGTCAGGCGGCGCGTGTCGATGCCGGCGATCGCCACCGTCTTCGCGCGCTCGAGGAATTCACCGAGCGAGCCGACCGCGCGCCAGTTCGATGCAAGCCGCGGCAGGTCGCGGATCACGAGGCCCGAAGCGTGCACGATCTGCGCCTCGAGGTCCTCGGGCGTCGTGCCGGTGTTGCCGATATGGGGATAGGTGAAAGTGACGATCTGACGGGAATACGACGGGTCGGTGAGGATTTCCTGGTACCCCGTCATGGCGGTATTGAAAACGACTTCGCCGGTGGTGTTGCCTTTGGCTCCGATGGACTGGCCGCGGAAGATCGTTCCATCCGCCAGCGCCAGTACTGCGGGTACGCTCACCAAATCTTTCCCCTGTCTTTCGTTCCGCGCCCCTCGAGACGCAAGCGGGTTGCGCCGAGTGAAATCGCCGGAGGCATATGTACAAAGCGGGAGGAGTTCTTTCGAACATCCTCCCGCCTTGCACGGACTAACCCGACAATCGGATTACGCCCAAAGTTTAAGGTCCACCGCCCGGGGTGTCCATGTGAATACGGCCGGGCAAGTTCTCCACCGAAGCTCACAAATGCCTTCGGATTACCGTCTAACAGGCTGATTTTATTCCCAGTACGTCGGCCATGCTGTAGCGACCCGGCGCCTGCCCGACCAACCAGGCGGCCGCCTGGAGGGCCCCCCGGGCAAAAATCGCCCGGTCGGTCGCCTGGTGACCGAGGGTCAGCCGCTCGCCGGCCCCGATGAACTGCACGTCGTGCTCCCCGACGATGTCACCGCCACGCACGACCGCATAGCCGACCTCACCCTCGCGCGCCGTTTCGATGACGCGTCCGAGCGCGAGCGCGGTCCCCGACGGGGCATCGCGCTTGGCGCGGTGATGCGCCTCGATGATCGACACGTCGAACCCGCCGGGCAAGGCGCGCGCCGCGCGCTGCACCAGGTCGAGCAGCAGCGTGATGCCAAGACTCGTGTTCGCAGCGACGAGCAGCGGAATGCGTTCGGCCGCGCGGGCGAAATCCGCCTCGATGCCATCAGGCAACCCGGTGGTACCCAGCAGCAGCGGCACGCGCGCCTCGGCGCACTGCGCGACATGATCGCGCGCCGCATGCGGGCTCGAGAAATCGACGACGACCTGCGCGCCGCGCAGCGCGGCGGCGAGGTCCGAGGTAATCGCGACGCCCAGCCGGCGCACGCCGGCCGCCTCACCCGCGTCCTGGCCGAGCGCGGCGCTGCGCGCGGAGGCGACGACGGCGGTGACCGCGATGTCGAGCCCCTCGGCACAGGCGACGAGCGCGCGGCCCATGCGTCCGACGCCCCCGAGGATCGCGACGCGGGTCACGCCTCCCCCATAAAGAAACGCTTCACGCCGTCGAAGAACGACTTCTCGCGCGGCGCATGGCGGCTGCCGCCCTTGCGCAGGGACTCATCGAGCTTCGACAAGAGTTCGCGTTGCTCCGTCGTGAGGTTCACGGGTGTTTCGACCACGACGCGGCAGAACAGGTCGCCCCGGGCCCCGCCACGCACCGGCTTTACGCCCTTGTCGCGCAGGCGAAAGACGCGTCCGGACTGGGTCTCGGCCGGCACCTTCAGCGAAACATGCCCGTCGAGCGTCGGCACGTCGACCGCCCCGCCGAGCGCGGCGATCGCGAAGCTGACCGGCACCTCGCAGCTGAGGTGCGCGCCGTCGCGTTCGAAGATCGGGTGGTCGCGGACGCTCACTTCGACATAGAGGTCGCCCGGCGGTCCACCGTTGCGCCCCGCTTCGCCTTCGCCGCCGAGGCGGATGCGATCGCCCGTGTCGACTCCCGCCGGCACCTTGACCGCCAGTGTCTTCACGCGGCGCACGCGCCCCTGCCCGAGGCAGGTATCGCACGGATTCCTGATGATCTTGCCGCTGCCGTGGCACTTGGGACAGGTCTGCTGCAGCTGGAAGAATCCCTGCGAGATCCGCACCTGGCCGCTGCCGTTGCAGGTTTCGCAGTTGACCGGCGTGGAGCCCTTGGCCGCACCGCTCCCGTGGCAGCTCTCGCACTCGGTGAGCTTCGGGATCTCGATCTCGACGCTCTTGCCGAACACTGCATCGTGCAGGTCGAGCTCGAGCTCGTAGCGCAGGTCGGCGCCGCGAAATACCTGCGAGCGGCCGCCGCCACGGCGACCGCCGCCGAAGATGTCACCGAACACGTCGCCGAAGATGTCACCGAAGGCATCGCCGGGGTTGAAGCCTCCCGCGCCACCGCCCTGACGCGCGGCCTCGATGCCGGCGTAGCCCAGCTGGTCGTAGGTCGCCCGCTTCTGGTCGTCCGAGAGGACCTCGTAGGCTTCCTTCGCTTCCTTGAATTTCTCCTCGGCTTCCTTGTCACCCGGATTGCGGTCCGGGTGGAGCTTCATTGCGAGCCGGCGGTAGGCCTTTTTGATGTCGGCCTCGCTGGCGTTCTTCGCCACGCCGAGGACCTGGTAGTAATCGCGCTTCGCCATGCGTTTCCAGTCGATACGTGAAAGCCGCCGCGCACCCTTGCGGTGCGCGGCAGCCTGTCTGCCTCCGCCCGGGACCGCGCGTTACGACGCCCTGCGGCCCTTGTCGTCCACCTCTTCGAACTCCGCGTCGACCACGTCGCCCTCGGCGCCCTTCGGCGCCTCGCCGGCGCCGGCCGCGTCACCCGTGGCCGCGCCACCTTGCGCCGCCGCGTATGCCTGCTGCGCGATCGCGGCGGAGGCCTGCGTCAGCGCCTCGGTCTTCTTGGCGATCGCGGCCTGGTCGTCGCCCTTGACTGCGCTGCGCAGGTCCGACAGCGCCGACTCGACCTTGGCGCGCTCGCCCGCGTCGACCTTCTCGCCGAGGTCCGTGAGCGACTTCTCGACGGCGTGGATCATCTGCTCGGCGCGGTTGCGTGCCTCGACGAGTTCGCGGAACTTGCGGTCCTCCTCGGCGTGCGCCTCGGCGTCGCGCACCATGCGCTTGATCTCGTCCTCGGTGAGGCCGCTCGAGGCCTTGATTACGATCTTCTGTTCCTTGCCGGTGGCCTTGTCCTTCGCCGACACGTGCAGGATGCCGTTCGCGTCGATGTCGAAAGTGACCTCGACCTGCGGCATGCCGCGCGGCGCCGGCGGAATGTCGGACAGGTCGAACTTGCCGAGCGACTTGTTGTCGCCGGCGCGGTCGCGCTCGCCCTGCAGCACGTGGATAGTCACCGCGGTCTGGTTGTCGTCCGCGGTCGAGAACACCTGCGAGGTCTTGGTCGGGATCGTGGTGTTCTTCTCGATGAGCTTGGTCATCACGCCGCCCAGCGTCTCGATGCCGAGCGACAGCGGGGTGACGTCGAGCAGCAGCACGTCCTTCACTTCGCCGGCGAGCACGCCCGCCTGGATCGCGGCGCCAACGGCGACCGCCTCGTCCGGGTTGACGTCCTTGCGCGGATCCTTGCCGAAGAAGTCCTTGACGTACTTCTGCACGAGCGGCATGCGGGTCTGACCGCCGACCAGGATCACCTCGGACACCTCACTCGCCGACAGGCCCGCATCCTTCAGTGCGACCTTGCACGGATCGATGGTGCGCCTGACGAGATCCTCGACGAGCGACTCGAGCTTGGCGCGGGTGAGCTTGATGTTCAGGTGCTTCGGCCCCGACGCATCGGCCGTGATGTACGGCAGGTTGACGTCGGTCTGCTGGCTCGAGGACAGCTCGATCTTGGCCTTCTCGGCCGCTTCCTTCAGGCGCTGCATCGCGAGCGGGTCCTTGCGCACGTCGACGCCGGACTCCTTCAGGAACTCGTCCGCGAGGAAATGGATGATCTTGAGGTCGAAGTCCTCGCCGCCGAGGAAGGTGTCGCCGTTGGTCGAGAGCACTTCGAACTGGCGCTCGCCGTCTACCGCGGCGATCTCGATGATCGACACGTCGAAGGTGCCGCCACCCAGGTCGTACACGGCGATCTTGCGGTCGCCGCCGTCCTTGTCGAGGCCGTAGGCGAGCGCCGCCGCGGTCGGCTCGTTGATGATGCGCTTGACGTTGAGGCCGGCGATGCGGCCGGCGTCCTTGGTCGCCTGGCGCTGCGAGTCGTTGAAATACGCGGGTACGGTGATGACCGCCTCGGTGACTTCTTCGCCGAGGTAGTCCTCGGCCGTCTTCTTCATCTTCATCAGCACGCGCGCGGAAACTTCGGGCGGCGCCATCTTCTTGCCGTTGATGTCGACCCAGGCGTCGCCGTTGTCGGCCTTGACGATACGGTAGGGGACCATGTCGACGTCCTTCTGGACGACGGCATCGTCGAACTTGCGGCCGATCAGCCGCTTGACGGCAAACAGAGTGTTGTGCGGATTGGTCACCGCCTGGCGCTTGGCCGACTGACCGACGAGCACCTCGTCGTCCTTGGTGAACGCCACGATCGACGGGGTCGTGCGATCGCCCTCGCTGTTCTCGATGACGCGCGACTTGCCGCCGTCCATGACCGCCACGCACGAGTTGGTCGTGCCGAGGTCGATGCCGATTACCTTGCCCATGAATGTCTCCGCAACTCGTTAACTGAAACCCTGTAGCCCGAGATGGGGCTGCTCCCTGTCCTATTCAAGCGGTTTGGCGACGATGACCCGCGCCGGGCGCAGCAGGCGTCCGTTGAGCGAGTATCCGCGCTGCACGACGGCGAGCACCGAATCCGGCTCGGCGGTGGCCGAGGGCTGCACCAGCATCGCCTCGTGCTGTTCGGGGTCGAAGGGCTCGCCGACCGGGTCCAGCTCGACGATGCCGAGGCGCTCGAACGCCCTCGCCAGCAGCTGGCGGTTGGCCACCTGGCCGGCCACGAGACTCTCGCGATCAGCCTTGTCGGCATTCTCGACCGCCAGGTCGAGGCCCTCCTTCACGGGCAGCAGTTCCTGCGCAAAACGCTCGAGGCCATAGCGGTTGGCCGCCTCGATGTCGCGCTGGGCACGCTTGCGCACGTTGTCCATCTCCGCGACGGCGCGCAGATACTGTTCCTGGGCGCGGGTGGCCGCCGCCTCGGCCTCCGCAAGGCGCGCGAGAAGATCCTGTTCGCGCCCAGCCACCGGCTCGGGCGCCGCCGCCGCCGGCGTGCCACTGTCCGCATCGACCATCAATAAGTCCCTCGAATCAAATAGTTAGGGCTTTGCCCCGGATATGGGGATCAGCGGCGCGAATTCAAGGCCGCGCCGAGCACCCTGGCCGTGAGGTCCACGATCGGAATCACCCGTTCATAGGCCATGCGCGTGGGACCGATGACCCCAAGCACGCCGACCACTTCGTTGTCCGCCGAGTAAGGCGCGGTGACGATGCTGTAATCGTCGAGTACCTGGTAGCCCGACTCGTGCCCGATGAAGATCTGCACCCCCTCGGCGCGCAGGCTCTGGTCGAGCAGATGCAGGAAGTCGCGCTTCTCGTTGAACGCCTCGAACAGGCGTCGCAGGCGCTCGACGCTCGAGAGCTCGGCGAAGTCCATCAGGTTGGTCTCGCCGGCGATCACGTACTCGAGCTGCGATTCCTCCGGGGCGATGACCTGCTGGGCGACCGCGATCGCGCTGCCCATGACCTCGTGCAGCCGTTCGCGCGTTTCCTTCAGCTGGCGCAGGATCTCCTGCCGTCCCTGGTTCAGGCTGCGGCCACGGAACTGCTCGGTGAGGTAGTTGGCAGCGCGTTTGAGTTCATCGGGCGAGTAGTGGCGATCGGCCTTGATGATGCGGTTCTGCACCTCGCGATCGTTGAACACCAGGATCACGAGGATGCGATTCTCGGACAGGCCGACGAATTCCACCTGCGAGACGGCCTGCACGGCGGTGCGCGGCAGGGTGACGACCCCCGCGAGGTGCGTGACGCTCGAGAGCAGGCGCGAGGCGACGTTGACCAGCGCCTTCGGATCGTCGACGCCAGCCGACAGTTGGCGCTTGATCTCGGCCACGTCGGCCGAATCGAGCGGCTGCACCTTGAGCAGTGTATCGACGAAGAAGCGATAGCCCTTGTCGGTCGGGACGCGCCCCGCCGAGGTGTGCGGCGAGGAGACGAACCCGAGCGCCTCGAGGTCGGACATCACGTTGCGGATCGTCGCCGAACTCAGCGCCAGGCCCGATTCGCGCGACAGGGTGCGCGAACCGACCGGCTGGCCGTCCCGGATATAGCTCTCGACCAGAACCCGCAGCAGGTGCTGCGCCCGCTCGCCCAGGGCCTCGTCTCGGTGATCGCTCGACATATCGATCCACGCTAGCGGAGATCGCGAAACCGTGCAATCGGTCGCCATACGACTCGTTGGCCGGCCCGGGCCCGCATGTTAAAAAGGTCCGCATTGCCACGACCCGGTGAAGCATGCCCCGAGCCCGGAAGACCTTTGCCCTCGTCGGGCGCTTCTCCGACCCCCGCGTCGCGGAGAGCGCCGCGATCGCAGTCGCCCACCTGGCGGAGCGCGGCGTGGCCACACTGGTTGCCGACGACGGCGAGTCTGCCCGGTTCGAGGCCGGCACGGCGCAGGTGGTGCGGGTCGCCGAGTCCGAACTCGCCGGGCGCGCCGACGCCGTGCTCGCGATCGGCGGCGACGGCACACTGCTCTACGCGGCGCGACTCGTGGCGGGTCGCGACGTGCCGCTGCTCGGCATCAATCGCGGCCGGCTCGGCTTCCTCACCGACGTGCTGCCGCAGGACCTCACCGCATCGATCGATGCCGTGCTCGATGGCTCCTGCGACATCGATGTGCGGCCGCTGCTCGAGGCGCGCCTGTCGCGCGCGCAGGGCGCGCCGCTGGTGCAGCAGGCCCTGAACGATGTGGTCGTGCAGAAGCACGAAACCGGCCGCATGATCGATTTCGAGTCATGGATCGACGGCCGCTTCGTCAACACGCACGGCGCCGACGGCGTCGTGATCGCGAGCGCCACCGGTTCGACCGCCTACGCGCTCTCCTGCGGCGGGCCCATCGTCGAGCCGCACCTCGATGTCGTGGTCGTCGCCCCGATCTGCCCGCACACGCTGTCCGACCGCCCGATCGTCATACCGCGCCGCTCGACCGTGGAGATCGCGCTGGTCGACCGGCCGAACACGCGCGCGCACGTCACCGTCGATGGCATAGTCCTCGATGACCTGCTCGCCGGCGACCGCCTCGCCGTGGGACCCTCACCCCACTCGATCCGGCTGCTGCACCCGAAGGGCTACGATTACTACCGCCTTCTGCGCTCGAAGCTGCACTGGGGCCGCGGCGGCAACGAGCACAACCGGTAAACCACATGCTCACTCACCTGCAGATCCGGGATTTCGCGATCGTCGATGCCGCGGAAATCGAGTTTCGCCCGGGGCTCACCGTGCTCACCGGCGAGACCGGCGCCGGCAAGTCGATCATCGTCGATGCGCTGCAGCTGCTGGCCGGCGGCCGCGCCGGTAGCGAGGTCGTGCGCCATGGCGCCGAGCGCGCCGAAGTCAGCGCGAGTTTCGATGTCGGCGATCCGTCGGCGCCGCTCGCCCGCCTGCTGCGCGAGCAATCGATCGATGCGGGTGACGAACTGACGATCCGCCGGGTCGTCTCCAGCGACGGACGAAGCCGCGCCTACCTGAACGGCCAGTCCGTACCGGCGCAACTGCTGCGCGAGGTCGGCGTGTTGCTCGTCGACATCCATGGCCAGCACGAGTTCCAGTCGCTCGTGCGACCGGCCTCGCAGCGCGAACTGCTGGATGCCTCGGGCGGCCTCGAAGGGCTCGCCGCCGAAGTCGCCGGACTGCAGCGCGTATGGCTCACGCTGCTCAACCGTACGCTCGATCTCGAGAGTCGCGTGCGCGATCGCGATGCACGCACCGAGCTCGTGCAGTTCCAGGCGCGCGAGCTCGAGGCGCTCGATATGAAGGAAGGCGAGCTCGCGCAGCTGACCGAGGAGCGCTCGCGGCTCGCGAACCGCGGCCGCCTGATCGAGGCGGCGCAGGGGGCGATCACGCTGCTGTACGAGGGCGAGGAGGCGAACGCGCATGCCTCCACCAGCCGCGCACTCGCGGCGCTGAAGGCCGCCGGCGCGCACGATCCGCGGCTCGCCGGCATCGCGCCGATGGTCGAGGATGCGCTGATCAACCTGCGCGAAGCGGCGCGCGAGCTGTCGCAGTATGCCGAGGGCCTGGATCTCGACACCGCGCGCCTGGGCGAAGTCGAGAAACGCCTGGCAGCGTTCGAGGAACTGGCGCGCAAACACCGCGTGGGCGTCGCCGAACTGCCGAACCGCCTGACGCAACTGCGCTCCGAGCTGTCCGGCCTCGAGCACGCCGACACGCAGCTCGCCACCCTGCGCAAGGAGCAGGCGGATGCCCTCGCCGCCTGGCGCACGCGCGCCGGGCAACTCTCGTCGCGACGCAAGGCCGCGGCGAAATCGCTCTCGAAGGAGATCACGGGGCGCATGCAGACGCTCGGCATGGCGGGCGGCGCCTTCCAGATCGACGTGTCGCCGCTCGAATCCCCGGAGCCTGCGCCGCACGGCCTGGACCAGGTCGAGTTCCGGGTCACCGCCAATCCCGGCAACCCGATGCGCGCGCTCGCCAAGGTCGCCTCAGGCGGCGAACTCGCACGCCTGTCGCTCGCCGTGCAGGTCGCGCGCGGTGGCCGCGAGGGTCGCTGCATGGTGTTCGACGAAGTGGATGCCGGCATCGGTGGGGCGGTCGCCGAGATCGTCGGCGCGGAACTGCGCGCGCTGGGCGATCGCAGCCAGGTGCTGAGCGTCACCCACCTGCCGCAGGTCGCCTCGCAGGGCCATCACCACCTGCGGGTCAGCAAGCTCACAGACGGGAGGACGACCCGCACCCAGATCGTCGCGCTCGACGGCGACGCGCGCGTCGAGGAACTCGCACGCATGCTGGGCGGCGTGGAAGTGACCGACAAGGCGCGCGCCCACGCGCGCGAGATGCTACGGCTTTCGCGAGGGGCAGTTCGGGCGGCGACAGCGCCCGTAAAGAACAAGTGAGTGATCGCGGATCTCGAACCCGAGCCGGGACGCGACCGCGTTCTGGCGCTCCTCGATACCGGTTTCCACGAACTCCTCGACCTTGCCGCAGTCGAGGCACACGATGTGGTCGTGGTGTGCGCCCTCGTTCAGCTCGAACACCGCCATGCCGTTCTCGAAGTGGTGGCGCACGACGAGCCCCGCGGCCTCGAACTGCGTGAGCACGCGGTACACGGTGGCGAGCCCGATGTCCTCGTTCGACTCCAGCAGTTGCTTGTAGATGCCCTCGGCGCTCTGGTGGCGCGGCGTGCCTGACTCCAGGATCTCGAGGATCTTGAGTCGCGGCAGGGTCACCTTCAGACCGGCCTTGCGGAGATCTTTGCCTTCCAAATCAGGTGCTCCCGGTTATCATTAGTCTATTATCCCCCATATCCGCACCATGCAACCACCCTTGACCCGCCTCGCACGCCTCGCCGTGCTCGCCTTCGCCCTGTCCGGACTCGCCGGCGCCTGCGTCTACCGCATGACGATCCAGCAGGGCAATTACCTCGACCCCGATGCGGTCGCCAAATTGCAGGAGGGCATGACCCGCAGCCAGGTACGCTTCCTGCTCGGCACGCCGATGGTGCCCGATGCGTTCGACGAGAATCGCTGGGACTACCTCTACTTTCTCAAGCAAGGCCGCATCAAGGAGCCCGAACGGCGCCGGCTCACCGTCTGGTTCGAGGACGACAAAGTTGCGCGCATCGAGAAGGTGAACGTGCTCGCACCGGTGCTCGTGCCGACCACTCCTGCGCCCTCGGCACCGCCGGCCGAGGATACGGAGCGCGCGCCCGTGCAGGCCCCCGAGCCCGACCAGGCGCCGCCGCAAACCGACGACGCGAATCCCGCCGGCTAACGGCGCCCTGCCCGGCGCGCATTCGCCACGCGCGCCCTGCGCGCCGCGCGCGGGTCGAGGCCGAGCGGCCGATAGATTTCGATGCGATCGCCATCGGCGAAACGCTGGTCGCGCGCGCAGACGGCACCATGGATGCCGACGGTTGCGCCGTCCCAGTCGATTTCCAGCTGGCCTGCCGCGCCGGAGCTGGCCACCGCGCTGCGCACGGCGCGCAGCGCATCCGCCACGGTGGCTTCCCGAGGCAACTCGAGCGGCCACAGCCATTGGGCATGCGGGAGCGCATAAGCCACCGTACAGCGCTTCATGGCGGCGCGTCCCGCAGGCTGCGGGCACGCGCCACGAACGCATCGACCAGCAGACCCGCCGTCTCCTCGAACAGGGAATCGAACAGCGACGCGCTCAGCCGGTTCGCGAACTCGAAGCGCAGCGTGAGCTCGATGCGTGTGCCCGCGTCACCGATCGGTACCAGGGTCCAGGCGCCGTGCAGGCGCTTGAACGGGCCGCGCAGGTGCTCCATCGTGATGCTGCGCACCGGATCGAGGATGTTGCGGGTCGTGAATTCCGTCTGCAGCGGACCCCGGCGCACACCGAGGGTCGCGACGATCTCGGTATCGCTCTCCGACTCGACCACCGCCGTCCTGCACCAGGGCACGAACTGCGGATACGACTCGATGTCGTTGATCAGCGCATAGATCGCCGCCGGCGGCATCGCCACCAGCGCCGAGCGTGTCACCTGCCGTTCCCGCATGGCGCAATTGTCTACAATACGGCGTGGCCAAGGAAAAAAATTCCGACCGACCGATCGCCGAGAACCGCAAGGCGCGCTTCGACTACTTCATCGAGGACCGCTACGTCGCGGGTCTCGCGCTCGAGGGCTGGGAGGTCAAGGCGCTGCGCGCCGGACGCGCGAATCTCACCGAAGCCTATGTCTACCTGCGCGGCGGCGAAGCCTTCCTGATCGGCGCGCATGTGACGCCGCTCAACACCACCTCGACCCACGTGCACGCCGACCCGACCCGCACGCGCAAGTTGCTGCTCAATCGCCGCGAGCTCGACCAGCTGGTCGGCGCCGTCGAGCGCAAAGGCTACACCATCGTGCCGCTCGACCTGCACTGGGAGAAGGGCCGCGCCAAGCTCTCGATCGGCCTCGCCAAGGGCAAGAAGCAGCATGACAAGCGCGCGACCGAGAAGGACCGCGACTGGCAGCGCGACAGGCAGCGCGTGCTGAAGCGGCGCTGATCGTGGATAAGCCCGACTACGCCATCCTCGGCGCCGGCGCCCTGGGCTCGGTGCTCGGCGCGCATCTCGCGCGCGCCGGCCACCGCGTCATGCTGCTTGCGCGCGGCGAACGCGCCGCGCAGATCGAACGCGAGGGGGTCACCCTCCGCGGCCTCGCCGCATTCACGATGCCGGTGCCTGTGCTGCGCGATCCATCGGCGCTCAGCGCGGCGCGCGTGCTGATCGTCGCGACCAAGACGCCAGGCACCGCGCAGGCGCTGGCCGCGCTGCGTCACGCCGCCTTCGACGCCGCCTTCTCCATCCAGAACGGCCCCGGCAAGAACGAACTGCTCGCTGAGGCTTTCGGGCGCGAGTGCGTGCTCGGCGCGCTGGCCGACACCAGCGCCGAACTGCTCGCCGATGGCGCGGTGTTGTTCACCCGAAATGTCAGCGTGACTATCGGCGAACTGCCGGCGGGCAGCAGCGAGCGCGTGCGGCGCATCGTGCACGAAATCGACGCCTCGGGCGTGCGCTGCAAGGATTCGGCGCAGGTGCTGTCGCTCGAGTGGTCGAAGTTCTGCGCATGGACCGGACTCATGGCCGTGGCGGTGACCACGCGGCTGCCGACATGGAGATTCCTCGTCGATCCGGACTCCGCGCTGGTGATTGCGCGCATCGTGCGCGAAACGGCGCGCCTCGCGCAGGCGCTCGGCATCGCGCTCACGGACGAATCGGTGCTGCCGGTCGCCAGCATGGCGAGCGGCACCGAAGCGGACGCTGTCCGCAGCATCACCGCCGCGGGCGAGCACTCTCGATCGACGGCGCCTGGTCATCGCGTGTCGTCGCTCCAGGACCTCGAGCGGGGCCGCCCGCTCGAGGTGCACCAGACGCTGGGCTACGCCGTCGCCAAAACCAGGGAACTCGGGCTCGAACTGCCGCTGCTTGAGACCTTCTATTCGCTTGTTGCAGCGCTCGATCCGGCGCGGCAGCCGCGCGGGACTTGAATCCGGCCCGATCGGCTATACTTACCAAGTACCTGTTTGGGGGCGACCGGTTTCGACGTGGGTTGCGAACCTTCAGGGGCGTACCGAGGCGCATGGCCCTCGTTAATCACTGTGCAAAACTTAGTTGCCAACGACGACAACTACGCTCTAGCCGCCTAATCACGGCTGACCTCTGACCAGCTGGTGCCTATGCCACTGAATCAGGGGACGCGCTCATAGGATCGCGGGCCTCCGTGCGACGGGGTGGTTCCGCTAAGAGTTACCGTCCGCTGGCTGAGCGTCTTCCCTGCTCCTCGGGTAGCGTGAGGCGAGAAACAAAGAGAGAGCTACGTACGTAGATCCTGAAGTCTAGGACTTGCGGACGGGGGTTCGATTCCCCCCGCCTCCACCAATCACAAGGGTCTGGATAGTCTCCAGGCCCTTTTTCTTTGCGCGAATCCCCGCGTGGCGCGGGGTTCCGGGCGTTTTGCCCTGCGGGTGGCACCTCGGCCGGAGGTGCCGAAACGCCCCATTTCCCGGCCAGCCCAGTCTCTTTTCTCTGTTTGCCCTGCGGGTAGTC
>Ga0116143_10003508_pt1 | contig 15721 bp, 15 predicted proteins | sample AD_UKC034_MetaG_FD_89745 | JGI IMG/M metagenome (GOLD analysis project Ga0116143, IMG submission 89745) | Active sludge microbial communities of municipal wastewater-treating anaerobic digesters from USA - AD_UKC034_MetaG | ecosystem: Engineered > Bioreactor > Anaerobic > Digestate | place: USA...
CGGCCGCCAGTGCCATGGCCGCAGTCATGGCGACTCTGCAAGTGATTTTCCTGGCCATCTACATGCGCGTGCTCAGGAGACCCTCGATATGAACGACGTCGGCCCCAATCGCAGCGATTCACCCAGTCTGGCCAGGCAATACTGGAGCGCCCTTGTGGAACGCAAAAAGCTGCTGGGGACAGTGTTCCTGTGGAGCTTTTTCCTGTGGATCTCGACGCCATTTGTCATCATTATGTTGAAATCGGTGGGCCGGAACTGGTTTGGCAAGAAGTGGCTGCCGCCCAATCTGACCCTGGACTGGTACAAGTGGGCGGTAACCGTTGCCAACATCCCGAAGGTGCTGGGGAACACGCTCATCATAGCAGCGATTGCGGTTGCGCTCTCCACACTGATCGCTCTGCCCACGGGGTGGGCACTTGGCCGGCGCAAGGTGCCGGCCAAGGAGCTGTTCACGTCGATCATCCTGCTGCCGCGCATGATCCCACCCATCGCGTATGCGCTCGGTGTTGCGCAGATTTTCTACCGGCTACACCTGGTAGACAAGCACCTGGGTGTAGGCATCGCGCACGTGGCGGTCTGCGCGCCGTATGCGATTCTGGTGTTGTCTTCGACATTCCAGGCCCTGGATGACCGCGTGTTGGAGGCGGCGGCTGTGTGCGGCGCCGGCAAGCTGAGGACGTTCTTTCATGTCATCTTGCCAATGGTGCTCCCGGGCATCCTGTCATCCATCATCTTTACCTTCACTACGTCCTACAATGAGCTGACCCTGACGCTTATGACCTACGGTCCGCATACCATCACCCTTCCCGTGCGCACCTACCTGGCTGTGGGCGAAGGCTACTGGGAGGTCACCAGTGCCATGTCCATGATTCTAGTGATTCCATCGTTCTTTGTGCTGTACCTGATCCAGCGTGAGATCGCTCCGGAAAAGCTCGTCGGAGGGTTCAAGGGAGTATAGCATGTCGAACGCCATGATAGAGCTGCGCAACACAACCAAACGCTACGGGAAACTCCTGGCGAACGATCACCTGAACCTCGGCTTCCTCCGGGGCGAGTTGACCACACTCCTGGGCCCTTCCGGCTGTGGAAAAACCACCGCTCTGCGCACCATCACCGGGCAGGTCATCCCTGATGAAGGGCAAGTGTTCATCGATGGGGTAGACGTCACCCAAGTCCCGACGCACAAGCGCGAGCTGGGCATGGTCTTTCAGAACTTTGCCCTCTTCCCGCACATGACCGTATTCCAGAACGTCGAGTTCCCGCTGATGATTCGCAACCAACCGGCAGCCGAGCGGCGAGAGGGCGTGATGGATACGCTGCGCCTCATCCGCATGGAGGAATACGCCGGGCACTACCCCCGGCAGCTTTCCGGCGGGCAGCAGCAGCGTGTAGGCCTGGCCCGCGCGCTCGTGTACAGCCCCAAGGTGCTCCTGCTCGACGAGCCGCTGTCCAACCTCGACGCCAAGCTGCGTGAGGAAATGCGCTTTGAGATCAAGGACCTCGTGCGGCGTCTGGGCATCACTGCCGTCTATGTTACACACGACCAGGCCGAAGCTCTGGCCATGTCCGACCGAGTGGCAGTGATGCACGCCGGCCGGATCGAGCAGGTCGGCACACCGGACGAGATCTATGAATGTCCTCGTTCACGATTCGTCGCTGACTTTATCGGCCTCTCTAACTTCCTCCAGGGCCAGGTCGTGGAGGTGAACGGACCGCAGGCCACCATCGACCTGGAGGGGCATCGCCTGAAAGTCCCAGCCACGAGCGACGCCCTACCCGGTCAGGACTGGCTCGTGTTTGTTCGCCCCAACGACATCGAGTTGCTGCCTCCCGAAGGCGAGCCGATGGAGAATGAGCTCGATGGCACGGTGGTCAAGTTCACCTACCTCGGCGACCGCATTGACTACCGCGTAACACTGGCACCTTCACTGGAGTTGCGCGTGCAGACCGACGGCAAGGTGCGCTTCGCCGCCGGGACAAGGGTTCGGGCGCGCCTTCCCCTCGCCCGCTGCCGACCGGTCGCTGACTGATCGACGCACGGCAGTCCAACCGTTCGTCTCGCGTTCGACTGCCGCGTCCTCGCCCTGAGAGGCACACAGGAGCCGCAGCATGGTACGCTATGATGTTGCTTTCATCGGACATTACACCAAGGACACCATCGTCTCCTCAACAGGAACCCGGGTGATCAATGGTGGTGCCTGCAACTATGGTGCCAACGTCGCCGCCCGGATGGCCTTGCGCACTATGGTGGTCACGCGGCTGGCCCGTGAGGACTGGGGCGTGGTCGAGCGGCTCGAGAGCCTCGGGGTTGATGTCGTCGCGCGAGCCACCCCGCAATCGACCCGCCTGCGACTGGAGTATCCGACAGCAAACGTCGATCAGCGCACCATCTATGTGACGAGCACCGCCGGAGCGTTCACTCCCGAGGAGGTGCAAGGGATCAGCGCCAGATCCTGGCTCATCGGCGCCTCCATGCGTAGCGAACTCGGCCTGGACGTGCTGCGCGCGCTGCGACGCAAGAAAACGCTCCTGGTGGCAGACGTGCAGAGCTTTTTGCGCATCGACCGAGATGGACTGCTGGTGGCTGCTTCCTGGCCAGAGAGAGACCAGGTACTAAGCATGCTAGACATTCTCAAGACCGATGCCGTCGAGGCAGAGCTCCTCACCGGTGAAAGCGACATCCGAGCGGCAGCCAGGATGATCGCCTCCTGGGGACCGGCCGAAGTCGTGCTCACCCATCGCAATGGAGTGCTCGTGTTGGCCGATGAGCATTTCTACGAGGCTGGCTTCGCTCCCCGCGAGCTTGTCGGGCGCAGCGGGCGCGGCGACACCTGCATCGCCAGCTACGTCTGCAAGCGCCTGGTCGCCCCACCTGCTGAGGCTACCGTCTGGGCGGCTGCCGTCACCAGTCTCAAGCTGGAGGCGGAAGGGCCATTCCAGCGGGACCTGACCGATGTGACCGCGCTAATAGCCAGCGGCAGCCTGAATGCAGGCTAGGTAAGATTCCCAAGAACGTCGACAGTGGTTCAGCAGCTACCTGGAAAGGAACGAACGATGCCCAGGTCAGATAACTCTCCAGTAGATGTGGCCGTGCTCGGCCACTTTGCCAGGGACAAGATCATCGTGAACGGCGTCGAGTCGATTGCCTCTGGTGGGTCGGTCTACTATGGCGCGCTGGCCCTGCGGCGTCTGGGCTTGAGAGTGGTGATCATCACCCGCCTGGCTCGAGAAGACCGGCCGCGTCTGGCCGAGCTCACTGCCGAAGGCATCCGAGTATACGCCCGGTCTGCCCATGAGACCTCTGGCATCGCCAACACTTACCTGACCTCCGACATGGATCGCCGCCTGACCAGGCCACTGGGCTTTGCCGGTCCGTTTCGGCTGCGTGACCTGCCGCGCCTCACCCCTCGTCTGTGGCTGGTTGGGCCGCTCATGGCCGGCGAGGTTGACCTTGCCTTCGTTCGTGCCCTCGCTGCCAGAGCGCCTGTGGCCCTCGATGCGCAGGGCTTTGTCCGCGTGCGCGAGGGGGATGATCTCGTGTTCCGCGACTGGGCCGACAAGAAGCAAGGCCTGCCCCTGGTACACTATCTGAAGGTTGACCAGGCCGAAGCAGAAGTGCTGACCGGCCTGACTGACCGCCACGCGGCGGCGCGAACTCTCGAATCCTGGGGAGTACAGGAAGTTGTGCTGACTCACGCCGGGGGTGTGCTCGTGCGCGCAGAAGGCAAGGACTATGAGGCCGCTTTCACTCCGCGGTCCTTGGCCGGGCGGACAGGGCGAGGCGACACTTGCTTTGCCGCCTACCTGGCCAGGCGTCGGTCCGCCGCTCCTCGCGACGCCTGCGATTTCGCGGCCCGAATCACTTCGCTCAAGCTCGAGACGCCCGGAGCCTTCGTTGGCCTGTCGTCTAGCGACGACCAGGCCAATCGATTGCGGAACATTGTATGAGCCTTCCAGAGAAGTCAGCCACGCCGCTGCACAGACCCCATCCCGTGCGCTACGAGATGATGAGTCTGCTGATGGACAAGAACCCCCTGCCTCGAGACGAATTCGACGCCCAACTGGCTGCGCATACCGCTTTCATCGGAGCGGGCGGAGGTGGCGGTCGGTGGGAGACTTTTGTCACCGGCGGAGGATTCGAGCTGGGAGTCGTTCTCGGAGTCTACCTACCGGCTGGCGCCAGAGCGGCTGCAGGATCCCAGGCACAGCTTTCTCACAAGCGTCTCGATGGCCTTGACCTGAGAGGCGTCGAGCTGCCCTATGCGAACTGCTGTGGGCTCTGCTGTCAGCACCAGGACCTGTCCGGCGCAAACCTGCAAGGCAGTCTGCTGATCGATGCGGACCTCACCGGAAGCGTGCTGCGTGGCGCCAATCTGAGGGATGCGGACCTCTCGCGTTCACAGCTTGTCGGTTGCGACCTTCGCGATGCCGACCTGACGGGGGCCGACCTGGAGAACGCGGACCTGCGCGACGCTGACCTGACAGGAGCAATTCTGAAGGACGCCAGGTGGAACGGCGCCTATGTCAAGCTCCCAGGAGTCGACTGGACCTAGGGCCATTTCCGAGCACCGAGCCCCTCACCGCACCGCAAGGCCAAAGAGGCGCCTCTGAGCGACGCACCACGCTCCAACGGTAGGGAGTGGGCTGGTCCCTCCTGCTCCCCGGCTATCGCTGTCGGCGCTCCGTCTCAGGCGTCGGCATCCTCGGCAGGAGCCGCACCGTTCGCTCTGCCCGTTTGATGGTTGCCCGTGTCGGGCTCCCAGGACTCCGGTTCAGCATCCAGAGCTCCCGGCCGGGCCTCAGGCGGCATCCATCGTTCGAGCACCTCGCGCAACCGTTCCCGCGTAACCGGCTTGCTGATATAGTCATCCATGCCACAATCCAGGCACTTCTGACGGTCCTGCTCCGTGGAGTAAGCGGTCAGCGCGACGATGCGAATGTGGCGTCCGCCAGGGCCCGCGCTCTCGCGCAGGGCTCGAGTGGCCTCAAAGCCGTCGAGTTCTGGCATCTGGCAATCCATGAGGATCATCGCATACGCGCTCGGCGCCACCGCTACGGCATTCACCGCCTGGCGGCCATCGGATACTGTGTGGGCGCTGTACCCAAGGCGCTGCAGTTGTAGCAGCACCATCGTCTGCGTGGTCGGATTGTCCTCCGCCAGGAGGATCAGTCGCGGTGCCGGTGCAGTTGATGCTTCCGCCAGCCGGGTCGTCCGCACTCGAGGCAACCCCAGCGTGACATCCACGAGACTGTTGAAAAGGGTGGGCGGATCCACCGGGGTCGGAAGAACCGACTTGAACAGCTCGCGCAACGGGGCCCCGTGAGGCGTATCCATATGCGGATTCGCCAGCAGAACCAGACTGGTCGACGACAACGAGGCTGACTGGGCGAGCAGTTGCTGCAGCGCAAAGGCGTCGGCGAGCGGCGGGTCATGCGCAACCAGGACAACGTCGTAGGGTTTGCTCGCGCCTGCTGCATTGGCCAGCAGCGAGCGTGCCCCTTCGTGTCCGCCGACCGACTCGGTCTGCATTCCCCAGGAGGTAAGGTGTCCCGAGAGCATATGCGCCTCATCCGGATCGCGGTCGACGATCAGAACGCGCAGGCCGTGCAAGTCCGGCTCGAGAACGGCCAGGTCCGGCGATGACGATGGCTGGAAGTTGGCCGTGAACCACACCGTGGTACCCTCGCCCACCTCGCTCTGCATGCCGATCTGGCCACCCATCAGCTCTACCAACCGCTTGGATATGGCCAGCCCGAGACCTGCCCCGCCGTGTTTGCGCGTCGTAGAGCTGTCGCCCTGGCTGAACGGCTCAAACAGCCGGCCCTGGACGGCGGCCGGGATCCCTACTCCGGTGTCCTTGACCTCCACACGCAGTGTCACGTGTTGAGCTCCCTGGCTTTCGAGAACGGCGTGGATCAGTACTGTGCCCTGTTCCGTGAACTTGCAGGCATTGCCCACCAGGTTGACCAGCACCTGCTTGAGCCTGGCCGAGTCGCCTCTCAACCACGAAGGTATCTCCGGCGCAATCTGGGTCAATATCCGCACGTCTTTGTCGCGCAGACTTGGCCCAACCAGGTCAATGACTTCCTCGACCAGCCCCAGCATCTGGAAATCCTTCGGCTCCAGCTCCAGCCTGCCTGCTTCCATCTTGGAATAGTCGAGAATGTTTTCGATCATCGAGAGCAGACTGTTGGTCTGTTGCAGCACCACGCGCGCAAAGTCGCGCTGCTCGGGCTTGAGTGGCATGTCCAGCAGCAGCTCAGTCATGCCGACAATGGCATTCATCGGCGTTCGCACTTCGTGGCTCATCGTGGCCAGGAACTCGGATTTCAGCCGCGAAGCATCGAGAGCCTTGTCGCGGGCCTGCACCAGCTCGGTAATGTCTTCTGCGGCCAGCAACACGCCCCAGGACGTCGGCGTCGCTCTCGCATGCCAGAAGCGCCCTGCCAGTTCAGCCTCTGCGTCCCAGACCGCGCCCGAGTCCAGTGCTTGCGTTATCGTTGTCCAGAACTGGCTCTGCTCCAACGCTGGCACCGCCTCAAGGGCGTTCCGCGAGACCAACTCTGACGCCAGCTGTCCGGTGAGCGCGGCAAAGGCCTCATTGCAGTAGAGGATCGACAGGTCTGGACGAAGTGCCAGTAGTGGGCTGCGAATGCTATCCAGCAGCCCGCGATGCTTCAGCTCGCTGCTCTTCAGCGCCTCGTTCTCTTCCTTCGAAGTGGTAATGTCCTCCAGCGCTTCCTGAACGGACTGCACGTTCCCCAGCGAGTCCGTGTCGGCTCTCAGGGTGCAGCGCAACCACTTGATCTCGCCGTCTGGCACGACCAGGCGACATTCAAAGGCCTTCTCCGACGATGACCCGTCCACCGCAGCCAGGTCACCGAGTTGCTGCTGGTCCCCTTCTGCGATTGGCAGCTCCGGATTGAACTGCGTGCCCACCAGCTCCTCTGGTGTCTTCCCGAACAAGCCCGCGTAGGCCGGGCTGACGTAGATGACGGTTCCTTCCTTATCGCGACGGCAGAGCATCGCCCCCTGGTCTTCCAGCACTGCGTTGCACAACGCGAGCTGCTCGGCCTGAGCAGTGACAGCGCAGGCCCGCTCGTAGGCCGCCACCGTCTGATTCGCCAGCCCAGTCACCAGATGCATGTCCGCTCGGGCAAAGTCCCGCTCGCTCCTCCGGTTCGTTGCCATAAGCAGACCCAGGACTCGTTCTCCTGCAGCCAAAGGCGCGATGATCTGCGACCCAATGTCCTTTTCGGCCCGTCGACGCTGCTCCTGCGCTGTCTCGCGAGGATCGGCAGCGCTTTTGGCCGTGAGGATCGGTTGGTTGTGTTCAACCACCCAGCCAGGCAGACCGGCGGTCAACTCGGCAAGAGCGGGCGCCCCCTGGCCGGCGGGCTCAGGCGGCGTCCGGGCCCAGTCCGCGACCGAGGTCATCCCTGGTGCAAAGGTCACCACGGTCACGCCAGAGGCAGGAAGGGCACGAGACACCGTCTCGGCGGTAACCTGGAGTACCGCGTGCGGGTCGTTGGGCGATATGAGAGAGCGTGCGGCCATGTACAGCCGCTCCGTCCGCGCCAGAGCGGCCATCACCTCTTCCGTGCGGTGGCGGGTCGTCGCGTCCTTGAGCATCATCATCCGCCCTGACGCGCGACCCCGCGCCCCGTATAGGGGCACAACGTGCAGGTCGTACGACCGGGCCGAGGCTCCGCTACCCACAGTGACCGCCGCCTCAGCCGGACGCACCCCCTCTAGAACGCGCACCAGGTCCGAGTCCGGCATCAACTCTGAGAGCGGCCTGCCCGTGGCGGTGGTAGGCACGAGTCCTGTTGCTCGTTCGGCGGCAGGGTTGAGGTGGGCCAGACGGTTGGCCGAATCAACCACCAGAACCAGGTCCGTAGACCCGCCGAAAACCGCCTGAGCGGCTGGGACGAGCAACCCCGAGAACCGGTTCTGCACCTGGGCAAAGAAGAGGATCGCGCAGGAAGCAAACAGCGCAACTGGCGTCAGCTCGACTCCAGCCTGAGGCAAGACGCGCATGACAGACAGGTATTTGGCCAGCCATGGCAGCGCCGCCGCCAGCAACAGTGCTGAGCGCGAACCCAGGATCGACCGCTTCGACTTGAATAGCCACGATACGAACAGCAGTGTGGCGACAGCACAGAGCCCATATCCGTAGATGCTGTGAACCAGCCCCCACAGCCCCGGCGAAGCCACCAATGTGGGCCTGGGTGAACCCACCAGTTCCAGCTTGCTCCACATATAGTGTTTGCTTTCGTTGGTCAGGATGGCGGCAGCGGTAATCAGCGGTTCTACCAGTACCAACAATCGAAGCGGACGAGTAAGCAGCCGGACTCGACCGGTGTACTGAAGAACCAGCGCCATCCCGGCAACTGGCACAATCGATGCCAGCAGTGCCCCAACCCCAAGCCAGAAAGTAGCCACATCCAGGGTTCCGCTGGTACGTCTCAGGACCTCAGCCACGGCCCAGAGCCCCGCCGCAGCGGCCAGCGCCACCGGCGCCGGCGTCGACAGTACCGGCCGCCTTCGGGCCGCCGCCACGGCCAGGACCAGCGACAGAGCCGCGCTTGCAAGCAACAAGAAGGAGGCGTATTGGAGCACTGATTCCCCTCCCCATCGAGACTGGGTATTCTGGAGCGATGATATCGCCCTTTGAAGGACTCGTCAAGTCCAGCGGTGAAAGGCAGACGCTCCGCAACAAAATGTGAACATTCGGTGACTTGACAGTTGCTTTGTTGTTGCCTAGAATCTGTTGTACGAGTTCTCCGTCCTGATAGGTGAGCAACCGCTGCGACATTCTTGGGCTGCGCAGAAGTGGTTGCTGTCGGTCTGCGCCGCAAGACGCTGCCAAGGCGTCTGATCAGCGGTGTATTCCCGCCCCGGGCGGTCAGAGGCGGGCCATTGATGGAGGGAATATGGCACAGCACACCGAGCCGAGACTCGTGCTAGTCGTGGACAGTGAGCCCCTCACCCGGGTGGCCGTGATGGAGGCCATCCAGAGCTGCGGCGACGGCTACACGGTGGAATGGGCTGGCGACGGCCGGCATGCCTGGTCCATGCTTCGCCGTGGCGCCTACTTGCTCATTCTGATCGATGCTGATACCCCTGGTCTCGCACTGGCCGAGTTCGCCCGCGCAGCCCGCAGTACTTCCCCTGGAGCAAGACTCCTCGTGATTGGCCGATCCAGCCCGGCCGAGCTGCGGGAAACAGCGCAAAGGTGGAAGCTGGACGGGTACCTGGCCAAGCCCTTCTCCCTCAGCGCCGTGTACGAACTGCTGGCCCCGTCCGCCGGCTCTGTGAGCGAGCCAGACACTGCACCCGCCGCCCGGGCAGAACCTGCTCCGGAGGCGGTCAGCCAGACGCCGGCCAGCCTCCCCGCCGAGCAGCCTGCACCAACTGCTCCTGGCACAACTCCGCCGGCACCGCTGCCCAACACACACGACATCCTTCTGCGGCTCCTGGGCGATACCAGGGCGCGCTGCGTTCTGCTCATTACCGCTGCGGGCTACCCGGTAGATTCTGCCGGTCAAACCTACGGGCTGCACTTGCCGACCCTGGGTGCATTGATCGCCGCCACCTACTCGGCTGCGGCAGAGTTGGCGTCCCAGCTGGGTAACCCCTCGGACTTTCGCGCCAGTCACCACCAGGGCCCGGACACCGATATCTACACCTACGAGGTCAACAAGGACCTTTTGCTGGCCACCGTGTTCGGTGAGGAGAGTCAGGCCGGAGCAGTATGGCTCTTTGCCAAACGAGCTGCCGCAGCACTCAACGAGCAACAGACCAAAGAACCGCAGCCGATTTCTCTGGGGGCGGAGCTGGCCCAACAGCTTGAGGCTCAGATCGACAGCCTGTTCAACAACGGGCCGACCAGCGGCCACGGCTAGTCTCGTACTGATGGTCACTCTCGCTTCGCGAGCTCGAGCTATGCCCGTAATAACCAGCGGCCCTGGGGAGCACCACCGCAGCCATGTTCATTAACTCCAGGCAGCGCGAACTGAATATGAAGATCGTCTACTACGGCTCAGCGTTGAGCGGCAAGACGACCAATCTGCAGTACATCCATGAACGGACCAACCCGAGCATGCGCAGCGACCTGATCTCTCTCAAGACGAGAGCGGACCGAACCCTGTTCTTCGACTATCTCCAGCTCGACCTGGGAGAGATCAAGGGGCTTCGACCGAGGTTCAGTCTGTACACGGTCCCCGGCCAGGTCCACTATGCGTCCACGCGCAAGCTGGTGCTTCAAGGGGCAGATGGTCTGGTCCTGGTGGTAGACTCACAGCGCCACCGGCTGCCCGACAACTTGCGCACCTGGATTGAGCTGCAGAGGCTGGTTGACAAGATGGGCCGCAACATCCAGGATTTTCCGCTGGTGGTGCAGTTCAACAAGCAAGACCTCCCGGAGGCCCTTCCGCCCGATACGCTGCGCGGTTTGCTCGGCAGCACGGGAGCCAGGTGCTTTCCGGCTGTGGCCACGCAAGGAATCGGGGTTCTTGATACGCTCAAAGCGATGATTGGCATGCTGACTGCGAGACTGCAGTAGCACGCATCAGGAGGTGGGTGAATGGCAGTCCAGGGCAAACTCAGAGATATCAGCCTGGCGAGCTTGATCTCCGTCAACTGCAATGAGATGAATCAGGCTCGTCTGGCGGTGAGGCACGGGGACAAGGAAGGCGTGCTGTTCTTTGCCGACGGCAACATCACCCATATGACCCTTGGCGACCAGGAAGGCGACAGGGTCCTCAATGAAATGCTCTCCTGGGAAGACGGCGAGTTCGAGCTTGAGCCAGGCGTTTCATCGCCCAAACGCACCGTGACCACCCCCTGGTCCACGCTGCTTCTCGAAGGAATGCAGCACGTGGACGAGAGTGCCCCGGCCTTTGCCGGGATGGTCGATGAGCCCGCACCGGCAGATCCTCCCGCATCACATGATGGTCTGGCGCAACGCCTGCGCGCGCTTGATGGGGTTGTCGGAGCAGTCATTGTCGCTCATGATGGCAACGTTATTGCCGCTGACACGAATGAGGATCCGGATAGGGAAGGTGCCGTGGCGGTGTTCGTCGGCAGCGCCGCATCGCAGATCGGAGAGAGTCTGGCCCTGGGTCCCTTCGAACGCGGGGTAGTTGAGACCGTCGGCGCCGGGACACGGTTGCTGATCGTTGAGCGCCCCGACTATTACGCGGGGGTGCTGCTGTCGGAAAGAGCCTCTCCGGCACTGGTCGCAGCCAAAGTCGTCAGCATTCTGCAGTAGCGATGGGGTGAAACATGGAAGACATCCTGAGGACCATCAGCAACGTTGTCGGCGTCAACGGCTGCTTTGTCTGCGATGAGGCCGGCGACATACTTGCCGTGTCGCTGCGCACGTTAGCCAGAGACCACTCATTGTCTGTTGTGGGCTACACTGCCGCACAGGCCATCGCTGGTCTGCGGGCCTCCAAGCGTAAGAAGGTCGACATTGACCTGGTCTACGCTGGGGGGAGAGTGCTCCTCAAGCCGCTCCAGGGCGGTTGTCTGTGCATCGTGTGCGAGCCGCGGATAAGCATTCCGCTGCTCAATCTCACCGCTGATGTCGCCGTGCCCAAGCTTCAGGCGGCGCTCAAGACCCGCCCGGCGGTTCCGCCGCCGGCCATGCCTGCGGCGCCTGTTCCACCGCGACAACCTCAGCCCCAGGCACCGCCACAGGCTCCTGCTCCTTCCCCGGCAGCAGAGCCGACCGAGACACCAAGCAGAGGGCGGGGACTGGACGGTTTCTTGCGCAATCTGGGACGATAATCAGACCCTGAACGAACCACCCGATCCTTAGGATCGCGGGAGGAGAGCAATGACGTCACCCAAAGGCAACTCTCAGACGGCATCGACCAGGTTCGAGCAGATACTGACCGAGCTCAGCGGGCTTGGCTCGTTCGACGCGGCAATCCTTGCCACCAGCGCAGGGCTGCCGATAGCTACCTCACCATCCTCGCTGGACGCACAGCTCACGGCCGCTATGGTTGCCATGCTGCGCAAGGTCAGCAAAGACGCACGCGCCGAGCTGGGTATGGATGAGCTGGACGAAGTGAGCCTCTACGACCGCAAACGGTCCAGGCTAGCCTGTCGTTTCTTCTGGGTCGATCAGGAGGAGTTGATCCTCGCGCTGTTGGTCAAAGAGGGAGCACGCTACAGACGCCTCAGCGGCCATGCCATCAGACGGATTCAGCAGGCCTGGACAGGCTAGTCGGGCTACCTGAGGAACACGCGTTCCGGATCAACCACTCGGCGCAGGATTTCGAGTTCTTCCGCACTCGGTGCGGGCGTCTCGACTGCCCCGTCGACCTCCAGTGGAAAGCCCGTGTCATCAGCCACCTGCTGAGGCGTCAGCCCCGGATGGTAGCTGGCCAGATACATCTCGTGGCCATCTGGGCGAAACCTCATTACCCCTTTTGTCGTCACCACGACACTCGGCCCGCCCCTCACCAGTCCCGCCTTTGCTCGGCTGTCTCCCCCTTCGAGCCAGCCCGGGCTGGTGACGTAGTGAATCCGCTCCGGGAAGCGGCGTTTCTCGTGCACCGCGATGATCACCGTACGCCGGGCCAGGCAGGCAATGTCGCAGGCGCCTCCGCTGCCAGAGAAACGCACCTGCGGGTGGGTCGGGTCGACGCCGATGGAAGTGCTATTGATGTTGCCAAACCGGTCGATCTGAGCCCCGCTCAGGAAACCCACATCGACTCGCCCTGCCTGCAGCACGTACGTAAAGACCTCAATGAGTCCGGCGGCCATGGCCGCTCCACGCATGGCGCGAGGATCCCCTACGGACATTGGCAGATGGGCCAGTTGGCTGGCGACGGTCCCCGCCTCGAAGATGATGCAGCAACGAGGGGCGTGCGTGCGCTGCGCGAGCATGGCCCCCAACATCGGCAGCCCCGTGCCAGCGAAGACTACCTCCCCGTCCAGCACCTCGTGGGCTGCCGTTACCGCCATCAACTCGGTCAAGCTAAAGGTGGTCACTGGCTCAACCTCCGCCGCTGCAGCGTCGGTTGGTAGCCATACTGGGGATCAGCGACCAGTGAGTTCAGTCTCTCCAGGCCACCAACTGCCTCCAGATAGCCAGAGTGATCCTTCGCGCCGTGGACAAACCGCTGCAAGTAGCGCTCCAAGCCGTCATCGCTGTCCGCCGCCTCGTGATAGCTCTTCAGTTGGCGCGGGTCATAGTCGTAGTAGTTGTATACGGCATAAGGATGCGCACCCCAGCGAACCGGACACACATACTGAACGGCAAAAAGCGGGATCTGATTGCGCTCCGGCTCCCTGCGCAGAGATTCCTCCGAGACTAGTTCTTCGCACGTGACGATGACCGTTTGCGCGCACAGGGCTTGTTGCACGTCCGCATAGGACTGACCTTCGATGCGCACGATGCCACTGGCCGAGGCCTTTTGCACGTGAATCACGGCGAACTCGGTGTTGATCGCCGGAACCAGCACCACACGGTCGCCCGCCTTGAACGGTGACTCCATGACCTTGAGCTTGAGCGGCGAGGTCCGTGGATCGCCGGCGCGTGCTTCGGCGCTCAGAGCCTGCTTGGCGAGAACATCGCTCCCGAGCAGGCTTCGCACAGGCATGAAAGGCAAACCCATCGCGCCCGCAGTAAACCTGGCCACCATGGCAAAGTTGGAATAGTCCTCCCACTCAATCTGCCGCCGCTGCACCGCCAGGCGCCACCGCGGGCCAATGGTGCCAAAGGCCTCGTCAGCCTCATACGCCAGCTCGACGCGCTTGACGCACCCCGCGCCGATGAGCAGATCCCAGTCACTGCCCGGAGAATGGCCAAAGAGGTAGAGGTTCTTGCGTCTCAGCCGAACAAGCTCATACACCACTGCCATGGGGTGACGCTGCGTGGTGAAACCGCCAAGAGAGAGCGTCGCCCCATCAGGAATGATCGCAGCTGCCTCAGCGAGCGAAACGATCCTGGGTGCCACTGTCTCTACCTTTCGCGCTGAAGGGACTATGGTTGCGGGCGTCCTTCAGCTGCACGCTCGTCAGTCACAGGCCCTCCACCAGAACCGAAGGAAGGAAGGGCCGCAGGTCATCAAGGAGTCGGCCATAGACCGTCAGCGAAGTCACAGCAGGCCTGCCTATCTCCAGTCGGCGCGCGTCCCTCCAGTGCAAGAAGGCACGGCGTGCCGAGTGGAACTCGGACCAGGGTATGAGCATGGGCTGGTAAGTGCTCAAGACAGGTTTGACGTGCAAGTACAGACCCTGCGGACCGATGATCACGTCGACACACCGCGTAAAGACCACTGGTCCAATCTGGACAATCTGCCAGCGCCGCTCCGGCTCTGACGGTTTGACCCGGCAGGGGTACCGTTCAATCAGCCGGTTAAGCCCGCTGGCCTTGGCAAAGATACGATAGACCATTCCGCCTCCGATCGAGCCTTCCTCCGCAACGATTCTGCATCTGAGTCACTCGCGCCGTTCACCGCCGGGCTATGCCTTGGCCATCACGCCGCCAGGGTCGCTCGCCCTGCCAACCGGCCCGCGCTATCGGCGCACCGATCTACACTGACGCTAGAGGGCCGCCATTGCCGGTCCACCCTGCGCCAGCCCGGCCTCGGCAGTACCTTGCTGGCAAGCGGCGCGAATTGCCTGAGGTCACACCAGCGCGAGACGGGCTCGGATTAGCGGTCAACATTGGCTCGAGCGTCAGCCAACCGTGGCAGAGCGTCCGTTCGGCCAAAACGTGTGGCATAGAGAGCGCCAAAGCTTTGCAGAACGAAAGACGCCGACACCGCCCCGTAACATGCTGCCTCAACAGGGTCCCCTGTTTCCTGGTAGCCAACCACAAAGCCACCGCAGAAAGAATCACCGGCCCCCGTCACGTCCACGACCCGGGCGGCGATGGCAGGCACATGGTGCCTCTTGTGCGTCTGGGCATCGTAGACCAGCGCCCCTCTGGCGCCGACCTTGATGACCACCGCCCGTGGCCCCGCTTCTGCAAAGCGACAGGCCGCGTCCCACAGGTCAACCGTGCCGAGCAGAGACCGCACCTCCTGCTCGCTGGGCATAAAGACCTCTACCTGCCCCAGGATCTCCATCACCCGATCCAGGTGCCGTGGGGTCATGTACCTCTCGCCCGGGTCGAGCGTCGTGCAAATGCCCGCCGCCGACAGCGCCCCGCAGAGCGAGCAGTGAGCTGCAAGCTCGAGTGGCGCCAGATGGGCGGCCTTGGCCCCCAGGTAGGACGGAATGAGATCATCGGGCCTGGGTGACACGGGGATGTAGCCTTCGCTGTCTTGACCCGGAGTAGAGTGCACATAGCCCACTAGGTCCTCCGGCAAAGGCAGCCCGATCTCGGCGAAATGGTCTTCAGGGCGCATGTCATCGCGCGTCTCCTGGTCCGTGTACGCGTAGAACGTCCGGAGGTCCTGCCAGCCCGGGATTCGCCGAACACCGTCGGTGCCGATGCCGACGCTCTCCAGTTCATGCAGCCACGCCTCTGGGTAGTTCTCACCTACGCGCGACAGGATCCCGACAGCCACCGACCAGATCCTGGCACCCACCGCAGAGTAGATGGCGTTGCCGCCCATCTCGCGCAGGCGTGCTTTGCGATCTGCAGTAATTACATAGTCGATACGCATCCCGCCCGAGGTGAAGTAGTCGATACCCATCGGTCTCCAACCGCCTCCAGCGCAGGCGTCTATTACTCGCCGGTCAGGCCCTGGC
>Ga0116143_10003509_pt1 | contig 15720 bp, 10 predicted proteins | sample AD_UKC034_MetaG_FD_89745 | JGI IMG/M metagenome (GOLD analysis project Ga0116143, IMG submission 89745) | Active sludge microbial communities of municipal wastewater-treating anaerobic digesters from USA - AD_UKC034_MetaG | ecosystem: Engineered > Bioreactor > Anaerobic > Digestate | place: USA...
AACCGTATGTTCGTTCTCTTTCTCCAAAAAGATCGTGTTTTGTCCCGAATGGCGTCGATTATGAGCTATTCCAGACAAGTGGCGGTGATATACGTAATGAGCTCCAAAGGACTCTGAGCACAATACATACGCCGATTGCACTCTATATCGGTGCGATCGACCACAGATTAGACATATGCCTTCTGCAATATGCCGCCGAGGTACTCCCGGGCGTTACCTTCTGTCTCGCCGGTCCAATTCATACCACGGTGAGCCGAAAGAAGCTCCCTAAGAATATCAAGTTTGTGGGGCCAGTGCATCATGAACAAACACCGGTGCTCATGCAACGAGCTGATGTCGGCTTGATTCCTTTTGATGTCCTAAACTGCCATGACCGTATTACTGGTATCAGACCGCTCAAACTGCTTGAATATTGTGCAGCCGGTCTGCCGGTTGTCTGTGCTCGCTGGCCGGAAGTTCAAGAAATGGAAAGTCCGGCTTTTTTGTATGATACTCTAGAGGGCTTTATCGAGGCATTAAAAGCTGCTCTAGAGAACCCGCCTCCACCCGAGGTGGCCAAGGCATTTGCCAAGAAGCACGATTGGTCACAATCATTAGCGGAGTTTATGAAGGCTCTCTTAAGCAATTAATATATCTTTCGAACGCTTACGAGATACTCATTGACTCAAATCCTCCTCCGTTGGTATAAATAAAAAACTGCTATTGAAATCGCTCCTGGAAAGAAATGGCACTGAACTTGATTTCTCTTACTCTGTTGCGACAGGAGGAGGTTTAGCATGAAGGCGTTGATTACCGGTATCACCGGCCAGGACGGATCATATCTCGCAGAACTGCTTTTGAACAAAGGCTATGTTGTCCATGGGCTCATTCGCCGGTCGAGCACGTTCAATACCGACCGCATTGACCACATTTACAGCGATCCTCACGATCCGAATACCCGTCTTTTCCTGCACTTCGGAGATCTCTCGGATGCAGGACAACTCACAAATCTGATCTATAACATTCGGCCGGACGAGATTTACCATCTTGCTGCACAAAGCCATGTGCGGGTGAGCTTCGATATGCCGGAGTATACCGGAGATGTGGTAGGGATTGGCACGACGCGGGTACTCGAGGCAGTCCGCCGCAGTGGGGTGCCGGCTCGTTTCTATCAGGCCTCTTCTTCGGAGATGTTCGGCAGTGCTCCGCCGCCGCAGAATGAAGGAACAGCATTTCAGCCTCAAAGTCCCTACGCTGCGGCTAAGGTATATGCATTCTATATGGTGCGGAATTACCGGGAAGCCTACGGGATGTTTGCCGTCAACGGCATCCTGTTCAATCACGAGTCTCCTCGTCGCGGCGAGACGTTTGTCACGCGCAAAATCAGCCGTGCGGTAGCGCGCATCCGTTATGGGTTTCAAAATTGTCTATACCTGGGTAATCTGGAAGCGAGGCGAGACTGGGGATACGCTCCGGACTACGTCGAGGCAATGTGGCAGATGCTGCAGCAGGATCAGCCGGACGATTTCGTTGTAGCCACCGGTGAAAGCCACTCGGTGCGGGAATTTTGCGAAGAGGCTTTTCGCGAAGCAGGCATTGCGCTTGAATGGAAGGGATCGGGTGTCGAGGAAGTCGGTATTCTGGCCGGCCTGGAAGAGCAGGCAGCGCCGGGCAAGCAGGTGATGGCACCCAAGCCCGAGCCGCAGGTTTCGTATGGCTTCTGTGAACCGCTTTCCCACATGCAGCACGAACCAGTGGTCGGCTCCGAGGTCATTCGAATCGACCCGCGCTATTTTCGACCCACTGAGGTTGATTACCTTCTCGGCGATGCATCGAAAGCAGCCAAGATCCTGTCTTGGAAGCCTTCCGTGACCTTTTCTGAGCTGGTAAGCGTGATGGTCCGGTCGGATATTCAAGCGCTGCGAAACTTGCAGCGCTGCCAGGATGTGATTCACAGCATAATAAATAACGGCAAATAATGAATTTAAGATTGAAAGTGAAACAGTGAGGAGTAAAAAAGTGAGTAAGGAATAAGAAGCTGGAAGTTAGAAGTAAGATCGAACTCCCCCTGGCCCCCTCTTTGCTCAAGAGGGGGCAGGTCATTGCAGGAATTCCCGGATTCCACTTCGCTTCATCCGGGCTACGTGGCTACCTGTCATTTCGAGCGCAGCGAGAAATCTCACTCCTGCAGAGATTTCTCAGTCGTCCCGCTTCAGGCGGCACTCCTTCGAAATGACACACCTATAACTCCCCTCTTTTCCAAAGAGGGGTTGGGGGAGTTCACAACCGCGCAGCGCCTGATGAGACTGCAGGTCATATGATCACCTTCACACCTTACTTTTCACTCCTCACTCTTTACTGTTTTTTCCGACCTTGAACTTTGAACCTGGAACCCTTCTTATGACGAGTATGACATGGACAAAAATTCCAAAATATACGTTGCCGGTCATGAAGGCCTGGTGGGATCTGCAATAACCCGAGCGCTGCAGACAGCCGGTTATCAGAATCTACTGCTGCGGTCTTTTCCCGGAGTGAATCTGGAACGGCAGACCGAGGCGGAAGCGCTTTTCGACGCGGAACGGCCGGAGTATGTTTTTCTGGCTGCCGCCAGGGTGGGGGGCATTCTGGCTAACTTCACCTATCCGGCGGAGTTCATTTATACGAACCTTTGCATCCAATCAAACATCATTCATGCGGCCTGGCGCACCGGAGTTAAGAGGCTTTTGTTTCTTGGGTCCTCGTGCATCTATCCGCGGGAGTGTCCTCAGCCGATGCGGGAAGAATACCTCCTCACCGGCCCGCTGGAGCAGACGAACCAGCCCTATGCCTTGGCTAAAATTGCCGGCGTGATTCAATGTGAAGCATACAATCGTCAGTATGGGACCCGCTCGATAGCAGTCATGCCGACAAACCTTTATGGACCGAACGATACCTACGATCTCATGAACTCTCATGTTCTGCCGGCTCTGATCAGAAAGTTCCATCTCGCCCGGCTGGCACAGGAAGGCGATTGGGAGGGGATTCAACGCGAGGAAAGAGTATTTGGGGTAATACCCGATGAGGTGCGTGGTTTTCTGGCTGCTCTCCTATCCAGCGCCGGCCGCAGCGCGCCGTCGTGGAAGACAGTTCCAGACGCGGAACCGGCAGTGGTGCTGTGGGGCACCGGTTCTCCCCGCCGGGAGTTTCTCTTCGTTGATGATCTGGCTGATGCCTGCCTGTTTATCATGAATCTCTCTGAAGATCATTATGAATCGTTGATTCGTCCTGATACTGGCTTGCCGCTGGTCAATATCGGGCGCGGTGAAGATCATGAAATCCGTGAGCTCGCGGCCATTGCCTCCCGGGTAGTGGGATATACCGGAAAGATTGTCTGGGATACCAACAAACCCGATGGAACTCCGCAGAAACTGCTTGATGTCTCTCGTCTGAGGCGACTCGGCTGGTCCTGGCGTACTGGACTGGAGGAGGGTATAAGCAGAGCCTATGAATCGTATCTACGGAGAATCAACTCCTCTTCGCGGTAATCACTTCCTCCGCTTGCCACTGACATGAAGGCGGGCGACAATGAAGAAATGGGGCAAAGAGCATAAAGCACCGTGTCGCTTCAGCCAACTCGAATCACCACGTGCATGATTCTGTGATCAGATCCCCCTTTCCTAAAAGGGGGATTGAGAGCCTGTCCGATAACCCGTAAAACACGGAATCTGTCATCCTGAGTGAAACGAAGGATCTCACACATTCACTATCATAGAAATAGAGATTCTTCGTCCCGCGCTTCGCGGGACTCAGAATGACATTGTCGGACAGACTCTACAGGGGGGATGTGCACCAGAGCTGCAACGTCCACCCCGACCCTTCTTTACAAAAGGAGGGAGCACACCATCATGAGACCTTTCCTGATAGTCGTTTCAGGACCTCTTGGTTTCAGCTGCCAAAGGAATAGATCCTGCAATACATTCAGGATGACACCCTATCACACCAACGCTGTCCCTCAATGGCCTTTCCCCTCTTGAGCAAAGAGGGGGCAAGGGGGAGTTCGGTCTTGCAATCAATGTGTCTTGTTTCTTCTGTGATCAACCCGGACCCTGCTGCGGCCGGAGGCTTGTGCTAATTCCTCACGGTTAACCAGTATTTCTGGCCGGCAGGTGACAATTTCGATCAACGATGGTACTATAACAATCTTTCAAACCCTCTTGTCATCAGTTGTGTATGAAGATACTTTACATTCTCCACAAATTTCTCCCGCGATATTTCTCCGGTACGGAGATCTATACCTACAGTCTGTGTCGCGAGATGCAGCGGCGCGGCCATGACGTGCTGGTGTTTTGTGCAGAGGATGTAGACGCGGGTCCGGATGACCGGATTCGCGCCACTGACGATGCCTATGATGGAATTCCGGTGCATCGGATTTTCTTCAATCGAAGGAAGACTCCGGATGTAGTTCGCTATTCCTATGACAATCCGCTGGTGGCGGATCATTGTGCCTGGTTTCTCAGTCTTCATCAGCCGGACGTGGTGCATGCAACCAGTTTCATCAATGTATCGGCAGCAGTGGTGGATGCAGCCAGGGCATTCGGCTGCCCCATGCTTTTCACAGCTACTGATTACTGGTGCTTCTGTCCCAAAAGCATCCTGCTCAATCACAAGCAGGAACTGTGTACGAGGCCGGATCCGGCCGAGTGCCTGGCCTGCATTATTGAACTCTCGTCGCTGCAGCAGCGGCTGCTGAAGCCTGCGGGAATTTCTGCCGCTCTCACTGCCCGATGGTGCGCACGCGTCAGCCGCCTCCCTGTCCTCAGGAACAATCCGTTTCTGAAAGGTGCTGCAAGCCTCGAAGCGCGGCCTCGATATCTGCAGCGGCAGATGCACACAGTCGACCTGGTCATTGCCCCGAATGCCTTTATGTACAAGCTCTTTCTGGAATTCGGCGTTGCCAGCGGCAGAGTGATTCATTCTATCTATGGTCTCAATACCGAGGGAATACATCCGGCAGGAAACACTGCTGCGAACGGTCGGATACGCTTTGCATACATTGGAATGCTGGGAGCGTTAAAAGGCGTGGAATTGCTGCTTCGCTCATTTCGGCCGCTTGCAGCTTCCAATCGGGCTTCCCTTGCCGTATACGGCGACGATTCTCATTTTCCACGCTATGTCCGAGGGCTCAAGCAGATCGCTCAGGACTGTCCCTCCATTGCGTTTAGGGGCACCTTCCCTCCTGATAGACTCGGCGAAGTGCTGTCTGAAATCGATGTGCTGGTGGTCCCGTCTCTCTGGTATGAAAATGCACCACTGGTTATTCAGTCAGCATTTGCAGCCGGCGTGCCGGTCGTCGGTGCTGACGTGCCAGGCATTGCGGAACTGGTGACTCATGAGGCGAACGGCCTGCTTTTTGTCCGAGGAAATCAGTCAAGCCTGGCGGCATCCCTTCAGAGGTTCATTGATGAGCCGGAGTTGCTGCCGCGGCTACGCTCCGGAATTTGTCCGCCGAAGTCTATTGCAGAGAATGGAGAGGAGCTGGAGCAGCAGTATCTGAGACTGATACAAAACAGGGAGAAAGAGGGGAAGGGATGAAATATGAATGTTTGTCATTGCAAGCATCAGAGCGCGCGGCAAAAAAGAGGGATTATCCATACTGAGCAACCTGATCTGTCATCCTGAGTGAAACGAAGGATCTCACACATTCACTATCATAGAAATCGAGATTCTTCGGCTTGCGCCTCAGAATGACATTGTCGGACAGGCTCTACAGGGGGATTTGCACCAGCTATTGAAATCCACCCCGACCCTTCTTTACAAAAGGAGGGAGCACACCATCATGAGACCTGTCCTGATACTTGTTTCAGGACCTATCGACTTCGGCTAGCACAGAAATAGATCCTGAAATACATTCAGGATGACACCCCTATCGCACCACCACCGGTCCCACTTGGATGCTGGAATTGCTTAGGAGGAGGAACACCCCAGGTGTGATACAGTGGCAATTCCGCTTTGAGCGTAGCTAATGATATCCACCCCTTTTCCTGCCTCATTTATTCCGAGATCTACTGGAGCAACCGCTGCATGAGCAGTTCCTGAGGCAGGTATGAAATAAGGTGGCAGTTAATGCATTCCTTTGGAGGATCTGCAGAATAAAATTGTGCCCGGAGATCGTCGTACACCGCGCTGTTCCATATTGTTCGCACAGTGCTCTCATTAACGTTTCCCATAACCTGAGACATATAGCAGCAGGGAATGACGTCTCCCATTGGAGAAAGATAACATCGCTGCAGAAGTAATTCGCAATACTTAATGGTTTTAGTCTTGTCGGTTCTCTGGAGCTCCGGCTGATGCGTTTTGTGTTGTTCTTGGAAGTACGTTTTCATCTGTTTCAGCTGCGTTGACTCATCTGTAACATGTACGAGCTCCCATAGGTCACGAAGAGCCCTCATAAATCTGTCCCCGGAGGTTCTCGCTCCCATTTTGGGCAGCTGACTCGCTATTGCATCCCGTATATTCTTTGCGCCAGATTCGATTACCTCGCTGTTGAGCAGACCGACCTCCGAATCCACCCGATTGAGTCTTGCTTCATAGTCTTCCGGGAACTCTTCAATGATCATGAAATTATCCTCAGCGTGATAATTCAGGTCTCCTGCAATCCCCTCAAAAGGCAGCGGCAACCACAATTCTATCCCGAGTTCATCAGCGGCCTGCTTGCTTTTCTCGTAATAAGCGTTGTAGAGCGGTTTGTGGTTTTCAACCGCTTCATTCTTGAACTGATCCGAGAATACTACCACAAAATGGCCATGAACCTTTTTCACGCCCAGAGAGGCGGCCAATCTCACAATCGCAGGCAGCTCCCGGATGTTGCTTCCCATGATGGTGCAGAAGAAAAGGAGATCCGGCTTTGTTTCAGACGGAAGGAGCTCAAGTGCACGCGTCAGCAACCGCACATTATGCAGCAGCTTGCGGTAGCGGGTGCCTTTTCGCAGTATTTCAGTGGCAAAGTCAGTAGCAGCATCAATTGACAAGTGAATGCGCTCTGATGCGGGAATGAGCACGCTCAGCACTTCTTCGTCGAAAAGAGTGGCATTAGTATGAATCTGGAGCTTCGCGCCGTACTGCAAAAAATCCTGGAGCAACTGCGTGAAGTTCGGAGCTGCGAGCGGTTCGCCGCTGACCGTAAAAAGGTAATCTTCCGCAGTAGGGAGAACTTCGTCAGCAACCCTTCTCAGCATTTCCTCAGGCATTGTAATGGCATTGTGAATCCTTCGGTTTTCCTCGATCCCGTGAGTCAGACAATGAGGACAGCGCAAGTTGCAGAAACAGGTATTCTGAAAGCCAATACCTTGCGGCATCGTAACAATTGATGTATCACCGGTCAGAAGCTTCAACGCATTCAGCTTGCTGTTTATTGTCTTCATTTCGCGAATGATTTCATTGCGCCTCATCTCATGTCTCTCTTATCATCATTCGGTGTTATCACTTCTGACTTCGCGGGAAGCACTCTAATACCTCTTCGGGGAAGACAGGATAGCCTCGTACAGCGCATACACTTCTGCTGCGTGATCGAAAATATCCTTTTCATACCGGGTATTCTTAGAGAGCCTTTCGATAATTGCCGGTTCATCGATAATACCCTGTAGGATTGCTTGAAGCTGGTCGAGACGGTTCAGAGAAAATGTGAAGCCGTTATAATCATTCTTCACAAATTCCGTCATTCCCTTTACATCACTCACAATAGCCGGGGTTCTGGTAGCCAACGCATAGAGGAGAGCCAGTGGACTGTTTTCGTGCCATCGGGAAGGGATAGCGAGAATATCTATATCCGAAAGCCGCTTGGGCAACTCTTCGCGAGGGAACGTTCCTGCAAACCTGACGGCGCTGTTGCCTCCAGTGAGGTCAAGGAGTTTCTTGGCATAAGGGGGGTCCTGATCCTGCGATCCATACAGGATCAGGGACTTGTTGTCACCCCTGGTTTTCTGGAAAGCCTCGATCAGGAGATCTACTCCCTTGTGCGGAGCCATCTGACCAATATACCCGAAGCGAACTGAGGTATCAGGCTTCTTCTTTGGTTTCTGAAACTCTTTAACGCTGCTGCGATCGATGCCGAAATTGATTTTTCTGATTTTCTCCGGATAAAAATTGTTTTTTACGTAGGCATCATACAAGAACTGCGTAGGCGCAATCATGAGCGAATAGTGGCGATACAAGGGCCGAAGGAGGGCCAGCCGCTGGGTGATATCCTGTACGTACGCAGCCAGAATGGTATTCCGGAATCGGGGAAAGCGCATGAGGTGAGGAAGAAATGCACATGCGGTCCGGAGTGCCAGATTGTGCTTGATAACCATGCTGAGAGGTTTGTTGCGTGCGAACTGATCGGTAATTCGTAAATAGCAGGACAGACAATTGGTGGAGTTTTTGTTTGGTCCGTGGCAGAGAGTGCCGTTATACCCTTGGAGGATGTTGGTGAAACAAATGCCATAGAAGTCGGTCAGCGTTGCAATCGTAGGTATGTGTGCCTTCTGCAGGACTTCCAGGAGGGTTGCAGTATGATGAATCAGGTGGGTGACGTGGGCAAGATCGGGCTTGACCTGGGAAATGACCGTAGTCAAGGTCTGCTCAAGCTCTGGTCGATAATAGGTGTCTTTGAAGCGCTTGTAGGGAATACTGTTCATGTCGATGCAGAAGACCGGAATGTCGTCGTATTCATACTGAGAGAGAAGCGTACCTTCCCCTTCTTCCCCGAAGGGGATAGCGGTGAGAACGACCGGGTCGTGCCCCATGGCTTTTAAACATTTTGCCAGCTCCAGGGTATACGTTTCGGTTCCATAAAAGTGTTTTGGAAAAAAGACATGAACCGGAAGAAGTATTTTTAGGTTTTTTCTCATATCGGTTTCTATTGTGTGTTAGTAGGAATATACGACAAGGTCAGACAATCCCGGGGCTGCGGTTCCTGGTATAGACGCTATGGCTGAATGTGATGGCACGGATTTAAAGACCTGCGCAAGAAATACTTTTCTGGGAATATACCGAATGAATTTACAGCGAGAGCAGAAACTGTCACGAGCATTCGAATAAAACTCGTGCCTGAATGCGGTGTAGGCTGAGCCATTGTATACTTCCGTGATGCTTGACTGGTTTATATTACCTAACACCGGGCGGTCCGGGATACAGCACGGGACAACATCTCCCTGGGAAGAAATGTACACACACCGTTCAAGATATTCGCAGTATTTGACTGGCTGGTCAGGCAGAGTATACAGCCCGGTCAGGACTTCCAGGTTTTCTGCAACCAGCGTGTGGAGCTGCTTCTGAAGCTGCTTTTGCTTTGCCCGAATAACCTTTCCGAGAGAAAACTCTTTGGGATGGGATGCTTCGGAGGAAATGGTTGCGCTGACTTCAACCGCTTCCTTTTCAATTGCATTGAAATCAAGATAGGAGATTACGGACGGCGTCTTGCGGTAGTACTCCTCAGGGGGCTGCTCCACTATCATATTCGTCGTTGCAAGCGGCGCCCGTATATCCGCTTCTACTCCTTCAAAAAGAGGCGGAAGAATGAGGGTAATGTCTAATTGCTGCGCTACATGTTGAGCTTCTTCAAAGTATGCGTTGTAGAGAGGCTTGTACAATTCTACGGCCTCGTTTTTGAGATGCTCGTAGAACACCGTAACAAGGCAGCAGCTTACTTCAGATATGCCCAATAAGTGTGCGAGTCTTACTATATTTGGAAGGTCTTTGATAGTGCTCCCCATGATGGTGCAGGAAAGGGAAACCTGCGGCCGCGTATCCTCCGGCAGTAACTCGATTGTCCTCGTCAAAAGCCGTATGTCGTTCATAACCTTCCGGAAGTTCGCTCCCAGGCGAATTGCCTCATAGATCTTCTCGGTCGTCGCATCAACAGAGATCTGTATCTTCCTGGTTATCGGGATGAGGAGTGCCAGTCGGTTTGCCGTAAACAGCGTTCCGTTGGTAATCAGATCGAGTGCTGCCCCGTACCGGCCGAGTTCATCCAGGGTCGTCTCGAGGTGCGGAGATGCCAGAGGTTCTCCGATAAGGGAAAGAGTGAAAAAATCAGCTGCGGGAAGCGCTTCTTCGGCAGCAGCCTTGAGCAATTCGAATGGCATTGTGTAGAGCCCTTTATCGTACTCTTTTTTCACGCCATGGATCTGACAGTGGGGACAGCGGAGATTGCACGCAACTGTGTTCTGAAAACTTACCCACTGAGGCATGCAGGCAATAGAAGGATCGGAGAGCAGAAGCCGTAAGGCAGCGAACTGGCGGTTCAAAAACTTCAGTGGTGCATATGGACTGGAAAGCGTCATGGCCTTAGTCTCCAGCGTCATGGTATAGGTGTCCGGAAATATGATCAGTGCTGTCTTTCGTTTCGCTCCACCTGCTGATTACCATGCAGGTGCCCGGCACGTTCGGGTCAGGAGCTGAGCAGATCTGAGTATAGTTCGTCATAGTTCTTCACCATGGCCTCAATTGAAAAGAGCTGGTTGACTCTCTCGAAATTTTTCAGGCCGATCGCTAACCGATGCTCCCGATGGTCTAGTAAGTTGACAACAATAGCCGCCAGCTCCTCCGCTGTGGCAGCCAGGCACTCGGTGCTTCCCAGTATTTCAGGCAGTGCGCCGATGTTGTATCCTGCAACGGGTATTCTCATGCCCATGGCAAACGGCGATACTTGGCCGAAGCTCTCATTCCACACTGGAGCTATGAAAACGGACATCCTTCGGTAGAATGCCGGAAGGGCTTCATAGGGCACATATCCAGTGAACTCAAAGCGGTCTTCAACACCTTCGGCACGAACGCGTGATTGATAGGGCTCCAGCAAGCTGCCTCCACCGACGATCAGCGCTTTTGTTTGCGGCCGTTTTTTTACGACGTGAATGAAAGGGGAAATGGAGTCTTCGCTTAGCTTGTCGGGTTCCAGGCGATACACCATGCCGATGGTATCATCCGGAACGGGTGACGAGTCTCGTTGGAAGATCTCAAGGTTGCTGCCGGGATAAATGATCACGGATTTCTCATGATCATGCGGATGAAGACACCTGGCACACTCGCTCACGTAAACGTATCTATCGATTCGCTCGCTCAAATAGGTAGGAACCAGAGTGTTCACATTCTCAATGAATTTGCCGGGAACCTGCCCGGCGGCATCAAAAAAAGCCCTGTACCAGGAGGTGTCTTTATCACCCCAGTAATGAACATGAACTATTTTTGCCTTCTTGTCTTTCAGAAAAGAAATGAGGTCGGACGTCTTAGGCGAACCGGAAAACTGGTGCAACGGAAAGCCGCAATATGCTAAAGGACTGGGGATGAGGTCGGAGATCACTTCCTGGTCATATTTATGGCCCAGGTGTTCAATGAGATCGACAACCAGACGGCTCGATCCGCCGACAAGGAAGTTCGCTATGACATGGATGACTTTCGGCCTCTTTCTAAGAAGCGGGTACAGCATCTTGGCATGGTATGTATTCTCGTCGGTAGCTCTCCACTCATGATGCGGCGTCAGTTTGTTTTCAAAGCGAGCGCATATCCGCTGCACATATTGTTTCAGCGTTCGCAGGCGCATGACCAGTTTCCAGCTCCGGGAACTATAGATCTCCTGCAGAAAGCGATCTCGCGTTTCAATCTCCCGGCTCTGGACGGCGATAACGCTGCTGAGACGATGAATCTCTTCAAATGCCTGGTCGAGTCGCGCGCAAACATCGTTGGTCCGGGCCTCGGATTTACCGAGTCTGGTTTCGGTTTGGTATAATGCGGCGTGCGCCTCAGCAAGATCTTTCTGCACAGCGGCTGCATACTGGTGAAGGGATTCCATCTGCTCGTTGAACTCTTCAAGCCAGGTATCGGCTTGCGTCAACTGGGCGTTCATGCGCTGATTGGTATCTTCCAGTTCCGCTATGCGGTATCGTGTGTTAATATCGGGATTACCCGAAAGAGCTTTAAAGATGGCATGGCTTTTACGGCGTTCAACCCGCAGATCGGAAAACAGTGTTTCAAAGTCTTGCGTTGAGACCAGCGCGTATATTTCCTCCAATTGTGTGAGAAACTCCTCCTCCCGGATCGCATTACCTGGATGAAGACGGTATTTGAGGAGTAATTCTTCAAAAAAATGAAAAGAGGAATCGTGAAGCGCTCTCAGCAAGAATTCGTAGTCATGGCAATAGGCCAGTAATTCGTTGAAAGGAGAAAGGGAGGAAAAGTACTTTGACCTAATAACGATGTTGGAGGTAGAAACGACGAAATTGTACTGCAGCAAGGAACGCCAAGGTGAGGCAGAGGCTTTAAGGGCCTCGATCGCATTATTGTACCACTTCAGCCAGGAGGGCTGCTCTGATGAGGGTAGGATGTCGTTGCCGGCCTGATCAACCGGCTGAATGAGGCTGGACGCAAGCAGCGTTTCCGGGTGTTCGTCAAAGTAGCTGCTGACTGTTTCCAGCCGTTGGGGTGCATAGAGGTCGTCGGAATTGAGAATGGCAAGATGCTCACCCTGAGCCAGGGACATACCCCGATTGATTGTTCGGGCGGCCCCTTGATTTTCTTGTCGAAAAACTCGAATGCGCGGATCACGGAATTCCTCTATTCGTGAAAACGTGGCATCGCTTGAACCGTCGTCGATAATGATGAGCTCAAAGTCTTGCAGGGTCTGTGCTAGAACGCTCTGAATAGCTTCAGAAATGAATAATTCATGATTGTAGGCAGGTATAATGATGCTGACCTTTGGCCTTGAACCCATAGGTGATAGATTCCTTGTTATTTCCGGCTCGCTGTAGCGTTCCTACAGCACTTATCGCAATCAGGAGTGGAACGCAAATACTGCTCCCAGCCTTCTGTTTTGGATAGCATCGGCGCTGTGCTAATGCACAACCCGGTAAGCTTCGCTCGATGAAATGCAACGCTTAGGGTAGTCTATTGACGAATAATTTTCAATACTAAAAGTCGTTCTCGCGGGGCAGTTGTACTGCCTCAGCGTTCTGAGCCAGCCCGGAGCAGGATTGTCTTGATGTTTCTGTGGTGGTTCGGTTTCATGCAGCTCGAAAGCGATCTCAAGGCACCAGAGGGAGATTGCGTCAGTCGTTTCACTCTTTCGCAATGACATTACCACACAGTCTTTTCGAAATGGAAAGACACGAATGTTGAAATATACCCGCTTGAGCGGTAATTCCATATACTCGAAGAGATACTGTTTGGGTAAGATGCCGATTTTTTGTTGACGGGTTCGTTAAGCTTAATGCATGATGGTTCCGAGAACACTGGCGTGCCGTATTTTTGGAATCTGTGCACATGCTTAGACATGAACACTGGTGAAGGAGAAAGCTTTAACTGATTTTCAGCTGTCCTTGTGGTTCGAATGCATGAAACGGCAAAAGGCGTTAGGCTATGCTCTGTTTCTCGGAAGATTCTCAAGATACCTACTTTGCGAACTCGTGCGAAAAACGGTTTCAGTGGCAAACGGAAAACCCTTTTGTCTGCGAAGCCGAACGTGATCTCCTGCGCTCTGTTGGCATCCTGCCGGGGAGCAGGGTTCTGGAGGTTGGCTGCGGAACAGGAAGCAACCTGGGTAATCTGCGGGCGATGGGAACGCTATGTTCCTTCACCGGAGTCGACATAAACAGCACTGAAATCGATTTCGCCCGCCGACGTTTTCCACATGACCAGTTCTTTGTTGGTGATGCAGCAGCCATTCCTCTTCCAGGTGAGACTTTTGATGTTGTTTTTTGCCGGGATCTCCTCCATCATCTTGAGCTTTCAAAACAGCAAGTGATTATTCAGGAAATGGCCCGCTTGACACGCGTTGGAGGTAGGATTGTCATCATTGAATCAAATGCTCGCAATACAGTGATTCGGGTTTTCGGTACTGTGGTCAAAGTAGAGCGCGGAGTTCTTTTTTCCACGCCAGAGCGGATTGAGGTCCTTGTGCGAGAAATGCCAAACCTCACGGCAGCCGCTCCGGGAATCATTTTTGCCGAACCCTGCAATCTTTTCAGGATCATACTGCATTATAAGAGTGGGTTTCCCGGTCTGGCCCGGTACACGCTGGTGCGGGAGATCCTCCGTTGCATGAATGATGCTGCGGCACGGGTATTGCCTGCTAATCGATGGGCGTACATGATCGTGACCGCTTGTCGAAAATAGCAGCCGGACAGGAAAATATGAACGATAGCCGAAGCGAACGCGAACAGAAGCACTTTGATCTACTGGCAACAGAAACCAAAGGAGTGTGGTGGGGTTCAGTGACCAGGGCGGGACAGCTCCGTTTGGACGAACGAGCCAGTCTGGCGATTCGCTATGCGCGGTTACGTGAGGGCGTGACTGTGCTTGAACCAGGGGCGGGAAATGCCGAATTCACCAAACGTATTGCTGTCTCCGGTGCGAGGATTATCGGCGTTGAGATCGCGCCTAAACAGGTAGAGCTGGCAAAGCAGTATCTGAGAAACTTCCCGCAGGCTACGGTTGTTGTGGGCGACATCAGCCGGCTCGATTTTCCTGATGCTGCTTTTGATGCAGTTGTGGGCAATTCAGTGCTGCATCACTTCGACCTGAACATCGCACTCCCGGAAATCCGTCGGGTACTGAAGCCGGGAGGGGTATTCTTCTTTACCGAACCGAATATGCTCAATCCGCAAATCGCGATGGAGAAAAATATACCCTGGATAGGTCGTGCTCTCCAGAATTCTCCGGATGAGACCGCATTTTTTCGTTGGGGTGTCAAGAGGCGGCTGAAACGGTGCGGGTTCAAGAACGTCTGGGTAAAACCGTTCGATTTTTTGCATCCGGCAACACCGCAAGGGTGGATCTCTTTCGCACAAAAAACGAGCCATCTGCTCGCTACGATTCCGTTCATACGAGAAATTGGTGGGTCTTTACAGATCTACGCTGAAGGTTGAACGCTCACAGGGGAAAATGTACTTAACGACATGAGTCGCATGCAGATTGTCATTCCGGGCTTGCCCCGGAATCCGGTGTGTGCCTGGATTCCCTTCGGGTGGATAAAGAGCTGACGCGCAACCCGCCAAGCGCACAATACTTTAACCGTCATTCCCGCGAAGGCGGGAATCCAGTATTGTGAACAGCGTACCACAACACTGCTAAAGCCCGTGGTGCTGGCGATGAGTGCCAGGTGAAATGTCGTTCCTACCAGAAGCGGCCATATGCTCTGGATTCCCGCTTTCGCGGGAATGACATCTCAGTAGAGTGCCGCCGGCGCGGGTCGCGCCTCAGTTCTTTATCCACCGAACGAAGTGAGGCGGCGCCTCAGTTTTTTATCCACCGAACGAAGTGAGGAATCACGTTCTATCCGTTGATGTATGGCGCTCTGTATAGATGCTGAAGAGCAAATATTACCTTTAATTGCAAGTTCATATCTCATCAGGCAGAGCGGCGTCAATCCGATGCGTTAGTGATTGTTTTAGAGCTGTTTTTGTGAATGATACCGTATGAGGAGCCGGAGCATTGACCAAAGCTGAAAAACGGAACTATTTTGATTCACTTGCCGAGCAACGTGAACAGTGGCGCGTTAAGGGGGCTTACTATCACCGAAAGTTAGAAGAATATCTCAAGTTTCTTGTTCCTGCAGGTTCGTCGGTGCTTGAGATTGGGTGTGGGCAAGGGGATTTGCTTGCCGCTCTTCAGCCGAGCAATGGTCTGGGAATAGACATCAGTCCGAAAATGGTAGAATTTGCGAGAACAAAATATCCGCAGCTCAGATTTGAAGTAGGCGATGCAGAGAATCTGACGGTGCAGGAGACATTC
>Ga0116143_10003522_pt1 | contig 15688 bp, 11 predicted proteins | sample AD_UKC034_MetaG_FD_89745 | JGI IMG/M metagenome (GOLD analysis project Ga0116143, IMG submission 89745) | Active sludge microbial communities of municipal wastewater-treating anaerobic digesters from USA - AD_UKC034_MetaG | ecosystem: Engineered > Bioreactor > Anaerobic > Digestate | place: USA...
AACTGTCCAAGATGGTGGCCGGGGGCGTCCCCTTCCCCATGCTGTCCGACACCGGCGGCAAGGTGGGCACGGCCTACGGGATTTACAGTGAGGAGATGGGCGTGGAGACCCGGGGGCGGTTCATCATCGACCCCGATGGCATCATCCAGGGCTTTGAGGTCCTTACCCCGCCGGTAGGCCGGAACGTCAACGAGTCCTTCCGCCAGGTCCAGGCCTTCCAGCATATCCGGAACAGCAAGGGCACGGAAGCCACCCCTTCGGGATGGCGGCCGGGCAAGCTGACCCTGAAACCCGGTCCTGACCTCGTCGGCAAGGTCTGGGAAGTCTGGAATACCAAGATGGCCTTCGATTGAGAGAAAAAGAAATGGTCAATGGTTGGAACACCCGTAATAGGGTCCGATAATCTTTCCACGGGGCGGGACAATATCCCGCCCCGTTTTTCATGACGCCACCATCATCCCCTTTGGGCAGTGTCCGTTTAAACCTGCCCGGAGGCGCCAAGCTTGACGTCATCGTAAAATGTCCATATGCGGCGTTGCCCTTCATCCTTCGTCACGGCGACGTACGCACAAGTACGCCTCATTACTCAGGATTAGCGCGCCTTGCCTCTGGAGCTTTTTACTTTGTCGTCTCCATCATGGCTTTTTACGAATTCATCAAGCTTGGGTAAGGGTGATTTTTTACTTTTAGGAGTGCCACATCGTCAAGGCCCTTTTGGGATCGCGGCCTGCCGCCTTTTGATACTGGGAATGTTCCCTGCAATCCCCGCCGGTGGCGACGCCGGTCAATCTTCCGTCACCAGTTTTCTTCCCATCTGACGGGCCCTTTTCCTCACCCCCGCTCCTATCTCCTGTCGCTGGGCTCGGGCCGCCAGGCCGACAAAAAGGACCCCCACCGTCCGTGCTCCAAGTATATCTGCGGCGTTCTTCAAACGCCCGACCATCGGAGTCATCAACCTGGATAAAAATGCCGGCGCGGCGGAAGCCGCCACTAACACGGCGCGCTTCTTCTTATCCCGGCTCCTAGCTTTGGGCGCCATTTGCCCCCAGGGCCAATAAGCGGTGCAGATAAGTCGCTCGATGAACCTTTTCATCACGGCGGTGACGGCGCCGAAGTTCATCGGTGCGGCCAGGATGATCGCCTCCGAGCCGTCGATTTCATTCAGGATGGCCTCCATCTCGTCTTCCTGTGGACACCGGCCCCGCCTTTCCCCTTCCTGCTGAGTGCAGATGCGGCAATTGCGGCAGAACTCGATATGCCTGTCGATCAGATAGATCTTTGACGCCGTGTCTCCCCCTGCCGTCGCCGCCGCCAGCACCTCGTCGACGGTCTGATCGATAATACCCCCTTTGCGGTAGCTTCCGATAACGGCCGTTATTTTGATTGGCGCCTTCATTCCCTACCTCCTCACCGGTAGATCCTGTCGCCCACCCGGAGGCGATTGACATAGATGATCTCGCAGGCCCCGCGATCTGTATCCGTCCTGGACAGACTGGTTTTAATCAAGATCTCCAGCTCCTTATTGCGGCCCTCGACGTGAACGCAGACCTCTCCACAGGCACTGCAACGAATTAAAAGACGGTCTTTACGTCCCCGGTCCAGGCTGACGGCAACCTCGACGTTATCCACCAAAACGCGAAACAAATTTCATTCAAAGAAAACATGCTCCGCGATGTCGATTTGGAAGCGTCCCCCCTGTCTGATCAACTTTTCACCCTCCTCCCCCAGATGCCGGCAGGCCTGGAGATAGGTAAGATGCGACAACTTGTTTATGAGGGTTATCATGGCGTTCTTCCTTCCCTCCCATTTACAACCGTGAGACCAGGGAATATAGGGAAAGCCCCTTTTTGCGTCAAGGATATTTTTGCCAGAAAATGTGATCGTAAAATGGTCTCGAGGTTAATATTTGTAGGACAAAAGATACCGCTGATGTGGCATGGGGAAATATTTCCTTACATACCTTTAATACGACTGTACGAACGGTAAGCGGTGAGTTATAATTACACATTGCCGATAATTCAGGTAAATGAATTATCCATATTTATCCAGGAGGATATACGATGCATCGCCGGACAGCCGGAATCATTCTGGCCTTGTTTGTCCTTGTCACAACCATTCCTTCCCCCCTCTTTGCCGCGGAACGGCGAACCGCGCTTGTTATCGGCAACAGTTCATACGTTTCCGGTCCGCTGAAGAACCCGGTCAATGACGCCGCGGATTTTGCGGCCAACCTCAAAATACTTGGATTTGTCGTTACCCTCAAGACGAATGCAACACATCAGGAGATGGAAGATGCGATCCGTGCGTTTGGAGATACATTGAAGAAGGGTGGGGTGGGGTTGTTCTACTATGCGGGGCATGGAACGCAGATCGGCGGCAGAAACTACCTGCTGCCCGTGGGGGCAAAGATCAACAAAGAAACGGATGTCAAATTTCAGGCTGTAGATGCCGAGTTGGTACTGGCAGAGATGGACAGCGCCGGCAACAATCTAAATATCGTGATCCTCGATGCCTGTAGGGATAATCCCTTTGGCCGCGGTTTCAGATCAGCAGGTCGTGGATTGGCGATAATATCCGACACTCCTAAAGGAACATTCATTGCCTACTCCACTTCTCCCGGCAAGGTTGCGGAGGATGGGAAGGGACGCAATAGCCCCTATACCGAATCTTTGATCCGGCACATGAATATATCGGGGCTTCAAATAGAGGAGGTCTTCAAGAAGGTCAGGAAGGACCTGGGGAGGAAGACGGGAGGTCAACAGGTTCCCTGGGAGCTGTCATCTCTTGAAGGCCGGTTTTCCTTCCGGCAAGACGAATCATCACTTTCAGCAACCAAATCGTCGGGAGCGGATTTAAATGCCGAACAGAGCAAGATTGATGCGGAGAAAGAAAGGGTGCGGAAGGAACGGGAACTGCTTGAACAGCAGGAAGCCTTGGTGGAAGAAGAGAGATTGCTTGCCGAGAAGAGGAAAAAAATAGCGATGGGCTCTCAATCTTCAGATCCAACGGCAAAAGAGATCGGGAAAGACGGGCGGTTTATCGCTTACGACAACGGGACGGTTCTGGACACCCGGACAAACCTGATGTGGGCGGCCCGTGACAGCGGGAGCACAATCAATTGGAAAGGAGCCAAGAAATATTGCGCAAATTACAGCGGCGGCGGCTACAAAGACTGGCGCCTTCCCACTCAACATGAACTGGGGAGTTTGTATGACAAATCTGAAGCCTACAAAACAGAGTGCGGACATATGGTTCATTTAACCGAATTCATTCGCCTTACTTGTAATGTCCTGTGGGCATCCGATACAGATGGTTACGTCGCCGGAGGCTTCCGATTTGGCGGTGGTATAACGGGAGGGGAGCGACTGTCTTTTGATTTCAAGTGCTATGCCCTCCCGGTGCGTAACGCAAAATAGTTGACATGGTCTAAACCATGAAGAGATATGGGAAAATATCACCGCCACGATTCTTCTTTCGGGATTTTTACATAAGGTTCTTCCCGGCGTTGCTGTGGCGGCTGTTACATCCGGGAAAAAGGACAATGACATGAAAAAGCTGATCGGTGTTATGACGTTGTTGTTGCTGTTTTTACCTGTCGTCGGGGTTGCCGAGATCAAGGAGATCATCTCCGAGGGCAACTATAACATGGGTGACGGCGAAACTCCGAGCGTAGCGGAAAGCCGGGCCCTTCTTGACGCCAAGAGAATAGCATTGGAGGAGGCCGGCACGTATGTGGAGAGTTACAGCAAGGTAAAGAATTTCCAATTGACGGAAGATGAAGTGAAGGTTCTGGCCTCGGGCACCATCGAGGTGGCTATCCTGGACAAGAAGCGAACGATTGTCGGTGATGGATTTCATTTCTGGGTGAAGATAAAGGCCAGGGTCAACTCTGACAGGATGACGGAGATGGCCGGAAACGTGAAAGAAAGATCGATTGTCGAGGATTTCAAGAAGATCCAGCGCGAGTACGCCCAGAATCAAAAAGAAATGGAAGTCCTGAAGAAGGAACTGTCTCTGGCCAGGGGAGGGGCGGGAAAGAAGCAGTTGGAGGCAAGAATATCCGATGAGGAGAAACGCTTCCAAGCCAATGAATGGTTCGAGAAAGGCTTACAGCATACGGTCAGTCGGGAGGAAGCTCTGGCCATTGAGGAATTTACCCGGGTCATCGCCCTGAATCCCGATTACGCCGAGGCATATCATCATCGTGGCATTGCCTATTACAACCGTGGGCTTACGACAAACGACAAGGCGCAGTTTGAACTCGCCGCCAATGATTTCCGCAAGGTCATCGCCCTGAAACCCCGAAGCCGGGAAGCTATTTTTGCCCAGGCGGCGATCTACCTGTTTCAGGAACAGTATGATCAAGCCATCGGGGAACTGGACAAGGCAATTGCGGCACATCCCGACGAAGCGGTGTCCTATGTGGGACGAGGGTTCATTTATACGCGTGAGAAAAGAAAGAATCCCCGCCGGGCCATAGAGGACTTCAGCCGGGCTATCGCTATTGGCGGCCCTTGGACACCTATGGCCTACATGAACCGTGGGGCGGTCCTCCTTGACGAGAAACGGTTCTCTGAGGCCGCCAATGATTTCAACCGGGTCATCGAACTGACGCCGCGCAATGCCAAGGCCTATCTGGGCCGGGGCGTCTGCCAGGCCTTCCAGGGCCAGTTCAGTAAAGCGATCGAGGATCTCAACAGGTCTATCGAACTGGATCCGAAATGCCCTGACGCCTATAACATCAGGGGCATGGTCTATGCTCAGATCGGCAATCCACGGGCAATATCGGATTTCCAGAAGGCCTGTGACATGGGACATGCCCAGGGGTGCGCCAACTGGCAACGGATATTGAAGAGCCGGTGATTCATCTGGAACCTCCTCCGTGAAGATTTGTGCCCGAAAAGACCGTCAGAATATAAGCTGGTTTACAGATAGGCGAATAACTGAAGATTAAAAGTTGCCCATAGGAAGTCTTCACCGGTGGAAATTCTTCAAGCGAGGATCACAGGCTGAATCTTAAAGAAACAACCCCGGATTTAAGACAGCGTTCTATCGTCGGATGCACGGCAATGGCCGGATTCGTGTATCAGTTTAAGGCGAATCTTGTCAATATGGCCCTGCCGGCCATTAGTGCCATGATATATGTTCAACGCCAAGAGGAAATATTTCCGCCTTCAGGATTGGGGCAAACAAAGCGGCGGCGACTCGGAGGCGTCCAGCCGCCTTTTTATGGACAAACTATTCGTCTACGACCGGATCACCACCCCCTTTTTGGCGGCGGCATTTTTCCCGAGGGATTCGATCTGGTTTATATATTATCGGTGATTGATTATGAAAGTGGCTGCTGAATTGGAAAGAGAATTCGAAATCCGGCGCGTAACGCCGCCGAAGGCAAGGCCCGGGAAGGCGCGGACTTCACGGACGGCCGGCTTTTCCCTCCTGGAACTCATGTTGGTCATCGCGCTGATCGGGATTCTTTTGACCCTCGCCCTGTCCCAGTTTGCCGCCTACTTGGAGCGCGGCCATAAGGCGAACTGTCTTGCCAACCGTTATCACATCGAACAGGAGGAAAGAGCCTACTATTTGCAGCACAACCGGGCGTCGCTGGCCATTGACGGCCGTTATCAATGCCCTGCGAAGGGCGTTTATGTCTGGTTGGCGGCGGACCCGGCCACAGCGGAATATCCCCGCGTCGGTTGCTCGCTCCATTACGGCGCCGTTCGGGCGGTGGACCAAAAGGATTATTCCATCGTCCTTAGTGCCGGCGCCATGAATAACACCATCAAGGAGATTTATTCATCATTTTCCGACTACCTAGTCGCTTGGATGGCCAAGGAAAACAAGCTGCCCGTCGTAAATTATACAAATGGCTCATCGTCATGGAATGCCCCCTTGTATTCAGGTTCCGATAAAACAAACCTTTTTCAAGCCAAGTTCTGGAGTGAATATTATGAGTTTGTAAACAAAGAGGGTTTCAACGCCACGAACGCCCAGATCTCGGACTTCAAGGTATTTTTCAAGCACGATGCCGAGGGCAGGATAACCCCCGACTTTGCGGGGGTCTATCTGCAACTTGGCGGGGAGAGACGGATCTTCTTTTCCGACGGCACGGTGATCGCCAACAAGCATTATGGGGGCTATATAGACGCGACCACACGGGAACTCACACCCCCGCCGCAATGAGGTAGGATTTGGGCGGCCACTCGCCGGCCGCGACTACGCCGCTGCACCCGGCGTCACGGCAACGCGACGGGGTGGCCGGGAAGGGATTATGGAAGGTGCGGCGGCTTAGATCACCTCGCTCCGGCGGGGCAAAATCACGGCCACTGCCGTAACTATCTAAATAATTAAAATCAGTACAGTCTTATTACTCCGGAAATGTTTTTTCAAGAGACAGCGAAGTGCTCACCGCGAGAGGTTCTATAGCCTAGGAGTTCGCAGATAGCGACAGCGGCATGGGCCGGATAATCCTATCTGCCATCTCCCGCCGCGTCTTCCTGTAAGGGGATGCGTGACTCGCAGGGGACCTTCGTCTGGCAAAGGCCGCAGCCGTAGCTTTCGATTCCAAAGTTGTTCTTCGTGTAGGCGGCGACGGTCTCGAAAAGATACTTCCGGCAGAGTTCTTTGTCATGGCCCGCTTCGCTGATCGCCCCTACGGGACAGCGGGAGATGCATTTTCTGCATTTGCCCTGGGAATAAAAAAGGCAATAGGCGCGGTAATCATCGTAAGGCCGCGGCGTCGGGTGAAGAGCGACTTTGGCCACCACGGAGCCGCAGCGCATCGCCTTACCCTTCGGTGTGATGAGGCCGTCACAAAGGCTGAAGGTGCCGAGACCGGCCACGTGCGCCGCATGGCGCTCGGACCAGTTGGAGGAGAATCCGTACCGCTCCGATGTACGCCAGGCCCAATGGGGGGACAGTCCGGGCGCAACGGAATCTATGCCCTCCCCTCGCAGCGACGTGACCAGATGCCGGGCAAGCTCCGCATTGAATGCTTCTCCGTAGTTGCGTGACCTCGCCCAACGCTCCGCCGGCAAGTCCCGCTGATTCCTGTTATCTGCCTTCGTTGCCTCGGTCTGGGGCAGGATCCAACTGATCACCGTCAGTTCTTCCGGTACCGGGTCGGAACCGGGAAACGTGAGGGCGAAAATCTCCCCGGGGGTCCAGAAAAAAGGTCCTATGTCGCTCTTAAAGAACAAAAAGAGCGGGTCGTCCCCCCGGGCGTAGCCCACCAGTGGATCGTCCCAGGCCCTGTCGTTTGAGTCGTTTCTCAGGGCATTGTCTGGCGAAGTGCGGACGTGATCCATGATCAGCCCTTCGATTATCGCTTCCGACAGTTCCATAAAATACCTCCTTTTGTGCAATTTTAAATGATTAACGACCAAGAGCGTAATGATTACCCCCGCCGCCGAGGTTGTTTGCTTATGAAAAGGTATCAAGGAGCTTCTTTAGAGCAATTTCTAATCTTCGCACCTGTTTGATCATCATGACTTTGGAGTTGTTTCCGCTGCCGGTGGCTCCGGATCTTTTCCCGGTTGCCGCAGATGGACATGGCGCACCACCGGCGCCGGTTCGACGGTGAATTGTCGAGAAAGAGCATCTGGCATCCGCCGCTTTTGCATCTCTTCAGGCGGTTCCGTTCGGCCCCGGTCATGATCGTGATGGCATCCCGGGCAATGACGGCCAAACAGGCCTTTACCGGATTATCCGTTTCCCATGCTACCGAGGCGGCGTTGGTGTGAAGTTGCGGGACGGCCAGCGGGAACGCGGCCGCCAAGTTGATGCGTGCGATGTCCCCGCTCTCCGGCTGGGCATTCAGGATGATGGATTGGACGGCGGCGTGGATGGATTCGCGAAGCAAAACAGCCTCCTCGTATTCATTTTGGGAAGGAGTGGTATCAATGTGGAAAAGACCAGCCAGGTGCAGCCACTTCGGTAGCGCTTCCGGTGCAATCAGCAGGTCTCTCGGCTCGGCGCCTCGATGCCTGACGGTCGCCACAAAGTTCAGGGAAAGACTGCCGGCATCGAATCTGAACCGACGGTATTTGGGATGTGAGTTTCCGATGGTCATGAAATTGCCTCTTCTTTGTAACCATATATATGGTTACATTTAGGTTGTCAATTAAAAATATCCCCTTGACATGAAAAAGCTGCCCTCCTATAATTTCGCATATAAAAAGGAATGTTTTATCAATCCATCCAAAAAAATCTATAAAAATGGCCTATCAATCATTTTGCCAGAATTCCTCCCACTGTAATTGTCTTGATCTTGGTTATGATTCAGAGATAGGCTTTTTGACCCCTGAGGTTATCCACCTCAGGCAGGGGATGCATATCATCAAGTATGCTATGCAGGCATTCCTTAACACCGGCTTTAAAGGCGTCTAAACCTTTTCAAGGGAAACTGTCTTCACCGGCACCCGAAGAGATAAACGAGCGCCAGATCCAAAGGCCATGCAATCCGTCGCATCGATGAGCGAGTTTTCTTGATTTCATCGACAAGGTCCTCTTACAATACCATCTTTTAAAACGGTCCCTCTCTTAAGACGTATGGCATCAAGCAACATAAACTTGGCTACAGAACCTGAAATCAGTTGTAGAATCACCAGGACACTGCTGCTGTACGTGCGCGAAAAGAACAACGGCTCATTAGGGAATCTCCTGGACGGGCTGGAATTGGACGAGGCGTATCTTTCGGATCCCAACAACTGGATTTCCCATGCCTTCCTGCATATCCTCTATCGTCGGATGATCACCATACTGGATGACGACAGTGCCGTGTACCATATGGCCCTCAGATCGGACCGACTGCAATCATTGGGGCTGCTGAACCGCATCGGACGCCTCTTGGGGAATCCCCGTCCGATCTATTCACAGGGACCGATCCTGAACCGGTTGTTAAAGCGCAACGGGGATGTAATTATTCATGAGATCGGGGATACATGGGTACTTCTGGAAGATCGTTATCATTCCGGCGATCAAAAGACACGCTGCGACTGCGACTATACCCGGGGCATTCTTGAAGGAATTCCAACCATGTTCGGCATGCCCCCGGCAAGCATCCAGGAAATCGAGTGCCAGGTCACCGCCGAGCGTTATGGAAAAAGGACTTGGAAAGATGCACCTGCACAGGGAGCCAAGGGGTGTCTCTTTCGCGTTGATTGGAATGCAGGCAAGGTGCCTCGCTTCTGGGACCGTATTTTAAACTTGGGAATCTACAGGCAAGCCGTTGATGACCTTCTAACCGCGGATCGGAAGATTCAGGAAAAGTATGATGAAGCAAGATCCCTGGCAGCTAATCTACAGCGGATCAATCAGGAACTGCAGGAAGTCAGGCATGAGCAGGAAGCCAACATCGAAAGACTTGAGGCCTCGGAAGCGAAGTATCGCCTGATGGCGGACAGCTTGAGAAAAAGTGAAGATAAATATCGTCAACTGTCTGAAACATCTCATGATTTGATCGTGACAGTGGATTTTGATTTCAAGATCCTCTATGTGAATCAAGCCGTTCTCAATCTAACCGGCGGCATAAGCCCGGTCGGCGGCAGCTTAGTGGATTACACGCCGTCTCATCTGCACGAGATGCAGCAAGTTACAATGCAAAAACGACGGGATGGCTTCAGCGATGTCCTGTCATTTGAATGGGAAATCGACCATCTCGCCGGGAAGAAGACCATCATCGATATCCGCTCGACCCTTTTGAAGGAAAACGGCAAACCGACGGCGGTGATGTTTGTCGCCAGGGACATCACGGAACGTAAGCTGGCAGAGGAGGCGCTTCGAGAAAGCGAAAAGAAATTCAGAGATATGGCCGAATTGCTTCCCGCGGTTGTTTTTGAATTGGACAGCCAGGGACGCCTGACCTATGTCAACAGGTACGCATTTAACCTGTTCGGATATACGCAGGACGAGTTCGATAGAGGCCTCAGCGCCCTCGATATGATCGCGGACCCTGACCGGGAAAGGGCGGCGGCCAGCATGATGATGATGATGCGGCAGGAAAGTCAGACGGGAATGGAATATATGGCGGTGAATGCGAACGGCGAGGAATTCCCTGTCATCATCTATGCGACACCGATCGACAGGGATGGAAAGACGATCGGCCTAAGGGGCATCGTCGTTGATATCACCGAACGTAAGCGCATGGAGGAACGTCTTCAGCGTTTCGAGAAGATGGAGATGCTGGGGTCGTTGGCCGGAGGTGTAGCGCACGACCTTAACAATGTCCTGGGCGTACTGGTTGGATATTCGGAGTTGCTGGCCGATAAACTGCCGGCGACCAGCGTTTTGCGGCGGTATGCAGACAACATCCTTCAATCGGGTCTGCGGGGAGCCGCAATCGTTCAGGATTTGCTTACTCTGGCCAGGAGGGGCGTGACCGTAAAGGAGACAATTGACATTAATAAGGTACTCCAGGATTATTTCCAGACGCCGGAGTTCGAAAATATGAAGGTTCGATACCCGCAACTTGTGATCTCCAAAGATCTTGATCCGGGATTGTCATGTATCAAGGGATCGCCTGTGCATTTGAGTAAAACGGTTATGAACCTCATATTGAATGCCGCGGAGTCCATTTCCGGGCCGGGAAAGGTAACGATCCAGACCTGGAACACTTACCTGGATAGTCCGATCCGGGGCTATGACAAGATTTCGGAGGGAGAATACGCGGTTTTGGCAATATCGGACACGGGCATTGGGATATCTCCGGAAGACGTGAAGAACATATTCGAGCCCTTCTACACGAAGAAGGTAATGGGCCGCAGTGGTACAGGCCTGGGACTGGCGGTGGTCTGGGGGACTGTAAAGGATCATGGGGGATATATAGACGTGCAGAGCGATAAGGGATGCGGGAGCACCTTTACCCTATACTTCCCCGTGTCGGTTGGGGATGCGGTGAGAGAGGAAGGTCCGGCCTCCCAGGTCTCATATATGGGGAGGGGGGAACAATTGCTGATCGTGGATGATGTGAAAGAACAACGGGAGTTGGCCTCTCAAATGCTGGAAATGCTCGGCTATCGGGTCGAGGCCGTCGCGAGTGGCGAGGAGGCCCTTTTGTACCTCAAGGACAGAGCGATTGATCTGGTCATACTGGATATGATCATGGAGCCCGGCATGGACGGCCTGGATACTTACCGCGGGATGATTGACATCCGGCCGGGCCAGAGGGCGATTATCGCCAGTGGCTTCTCGGAAACGGACCGTGTCCATCAGGCCCAGTTGTTGGGGGCCGGGGCATTCGTAAGGAAACCCTACATGCTGGAAAAAATCGGACTGGCCGTCAGAAGCGAACTGGATCGGTAGGGTCTGTTGAGATTTCCTTTTTTTTGCTAACTTGATAATTGCATTTGACAAACAATAACTACTTGTTCATATAGGTGGATACAATGATCATAGAACAGCACCAATGGAAAAGAAACACAGGTTGGGTTCCCGAACTGGATACGGGACGCCGCCCCGATGCGCAACTGTTAATAATATTTGGCGCGTCCCATCTGATCAGGGAAAAAAGGTTGATCGCCGAACTCAAAGAGGCCTATCCGGAAGCGATACTATGCGGTGCATCCACCGCCGGGGAAATAATCGGCGCCCAGGTCAATGACGGCACCATAACGGCAACGGCGATCAAGTGGCAGCATACAAAGCTGCAATCAGCCGGAGAAAAGCTGGGTAAAGATGAAGACAGCGTGAGTGTTGGTGCGAGAATCGCTGAACGTCTCGAAAAACAGGGACTGAAGCATGTCTTTGTTCTTTCCGACGGCTTGCATGTCAATGGCAGCGGACTGGTCCGGGGTCTCCTGAGCGGGTTGCCGGAGGGGGTCTCTATTACCGGCGGACTGGCAGCGGACGGCGATCGTTTTGAAGATACCTCCATAATCTTCAAAAGCAATGCTGAAAGCAGGCTGGTCACCGCGATCGGTTTTTACGGAAGCAGGTTTCATGTCGGCTATGGATCCTTCGGCGGCTGGGATCCGTTTGGTCCGGAAAGGCTCGTGACCCGTTCCTGCGGCAATGTTCTTTATGAAATGGACGGTAAATCGGCCTTGCATCTCTACAAGAAATACCTGGGTGACCATGCCGCGGAGCTGCCGGCTTCAGGTCTGCTTTTCCCTCTCGCCCTGCGCAACGGAGAAAGCGACATAACACTGGTACGCACACTTTTGGCCGTCGATGAAAAAAGCCAGAGCATGACCTTTGCCGGCGACATTCAGGAGGGCTCTTATGCCCGCCTGATGAAGGCCAACTTCGACCGCCTCATCGACGGCGCCGCTGACGCCGCCCGTACCTGCAAGAGCACCCTCGGGTCTATTCACCCTCAATTGGTAGTCATGATAAGTTGTGTGGGCCGTAAGCTCATTCTCCAACAGCGCATCGAAGAAGAGGTGGAAGGAGTACAGGATATACTGGGTAGAGAGGCGGTCTATACCGGTTTCTATTCCTATGGGGAGATAGCCCCGGCCCGCATCGGAGCTCAATGCGAGCTCCACAACCAAACCATGACTATCACCGCTTTTGCCGAGGACGGCAGCCATGCATAGTCTCCTGGCGCGCCAATTGAAAAAGCTGTTTGGGCGCGCCGACGGCTTAGATCCGGTATGGCAGGCCTTTATCAACAGCGTGGATCATGCATACCGACAAAGCGACTCGGATCGGCGCATGCTCGAACGGGCCCTGGACCTTAGTTCGGAGGAACTGATCCAGACCAACTCGGAACTTCGGGCGGTTTTTCAAACCCTGCCGGACATCTATCTGCGTCTCGCCGCCGACGGTAAGATTCTCGATTTCAAGGGATCGGAAATACCCGATCCTCATTTTTCAATGATCACTCCCATCGGCAGATTCCTCGCAGAGATATTCCCCCCCGACATCCATTCCTCCTTTTCCGCATTCATCTCCCAGGTCCTGGCCGGCGGGGAGATGAAAAGCATGGTTTACAAAATCGACCTTAATGCCAAGACCAACTATTACGAATGCCGTTGCGTCCCCTTCCTCACCGATCAGGTGATCCTTGTCATTCGGAATGTCACGGAACGGAAACATGCGGAAGAGGCCCTGCAGAAAGAGGCACGGGAAAAGTCGGTCATACTTGACACGATGTCGGAAATCGTCGTTTACATTGATCGGGAATACAATGTCGTCTGGGCCAATAGGGCCATGTACGACACCTTTGATTTAACATCCGAGACCTATGAGGGAGATAAATGTTTTCATGTCCACGGCCGTACGGACCGCTGCCCTTTCTGTCCCGCCGTGAAGGCGATGGAAACCGGACAGCCCCAGATTCATCCGGAACTTTTTTCCTATGGAAAAAGATGGGTCCTGAGGGGGTATCCGGTGCGAAACGACCGGCATGAAATCATCGGCGCCGTGGAGATAGTCACGGATGTCACCGAAAGCCGCAATGCCGAAGACGCCTTGAAGAAATCAGAGGAACGGTACAAAATCCTGGTGGAGCATGCCAATATGTCCATCGTCATCATTCAGGACATGATGATGAAATACGTCAACCCCAGGGCCTGCGAGGCCATCGGTTACACCCGGGAGGAGATGCTCTCCATGCCGGTTTTGAGCTTGGTTCATCCCGACGACCTTTCTAAGGTCGCCGCTATCCAGAAAAAAAGATTACGGGAAGAAGCCGTTCCGGACATCTATTCCGCCCGGGTCATCCACAAAGACGGCCATATCATCTGGGGTGAATTTGCCGGGGCAAACATCACCTGGGAGGGGAAACCGGCCATTCTTAGTTTCATAAAGGATATCACCCAGGAAAGAAAGCTCGAAGAAAAACTGCTTCAGGCGCAGAAACTCGAGGCGATCGGCACCCTTGCCGGCGGAATCGCCCATGACTTCAACAATCTCCTTATGGGCATTCAGGGATACGCCTCCCTAATGCTCCTGGAAACGCCCCCTTCCCATCCCCATTACCAGAAACTGAAAAACATCGAGATGCAGGTCCAAAGCGGGGCCCATCTAACCAAGCAACTCCTCGGCTTTGCCAGAGGTGGAAAATATGAGGTCAAAGCGACCGACCTGAATGAATTCATCCTCCGCAACTCCAACCTCTTCGGGCGAACACGGAAAGAAATCACCATCCACACCATGTTCGATCCCGATCTTTGGGCCGTGGAGATCGACCGGGGCCAGCTCGATCAGGTGTTCCTCAACCTATACATCAACGCCTGGCAGGCCATGCCCGGACAGGGCGATCTCTTTCTTGAGACACAAAATATTATTCTGACCGAGGAGTCCGTTGCGGCCGTGGAGTTGCCCCCCGGAAGGTACGTGAAAATCTCGATCCGTGACACCGGGGTGGGGATGGACGAACATACCCTCCGGAGAATCTTTGATCCCTTTTTCACCACCAAGGAAATGGGACGGGGAGCCGGTTTGGGGCTTGCTTCCGTTTATGGCATTATCAGCAACCACGGCGGCATGATCAGCGTGGAAAGCGAAAAGGGGAAAGGGGCCACCTTCCATATCCTGCTTCCGGCCGTTGATGCATTTCCCGTGGCGGAAGAAGGAGGTAAGGAATCGGTGGCGCCGGGAGGGCGGGAGGCAATCCTCATAGTGGATGATGAGACCATCAATATCGAGGTTATAAGCGCCATGCTGGAGCAATTGGGGTACCGGGCGGTCAGCGCGGGCAGCGGCAAGGAAGCCGTTCAATTGTACCGGGAACGAGTTTCCGCCATCGATCTGGTTATAATCGACGCCATCATGCCCGGACTCAGCGGCAAAGAAACCTTCGCGATCCTGAAAGACATCAATCCCCAGGTAAAAGCCATCCTCGCCAGTGGCTACAGCCTCGATGAACTGTCTTCATCCATGTTGGAACAAGGGATCTGTGCCTTTATTCAAAAACCATTTCGTTTTGAAGATCTTGCCAAGAAAATCAAGGAGGCGCTCAACTCCTCCTGTCTCTGATTTATTCCGAACACCTGTATGCCGTATCAATTCTCTGAGAGCTTTGCATAACTGCGGAAAAATGGTTCGCAAGCGGCGAATCAAATGTTTTTCGCCGTTGCATGATTGAATTTAACGCTTGGTAATGAATAAGGTTTATACGTTACCCATACAGAGGCGAAAAAGATTTCTGAGCCGCGGCGAAGCCATTTTTCAAAGGTCTCTCTCTATGAACCCCCGCAGGGCAGAGGCTATATCCCGTACGACAGCGGGGTTCACGTCGGGCTGCCCGGTGGACAGCCATTGTTGATATGCCGGCGGGACCCGGCGCGGCAGGATATCCTCCAGAAAAGAGAATTCGTGATAGACTCGGCGGAGGGCAAAGAAGGGGTCGCCGCCGTGAACGGCTTGGGCCATCCGCCGCGCCAGGTCGCAGGCCCGGAGCACCCAATCCAAATCCATCCCCGTATAGGATGTAAAGTAGTAAGCCCCCGCCTCCTGCCGCCAGCGGCCGTCCCGGACCAATTCTTCTTTAACCGGCGTGCCGGGAAATGGTATGAGACACTCCGTATAGGCGATATCGGCCCCGTTCTCAAAGAGTTCCTTGGCCAGGCGGATGGTTTTCGTCATGGTCGCCACGGTATCCCAGGGGCCGAAAAGGATAAAGCTGACCACGGGCATGAGGTTCTGCTCGACGCAGCAGGATACGCCGCGGCGCAGATCCGCCGGGGTTATGTCCTTGCCGTAGCGGGCCAGGATCTCTTCCGCCCCCGACTCGGCCCCCGTA
>Ga0116143_10003525_pt1 | contig 15667 bp, 10 predicted proteins | sample AD_UKC034_MetaG_FD_89745 | JGI IMG/M metagenome (GOLD analysis project Ga0116143, IMG submission 89745) | Active sludge microbial communities of municipal wastewater-treating anaerobic digesters from USA - AD_UKC034_MetaG | ecosystem: Engineered > Bioreactor > Anaerobic > Digestate | place: USA...
ACCAGCCTTCCATACGCTGCGAACATCGCTGAATGGCACACGGTGATCGGCGATGATGTTCCACGCGAAGCCATGGAACAGGTGCTCTACGGCATGAGCCTGGACCGGTTCGAAAAGGACCAGGACTCGCTCTTCCGCAACAACGCCTTCCTCGCACGGCTTGCACAGCTCAAGAAGGGCTGGCCGGAGTACATCGCCTACGCCAAGCGCTGCGAAGCGCTGGTGAACAGCAACGATCCATGGGGCTTCATTGCACATGATGGTGATGGCATCCGCAAGGCCTGGCGGGAAGGTGTGAAGCAATTGAAGCGGGCCAAGCATCCACAGCTGCGCGCACGCCTCGCCTTCCAACTCGTACGGATGGCCCACTACGCCCACGACCCCGAACGGCCGGACTTGGATGTACGCCCTATCTACGAGCAACATCTCGCTCCCTTGCGCGGCACCACATGGATGGAAGGCGCCGCTGCCTTCTACCTTGCCAATATGCTGCCCGCCCCGCAGCGCAACCTCGCCTTCGCCGATTGTTTCGACCGCGCCACGGATAAGCAGTTCCGTATGGTGCAGCTCTTCTCGGATCCCGAAATGGAATGCTATCGGCTCCTTGCTTCCAACGACAAGCAACGGGCTGCGCTTCTCGTGATGCGCGACCTGCAACACCCTGGCAGGGCGTTGGAGGACCTGGAACGCATCGCCAAGCTCGACCCGGGCAATGCGCACCTCCCACTCCTGCTCACCCGCGAGGTGAACAAACTCGAGGACTGGCTGCTGACACCGGCGCTCACGGACTACGGCCCTGCCATTCGCGAATGGTCGAACGACAGCGACGAGATCACGCCAGAGGATGTCGTGGAACGCGATATGGACTATTTGCACAAGGTCCAGGAATTCATCCGCAGTATCGCACAACAGGCCACCACCAAGGATCGACGTCTACTTCGACTATTGGATGGTCACCTGAGCTATGTGGCCGGTGAACATGGGGCATGCAGGCATATGCTGGCCACCTTGGCAGATGATACCAACGCGGAATCGGCCATACGGGTCCAGGCGAGACTTGACTTGTTGCTTAGCGACATCATGGCCACGGATCGACTCACCGACGGGACGCGGGAGCACATCCTATCGCTCGTTGAACTGGTAAATGAGTCTCCGGAACTGGCGGCATCTCGCAGCACGGTATTAGCCCAGTTGCACCTTTACTTGGGAAAGAAGTTGATCGAGCGTGGCGAAAAGGTCGAAGGCTTATTCCTGCTCGCACGTACGGACCGGTCATTTGGCGATCTGCTGCCCGTCTACGCCGACAAGAACGCACGCCACGTGGCTTTTGAAGCATGTGGTCCCGATGACTACGACCGCCTGATCGCCTTGCTGGACAAGCCGAACAAGACTCCCTTCGAACGATACCTCACCGCTACCGCCGAGCGGCCCGACGGCTGGCAAGCGACCGAGGAACGATACCAGCAGAACGACTTGACGCGCGACAAGCTGCTCGACTATAAGGCGATGTGGTATCTGCGTGAGGACCGTTTGGAAGAAGCGGCGGCGACCTATCGACAGGTGGACCCCAGCTATTGGGAGCGTTATGAGATCAGCCTGTTCAAGGACGACGACCCCTTCGTCGTGAACATCGAGGACCCGCACAACTACCACAAGACCGACAGCATACGGTACACCCGCCTAGGGATCTTGGAACGTATGGTAGCCTTGAAGAAGGAAGCGGCCCGCGATCCCAAGGCACGCGCGCTGAACAACTACCTCCTTGGTAACGCCTATTTCAGCATGAGCTGGTACGGCAAGTACTGGGGGCTTTCTCGCATCGCTTGGAGTATCCACCGCGAAGGCTGGAGCGATGAACCCGTGCGCACAACCGGCGATGATGACTACTACGGCTGCGTGCGTGCGAAGAGACATTACCTCATCGCCATGCAAGCCGCCAAGGACCCGGTGCTCAAAGCCATGGCCTGCATGATGGCCGAACAATGCGAATACAACTGGGGCGAATACCAGCGCTGGGATGATCCCATCGGCCCGGAGCCGCCTTATCTGGACCAACTCGCCGATGCGAGGAGTCAGCAGGCTTACCGGGACATCATCGAATGCCGGCACTATGCGGATTTCGTGAGGAGGTTTCGGTGAGTGTCAATTAGCTAATTGGCCGATCAGCTGATCAGCTAATTGCTTTGCTGTCAACACCCGATCGTGAAGGGCCACCGCCAGGCCCTCTTGATCTCCCGATAGCGCACCTTCACCTTTGTGTGACGTTCCTGAGGCATCATTCCAGCGGTCGCGGATGAAGCCTGGATCGACAGCTCATGCGCCCCATACGCATCCTTGCACAACCCGACGACAGCACGTGCGGCCCCACGGCCTTGCATGCCGTATACGCCTCGTTGGGCCTGAAGCTGCCGTTGGAGCAGGTGATCGACGAAGTGCATTCCCTGGAAGATGGTGGTACGCTGGCCGTCTTCCTGGGTATCCACGCATTGAAGCACGGCTTCCACGCGCGTATTCACAGCTATAACCTGCGCGTCTTCGACCCCACCTGGGACGGACTGCCTAACGACGCACTTAGGAAGAAGCTCCTGGCCCAGACCAGATACAAGGAGGGCAAGAAGCTGCATGCGACCTGCCTGGCCTATGCGCGGTTCCTCAAGGAGGGTGGGGAGGTCCGTTTCGATGACCCGTCCCCCACCCTGTTACAGAGTTATTTCGACCGGGACCTGCCCGTGCTGACGGGACTGAGCGCCACTTACCTGTACAAGAGCGAGCGCGAATACAGCGGTGCGGACGGCGAGAGCATCTACGATGACCTGCGCGGCAAACCCATGGGTCACTTCGTGGTGCTGTGCGGTATGGACAAGAAGAACGTGCTGGTGGCCGATCCATACCAGGACAACCCGTACAGCAGGGACCTCTACTATCACGTACAGGTCGGTCGGCTGATCAATGCGATCATGTTGGGCATCGTCACCTATGACGCGAACCTGCTGATCATCTCGAAGGAGCCGCTATGAAGAAGCTGATCGTGGTGCGCGAGCCCAAGGAATGGAACCTGGGTGTGCAGGGCTTCGAGGTCGTGAGTTCGAAGGACTACCTCACCAACCCGCGTTTCGCCAGGCAGCGTAACATCCGTGTCTTCAATCTGGCCCGCAGCTATGCGTACCAGAGCCGCGGTTATTACGTGAGCCTGCTGGCCGAGGCACGCGGCCACAAAGTGATCCCGAGTGCGAAGACCATCCTCGACCTGAAGTCGCCGAGCATCGTGAAGGTGCTTTCCCGCGATCTGGAAGAGGTGATCCAGAGCAGCCTGGCGCACAAGAACAAGCACGAGTTTCTGTTCAGCGTCTACTTCGGCCGCAACGTGAACCGCAGGTACGACAAGCTGGCCCATGAGCTGTACAAGGTGTTCCAGGCGCCGTTGTTGCGCGCGCGATTCGTAAGGACGGAAGCAGGGAAATGGGAGCTTCGGTCCGTACGTCCCATTCCCTATAACGACATCCCCGACGAGCATCTGAACTATGTGAAGCGTTACGCGGCGGACTACTTCGACAAGAAACGATACGATGGGGCCCGACCGGATCGCAGCCAGTACGACCTGGCCATCCTCATCAACCCGGAGGACAAGGCTTCCCCCTCGAACAAACGGGCCACGGTGAAGTTCCGGCAGGCCGCTGAACAGATGGGCTTCGAGGTGGACATCATCGGACCGGAGGACATCGACCGCATCGCCGAATACGACGCGCTGCTGATCCGCGAGAACACGCACGTGAACGACCACACCTACCGGTTCGCGCGCAAGGCCCAGAGCGAGGGGCTCGCCGTGATCGATGCGCCGGACGCCATCCTGAAGTGCAACAACAAGGTGTACCTCGCCGAGGTGATGGAAGCGGCGGCCGTGCCTTCGCCCCGCACCCTGATCGTACACAACGAGAACCGGGACCAGGTGGCGAAGCTGTTCGGGCTACCGGTGGTGCTCAAATTGCCCGACAGCACCTTCAGTCGTGGAGTGGTGAAGGCCAGGACCGCGGAGGAGTTGGAGGAACAGCTGGACCTCATCCTGAAGGAGAGTGATCTGGCGATCGCACAGGAGTACATGCCCAGCGACTTCGACTGGCGTATCGGGGTGCTCGATGGGAGACCCCTGTACGCATGCAAGTACTTCATGGCGCGCGGCCATTGGCAGATCTACAATTGGGGCAGCGACACCAAGAAGGGACAAGAGGGCGACTTTGCCACCATACCGGTGGAAGAGGCTCCTGAGCACATCGTTGACGCCGCCTTGAAGGCGGTGCGGGCCATCGTGGGAGACCGGGGGTTATTCGGGGTGGATGTGAAGGAATTCGAGGGCGATCCGTACGTGATCGAGGTGAACGAATGCCCCAACATCGACCACGGTGTGGAGGACGTGGTGCTCGGAGATGAGCTCTATCGCGCGATCATCGGATCACTGAAGGCTTGCATCGAGGAAAAGCTCGGCATCGAACGAACATCAACGGCCCCAATGGGGCCGACACAAGGATGAACGACCAACCGAAGAAATTCAAGCTGTACGAGGTCACCGGTATCGAACTGGAGTACATGGTGGTGGAACGGGACACCCTCAAGGTGCTGCCCATCGTGGACAAGCTGTTCGAGGACGTGACCGGTGCGATCAGGAGCGACGTGGAGCGTGGCGATGTGGAATGGAGCAACGAACTCGTGAGCCATGTGGTGGAACTGAAGACCGCGAGACCCACGAAGAGGATCCCCTCCTTCCGGAAGAAGTTCAGCAATGAGATCAAGGCGATCAACGCGGTGTTGGCCAGGCGCAACGCGATGCTGCTTCCCACGGCGGCACATCCCTTCATGGACCCCTTCACGGAAACGGTGATCTGGCCACACGAGTACAACGAGGTCTACGCCCTCTACAACCGCATCTTCGATTGCCGGGGCCATGGCTGGAGCAACCTGCAGAGCACCCACCTGAACCTGCCCTTCGCCAACGACGACGAGTTCAGCAAGCTGCATGCGGCGATACGCCTGCTGTTGCCCATCATCCCGGCGCTCAGTGCCAGTTCGCCCATCCTGGACGGCAAGGTGACCGGTTTCCTGGACAGTCGCATGCAAGCCTACCTGCACCACCAGGACAGGTTACCCGAACTGATGGGCTCCTTGATCCCGGAAGCAGTGTTCTCGCAGGAGGATTACTACCGGGTCATCTTCAGCCCTATCGCTCAAGCCATGGCACCATACGACACCGACCATGTGATGGATCACCACTTCGCGAACTCGCGCGGTGCGATCGCCCGTTTCGACCGTGGCGCCATTGAGATCCGTGTGATCGACATCCAGGAATGCCCGAGCGCCGATCTGGCCATCGCGGAGATGATCATCGCCGTGCTGAAGGCACTGACCTCAGGGCGCTGGGTAAGCACCTACCTGCAACGTGCGTGGAGCGAGGACGACCTGCTGCCCCTCTTCCTTCAGGTCATCAAGGATGCCGGAAACGCGCGGATCGCGAACCGCGACTACCTGTTGATGTTCGGCCGTTTGAAGCAGGAGCGGATGACGGCACGTGAACTGTGGCAATTGTTGTTCGTGGAACTATACGGCGACCTCAGTGAGGGCTGCCGCCAGCATATGGCCCACATCCTGGAACATGGATGCCTGGCCAGCCGCATCCTGGCACGTACAGGGAAGAAACCCAGCCTGGACAGGATCCGCAGTGTGTATGCGGAACTTGCCACCTGCCTGCAGGAGGATCGCGCCTTCGCCTGATCGCCGACCTCGGTCGGTCATCGGTCCCCCTGCGGCACCATGCTCGTCGAATTCGCGGAACCCGCGGACGAAGCCCGGCGTTCCGCGAATGCACCAAGCCTTCGACCGTGAACCACCATCCCACCCTCGCCGCCGTGGTCGTCGCGACCACCAGCCTGGCACAGCCCGCTCCGCGTTTCCATTGGCCCATGGACGGCGCGAACGGAACGGTCGTTCAGGAGGTGATCGCCGGCCAGAACGGTCTGCTGCAAGGTGGCGGCGTCTGGGCGCCGGATGTGGGTCATCACGGCGGTTCCTGTCGCTTCGATGGGGTCGACGACCGTGTACTGCTCGGTCCCTGCGACATGACCACCGGAACCGGGGAGTTCAGCCTTTCAATGTGGGTGCGACCGGACTTCGTGACCGGTATGGATCGCACCTTGCTGGCCAAGACGATCGGGCCCACGGCACAGGACCACATCTGGTCGATGACCTTCGTCGGGGCCAATGCCTTGAGGTTCCGGCTGCGGACGGGTCCGACCACAACAGAGCTTACCACCGCACCTTCCAGCGTGTTCGGCGGCGCGTGGTACCACATCGTGGGCAGCTACGACGGTGCCCTCATGCGCATATACCTCAACGGGGCCTTGATGGCGGAGACGGCAGTTGCAGGAGCGATGGGCTACCATCCACAGGCGCCAGCCTCGATGGCAGCCCTCAGCACCGGTGCGGCGCCGTTCAGCGGTTGGATCGATGATGTCCGCCTCTTCGATCACGGACTCAGCCAGTCGGACGTGATCGACCTGCTGCTCGAACAACTTTCCACAGGTATCCAGCGAACACCCTCACCAACACTTTCGGATGGAAGACTGCTCCTGCCAGCGGACCAATGGAGGACAGGTCGCGTAATGGATGCGACAGGCAGGACGTTGCGCGAACTCGGCCCGGTGGAACTCTCGGGCCCGATCGAACTGCGTTCATGGTCTCCGGGCTACTACCTGGTCTGCCTCCAGGCTGTAGGCCATCAGCGCACCTGGCCCATCGTGGTCCAGTGAACGCGAAGCCCCGGCGACCTAAACCGCCGGGGCTTCTGAACGGATCGGTTCAATGGATGACCGTGAAGGGACGCTGCGCGGAACCGCCGCGCCAACGCGCCCGGGCGAAGTATTGTCCGTTCGCCAGAGCGGTGAGGTCGAGTTGGACCTTGTCACCTTGCACCGCTCGGGCCGGTAATACGACACGGCCCATGGCATCAAGGACCTCAATGCGCATGTCCGTTGCCAACGGCTGTTGAAAGGCCACTGTGACCTGGGTTTGTGCGGGCGATGGCCAGATCGTTATGGATGACGTAGCGTTCGCCTCGGAGATCGCGTCCGGTGTTTGTGCGCTCCATAGCTCAATGTCATCAACTGCGCCTTCGATCAGGCTGCCGCCCTCCGAATCCGTACCGGGCCGGATGCTATCGCTCGCGATGAACTTCAGGCGGATGCTCATCGCGTCCTCTCCCAGCACATCAGCCACCCGGAAGACCTTACGACGCCAGTTGCGCTCACCGGTCTTGGTATCCTCAACGGGCAACCAGGAAAGACCATCATCAGCGCTCGCATACACCTGCCACCAGTCCGCGTTCGGGTTGGCCCCTGACGGCGGGTTATTGGTGTACCAGCGCCAGTAACTCATCGCGGGATCGCTGTAGTTGGTCAGGTCGATGTTGGGTCCCATCAAGGTGGTGCTTCCGTCATCCACATCGTTCTCTCCGATGCCATCGTTCACGCTCAGCGCATTGCCCGTATACCAGCAATAGTCGCCACCGGGAGTGTGCTGCGTCCCGGTCTGGCATATCGTGCTGGGATCACCCGGCGTACTGTAAGAAGCCAACGGTGGTCCGAACTCCCATTGCCCGGTGGTCGCATTGTCCTCGGGCTGTCCTTCCTGCCAGTTGCCGAAGTCGCTCTGACCATCGGCGTTCTCGGTACCGGCAAGGTCATAGCCTACCAGGATGTAGTAAGGTACTCCGGGATCGGCACGGTCGGAGGCGATCGGGGTGATGCTGCTGGTCTGCCCATAGATGTCGCGCAGTGCCATGTAGTAGGCCACCACCGAACCGGGTGCCTGGGCCGGGATACTGGCCTGGTAGAGGTCCTCGCCGGCATTGGTCATGGGCACGCTGGACCATTCCTGTGCATCATTCACCTTGTAGAACAGGCTCGCATCCTGCAGGTACAGGGTGGCGGGGAACACGATGAAAAGCTGTGCCTCCACATCAATGGTGGCATCCGCTTCCCGCGCCATGATCGGATCATGGAAGAGTTCCGCCCCACTGATCAACGTGATGCCGTGCCGGCCGAAGGCTTCCACGATGGCTGCACCGTTCGGTGTTCCATTGGTGATGTCGCCGTCGGTGTCATCCGCCTGCAGCACATCCAGCAACACGTCCCGGTAGGCCTGTCCTTCGTTGCCATTGAACGTATTCGCTTGAAGGCCTGGATAAGCCTGCGCGAAGAGGTCGAGGGTGAGCAGCATGTCCTGACCGAGTCCTTCGTAAAGGTCCCACCAGGCTCCGGCGATGATCTCCCCATCCGCGTGCACCTCCCCTACGATATGGTCCGGATACACTTTCGGGTCCTCGTCGTAGCGACGGACCGTGCTGTTGTCATTGTCCAGATTGATGCCCAGACCAAGTATGGGGCTCTGGGTGAGGGTCAGGCCCCAGACATCGGCGTATCCCTCGTCCATGGCCCCGTTGCTGAAGTCGCTGCTGAGCGCGGAATAGAACTTGTCGTTGATCCCGTGGCCATATTCATGGTAGACCACATCGTTGATGGTGGCCAGGGACCGGCAGTTGTTCGCCTCCGCGTAGAAGTTGATGCTCGAGCCGTCGTAGAACGCATTGCAATTGTCCGTGGTGAGGTCCAGGTTCGTTGCGATCTGGTAGTCCATACCGGTGAAATCGGGCAGGACGGTCTTCATGTGGGAGTGGATCTGGTTCACATAGAGGTACGCTGATCGCTCCCGCAAATTCGCATTGTTGTCGAAGGTCCGCGCATTGAAACCTTCGTTCAAGGTGGTGTTGAAAGCCGGGGTGACCGTGTTGGTCCGAACAGCGGCCCATCGTCCACGGAGCTGAATGATCCCCGTAGCGGGCCCCGGAACACCCGAGTTGAGGTAGCCGGAGATATCGGTCTGGAACAGCGTTCCATTGATGGTGACGTTCAACTCCGGCATGGCTTGTACGGTGGGTGCCACCAGTGGACTGCCGGTATAGGCCAGGGTGCTCATCGAGAGTTCCACTCCTTCATCGTCATCGCCATCGTCATGACCACAATTGCGCACCGCGTTGGCGCGGTACAACAAACGTCCATCCGTTGCATCGACCAGACAATCGTAACGGCCCGGCCTATCGCCGATCCGGGTCAAAACCTGGATACGGTGCACCAGACGGACACGCTGTTGGCCTGCAACGGTCATGGGTAATAGCGCCAATCCGCGGTCCGCGGTGGACTCCACTCCCGTCAGTCCTTCTTGTGCGAGATCAGCAGCCACCCCAACGGGAACGGTCGGGGTCGTTGATACGGCGATGTCCCTGGCCAGATCGGTGGCGAAGGCGATCACCCGCTGTTCCGCATCCAGCTTCACCTGCACCTTGGTGCCAAGCACGGGCAGGCCGGCATGCCGCTGTTCGAAATGCACGTAGGTCAACTTCTTCCCGGGGGCGGTGGACACCACGTTCAACTCTTCAAGCGGAAGGTGATAGGCGGCCAATTCCTCCTGCAGGAAATGCAAGGCGCGATCCGCAGCTGTGGCACCGACCGTGGCGATCGGGTCACCATAGGCCCTACGCGGCAGGCCGGTCTCCTCATTGAACTCGGCCGTCCAACGAGGGTGCAGTTGGTGAAAGGCAGGCCAGCCCCCCCAACTGCGCAGTTCGATCTGGCGGTCGCGATCGGGGAGCCGCTTGTTGTCGGTGATGAAGGTGATGTTCCCCGTCTCTGGTAAGCCCTGTGCGAAGACCGAGCCATCGGACAGGAAAAAGGTCAAGGGAAGCAGATAGGCAAGTGTATGTGTGCGCATGAGGATCGCTCAATGTAGAACGAAGATCGGACCCAATGGACTTCCATCCAAACCGACCAGGATGGCCTTCCCATCATGGGTGGGATGTTGGCGGGTCGTCCGACTCCACCACCAACCCATCAGCGGCGAGCTGCACGCCACCGGGCAGACCACGCGCCACATCGGCGTGGAGGCCCATGAGGTGGCTGATATGCGTGAAAAAGGCGCGACGCGGTGCCAGTTCGTCAACGACGGCGAGGGCCTCCTCAAGGTTCAGGTGAGAGCGGTGCGGATCGATCCGCAGGGCGTTCAATACGAGGACATCGAGGTTCCGCAACCGTTCACGAGCCGCCGGTGTGATGGTCTTCGCATCGGTGATGTAGGCAAGGTCGCCGATCCGGTATCCGAGCACAGAGAGCTTCTCATGCATCACCTCCACCGGCAGGATCCTTGCCGCACCCAGCTTGAATGGTCCCTCCCCAACGGGAACGAGGTTCAATTCCGGAACTCCGGGGTAGCGCACGTCCGAGAAGGCATAGTGGAACATACGGCGAACAGCATCCAAGGTCCGCGGCAGGCCGAAGAGGTCCATCGCCCTCCCCTGCGCGAAATTGAAAGCGCGTAGTTCGTCGATCCCGGCCACGTGGTCCATGTGCTCGTGGGTGAGCAGCACTCCGTCCAGCCTGTCCTGGCCGCTGCGGAGCAGCTGTTGGCGCAGGTCCGGACCGGCATCGACGAGGATCCGGGTATCGCCTAGCGTCAGCCAGACCGACGAGCGGAGGCGTTTGTCCTTCACATCGGCACTGGTACAAACGGCACAACGGCAGCCGATCACCGGTACACCCTGGCTGGTGCCAGTGCCGAGGAATTCCATGCGCAGGGCCATCGGGGCAAATATCGTCTGACGAGGGCAAGGCGCTACTTTCGCGCCGCCGTTGGAGGTCCTCGGACCGGACAGCCCCTTGGAGAGGTGGCAGAGCGGTTGAATGCGGCGGTCTTGAAAACCGCTTTACCCGCAAGGGTAACGGGGGTTCGAATCCCTCCCTCTCCGCCAATGATCGCCCTTGCCACGGAGTGGTCGGGCGTTCACCTGTCCGGACCGAGCCAAGCGAAGCTTGAGCGAGGAACGGACAGGTGAACGACCGGTGAGCGCGAAGCTATCACGGGCGTGCATTGAAGCCTCCCCCACAGGGAAAGCCCATCTCGGGCAATCCCTCCCTCTCCGCCAATGATCGCCCTAGCCACGGAGTGGCCGGGCGTTCGCCTGTCCGGACCGAGCCAAGCGAAGCTTGAACGAGGAACGGACATGCGTTGAAGCCTTACCACATCACGGCGGAAAAGCCCGTTCCTGGTGATGGCGACTTTTCGTACCGGTCGTTCCGATACAGCTAACGGCAGCTAGCGACCTGCTCAGGTCCCTACCTTTGGGTGATGCGCAGCCCGTTCGTCCCCCTGCTCTTCCTTCTGGCCGCGTGGCCGTACCGCCCTGCTCGGGGCCAGGTCCAGTTGGTCGTGGAACCTCGCACCTTCTATACGCCTGCAGGAGACCCCTTGGTGGAAGTGAACATGGCGATACTCGCGGGCACATTCGGGGTGAAGAGCAACGAACGTGGATTCATGCAGGCCAAGGTGGAGGTGATCACCCTCGTGGAACGTGATGGTGCCATCGTGGATTTTGGCAAGACGATGGTGAACGGCCCGGAAAGCCTTGACAGCCTCCAACACGACCTCATCCACCAGGAGTTCTTCGCCCTCGCACCTGGTTATTATGACCTTTCTGTGGAAGCGCTTGACCTGACCACGGGCGATACAACGGTGACCCGCTTTCGGGCTCCGCTGACCGTTGGCACACTACCTCCGGGGATCTCCATCTCCGATATCCTATTCTGCGAGCGTATCGTCCCCTCGTTGGAAGGGGAACAGAGCAAGTACGGATATACCACGGTGCCGCTGCTGATGGATTACCTGCCACCGGACATCAAGAAGCTCAACTTCTATACCGAGGTCCATGGCACCGAGAAGACCTTGGGCGCGGACAGCCTTTACCTGCTTACCTATCAGGTCGAGGGCTTTGAATCCAAAGCGGTCTTCGGTCCATTCAAGCGAAGTATCCGCGCGAAAGCCAGGCCCGTGGAGCCGGTGATCGCCGAGTTCGACATCGCGGACCTGCCCTCTGGGAACTATGTACTTGCCGTGGAGGCACGCGACCGAGCCGGAGCGTTGATCGCGCGCAAGGAGCAGTTCTTCCAGCGGAACAATCCGATAAGCTACGAGTATGACCTGCAGTCATTGGATCGGCTGGACCTGGAAGGCAAGTTCTCCAATGCCTTCGCCAACCGGGATTCCCTGGTCGAGCACATCGCCAGCTTGCGGCCCATCGCCGATCCGTTGGAGGCCAAGATCATCGACGACCGTTACAAGGACAAGGACATGGACCTGATGAAGCGCTTCTTTTACAGCTTCTGGGCCAACCGCAGTGCTGACCCGGAGGGGGCGTGGGAGGCGTACCGTCAGGAAGTGATCAAAGTGAACAAACTGTTCAACTGTCGGGTGCTGAAGGGGTATGAGACCGACCGTGGTCGCGTTTACCTGAAGTACGGTCCACCGAACACCATGATGGACCGGTTCAACGAAATGGGGACCCTGCCATACACCATCTGGCATTATTACCGGGCCGGGCGTTTCACCGACCGCCGTTTCGTTTTCTATCAGCCTGAGATGGCCAATTACTGCATGCAGTTATTGCACAGTGAGGTACCCGGTGAGATGAACAACCCGCAGTGGAACAACATCCTGCACCAGCGGAACGTGGCCATGCCTGGTGTGCAGACCGTTCAGCCCGGCACCCTGGAAAGCGACCGGGTGATGGAATTCTTCAACGCGCCACGCTGAGAGGGGCACGGGGATAGCCGCATCTTTGCCGCCTCCCGGTCCGGATGCGTACCGCCATCGTCATATTGAACTGGAACGGCCGTTCCTGGATGGAACGCTTCCTGCCCACCGTGCTCGCACACAGCCCCGGTGCCGAGGTGATCGTGGCCGATAATGCCAGTAGCGATGGATCGGTGGCGTGGCTGCGCAAGGAACAGCCTGGGGTGCGCGTGATCGAGCTTGCGACGAACCTGGGGTTCGCTGGCGGATACAACGCAGCCTTGGAACAGGTGGAGGCCGATCGCTACCTCCTTCTGAACTCGGATGTGGAGGTGACGGCCGGCTGGCTGGACACCTTGAACGCCTACCTCGATGCGGACCCGCGCATGGCCGCCTGCCAGCCCAAGGTGCGCTCCTTGCGCGAACCGGGCAAGTTCGAACATGCGGGTGCCGCAGGTGGGTTCATCGACCGCAACGGCTATCCCTTCTGCAGAGGTCGCATCTTCGAGATCACCGAGGAGGACCACGGGCAGTACGACGATGAGCGTGAAGTGTTCTGGGCGACGGGGGCCTGCATGCTGATCCGAGCGGAGGCCTTCCACCAGGCCGGAGGCTTCGATGCGTACCTCTTCGCCCATATGGAGGAGATCGACCTCTGTTGGCGGTTGCGGCGTATGGGGTGGACCATCGGGTACACCAGTAGAGCGGTGGTATACCATGTGGGCGGCGGGTCCTTGGACTATCGCTCCCCGCGAAAGACCTACCTCAACTTCCGCAACAGTTTGATCGTGCTGATGAAGAACCTGCACAATGGGTGGGCCTGGTGGTGGCTGTTCCGGCGCATGGTCCTTGACGGCTTCGCGGGGATCAAGTTCCTTGTGGAAGGCAACGGCCGCCATACATGGGAAGTGATCCGAGCGCACTGGCACTTCTACCTGCGCCTGCCACATGTGGTGCGTCAGCGCCGGGCCTTGATGCGTACCGAGAAGGACCCTGACCTCAGCGGCATCTATCACCGCAGCATCGCCTTCGACCGCTTCATCCTGCGACACCGCCGCTTCTCGCAGCTGGATATGGAAGCCTTCCGCTAGGCGCGGCGGAGCAGGTGATCCACCGCCATCCGATAGCCTTCCAGCCCGAATCCCGTGATGATCCCGACGCAGGCCGCGCCTGTGATCGTGTGGTGCCGGAAAGGTTCGCGTGCGTGGATGTTGCTGATATGCACCTCCACCACGGGACGACCGATCACCTTGATGGTATCGTGGATGGCAACGCTGGTGTGGGAATAGCCACCGGCGTTCAGGATGAAGGCATCAACGTCGGCGCTCCGTTCACGCAGGACGTTGACGATGGCTCCTTCGTCATTCGTCTGGAAATGGTCCAGATCGCACCTCGGGAAAGCGTGGTGCAGCTCCCCCAGGAAGTCCTCGAAGCTGCGATGACCGTAGATCTCCGGCTCGCGGCTGCCCAATAGATCGAGGTTCGGTCCGTTGATGATGAGGATGCGCATGCCGCGAAGTTGCGCACTTCGGTGAACATCGGGCGGTTCGCAGAAGGCGGTGATGGCCGCGGATCAGGGTCCTGCCGGGACCTGACCTTCGCAAGGTGGGATGGGATGAGGCTTTGACCGACCTGCGCATGCACCTGAAGCTGGAGCGATCCTTGAGCGACCGCACCGTGGAGGCTTATGTGCGCGATGTGAAGCGCTTGCGCGCGTACGCCGAGGCACAGGTGCCGCCCCTCACCCCCACCACCGTCCGGCTGGACGACCTTCAAGCCTACATCACGCATACCGCAAAGAGCGGAGCCAAGGCCACGAGCCAGGCACGCTACCTCAGCGCGTTGCGGATCTTCTTCCGGTCGCTGCTTCGGGACAAGGTCATCGACTCGGACCCTACCGAGTTGCTGGAAGGCCCGCGGTTGGCGCGCAAGCTGCCCGTGTTCCTGTCGGTGGCGGAGATCGATGCGATGATCGGGGCGATCGACATGAGCGCGCCCATGGCGGACCGCGACCGTGCGATGGTCGAGACCCTGTACAGCTGTGGTCTTCGTGTCAGTGAACTCTGTGGACTTCGTTCATCCTGGCTACACTTCAACGAGGGATACCTGCGCGTGGTGGGCAAGGGCGACAAGGAGCGATTGGTGCCCGTGGGTCCGGAAGCCATTGCCCGCATCGAAGCGTACATGCGTGGAGCACGTGTGCATGTTCCGCGGAAAGCGAAAGGTGAGGACATCGTCTTCCTGAACACCCGGGGCGGTCCCCTGAGCCGCATGGCGGTCTTCAACCTGGTGAAGAGGCTGGCCGTGGCCGCCGGTATCCGTAAGACGATCAGCCCGCACACCTTCCGTCATTCGTTCGCCACCCACCTGGTCGAAGGGGGTGCCGATCTGCGGGCGGTGCAGGAGATGCTGGGTCATGCGAGCATCACCACCACGGAGATCTATACGCATCTCGATCGCGAATACCTGCGCAGCAACATCCTCCAATTCCATCCGCGTGCCACGAAGAAGGCCGGAAGCGCAGCGTAGCTGCCCTTCCGGCCTTCTCTGGGTGGTTCGCAGTTCAGAACACCTGCACGCGCTTGCGACCTCCGATGTACACCCCCGGGGCGGGAACCCCGCTGATGGTGCGGCCGAGCACATCCACGTAGGAGTTCGGCTGCTGTTCGATATCGCGCATGAAGTTCTCGGCGATGCCTACTTGTCCCGCGTTGCACGGAGAGGCCACGATGCGCATGGCGTCCACCTGCCAGTCACCGGCACCTCCCTGATAGGCCTGCATCCGCAGGACGAAGTTCCGGTAGTCGGTACCGGTCACGAGATCGAGACAACCAAGGTCCGTGAAGACCGATTCGGAATAGGTCTCGGTCACCGCGACATCGCCCACGACGGTGGGCACCTGCATCACATTCCCACTGAACTGTACGCGCATGCGCTGGGGACCATCTGCAGAACGGCGGTGGCGGATGATGAGGCTGTCGATCCGGATATTCTCCAAGGTGGAGGT
>Ga0116143_10003526_pt1 | contig 15666 bp, 17 predicted proteins | sample AD_UKC034_MetaG_FD_89745 | JGI IMG/M metagenome (GOLD analysis project Ga0116143, IMG submission 89745) | Active sludge microbial communities of municipal wastewater-treating anaerobic digesters from USA - AD_UKC034_MetaG | ecosystem: Engineered > Bioreactor > Anaerobic > Digestate | place: USA...
AGGGTGTCGGCGGCGCCTTCGACATGGGCCGTGACTTTCTCGGCGCGCTGCGCCGGCGCTGCGACGAAGTCGGCGCATTGCTGATCTTCGACGAAGTGCAATGCGGCGTGGGCCGCACGGGGTACGCGTTCGCCGCGGACCTCTACGGCGTGCGGCCCGACATGATCACGACCGCCAAGGCGCTCGGCAACGGCTTCCCGTGCGCGGCGCTGCTGATGACACCGCGCGTCTCGCAGGCCGTGACGCTCGATGCGCTCGGCACGACCTTCGGCGGCGGTCCGATGGCGGGCGCGGTCATCGAGGCGGTGATCGAGGCGATCGAATCGGAAGAGCTGCTCGCGAACGTACGCCGCGTGTCCGCGTATATCCGCACGCGCTGCGCCGTAGGCCCGGTCACCGGCTTCCAGGGCGAGGGCTTCCTGCTCGGACTGCGCATGAACCGCCCCGCCCGGGACATCCAGGCGGCGCTGCTCGCGCGCGACATCCTCACCGGCACGAGCGGCGACCCGCAGGTGCTGCGGCTGCTGCCGCCGTACGTGCTCGAGGAGCAGCACGTGGACCTGCTGGCGGAGGCGCTCGCGTCGCTGTGACGCGCAACCCGGACATGCAACGCTTCCTCGACCTTGCAGACTTCAGCCGTGACGAGATCGTCTCGTTGCTCGCGCTCGCGCGCCGCCTCGAGGCGCATCCCGAACCGCAAGCGCTCGCGGGCCGCATCCTCGGACTCGTGTTCTTCAATCCGTCGCTGCGCACGCTCGCCTCGTTCCAAGCCGGGATGGCGCGCCTCGGCGGCAGCTCGTTCGTGATCACGCCCGGCCAGGGCACCTGGCAGCTCGAAACGCGCCTCGGCGCCGTCATGAACGGCGCCGCCGCGGAGCATGTGCGCGAGGGCCTGCCGGTGCTTGCCTCGTACTGCGATGCGCTCGGCATCCGCGCGTTCGCGGAAGGCAAGGACCTCGCGGACGATATCGCCGAGAGCCGGTTCGGCGCGATGGCCTCGGTCATCGACAAGCCGCTGATCAACCTCGAGTCCGCGATGAACCATCCGTGCCAGGCGCTCGCCGACTGGAAGACCATGGACGATCTGGCGATCCCGCGGCAGGCAAAGTTCGTGCTGTCGTGGGTGCAGCATCCCCGCGCGCTGCCGCTCGCGGTGCCCGCGGCCACCGTGCACATGGCGGCGATGCGCGGCATGGAAGTCGTGGTGCTGCGGCCCGAGGGCTATGCGCTGCCGCCGCAAGTGATGGCGAAGGCACGCGCCGCAGCGGCCGCCTCCGGTGGCTCGGTGCGCGAGACCAGCGAGCGCGGCGAGGCGCTGGCCGGCGCCCAGGTGCTGTACGCGAAGGAATGGGGCTCGACCGCCCACTACGGTGACGCCGAGGGCGATGCGCTGCTGCGCGCGCAGCTCACCGACTGGTGCGTCACGCCCGAATGGTTCGAGCCGGCGGATCCGCAATGCCGGCTCATGCACTGCCTGCCCGTGCGTCGCAATGTCGCGATCGCCGACACCGTGCTCGATGGCCCGCGCAGCATCGTGCGGCACGAGGCCTACAATCGCATGACTGCGCAGATGGCGGTCCTGCATCGAATGCTTTCCCAGGGAGTCCGGAGACCGACATGATGAAGCACCGTGCCGACCAGGCACTCGCCGTCCGCTCGCTGCGCAGCGCCGCCCCGTACATCCGCATGTACAAGGGCAAGACCTTCGTGATCAAGGCGGGCGGCGCCGTGTTCGGCGATGCGCAGGCCACGCGTGCGCTGATCGAGCAGATCGCGATCCTGCATTATTTCGGCGTGCGCGTCGTGTTCGTGCACGGTGGTGGACCGCAGCTCAGCGAGCTCACCGAGGCGCTCGGCGTGCCGACCCGCATGGTGCAGGGCCGGCGCATCACGGACCAGAAGTCGATCGACGCCACCTCGATGGTGCTGAACGGGCTGATCAACACCCGGATACTCGCCATCTGCCGCGAGCTCGACATCAGCGCCGTCGGCGTCAGCGGCGTCGACGCCTCCCTCGTCACTGCGCACCGCCGCCCGGTCGTCAGAATGCCCGATGGCGAGAACGTCGACTTCGGCTTCGTCGGCGACATCGACGCGGTCGACACCACGGTGCTGCGCAAGCTGCTCGACAACGGGCTGATGCCGGTCGTGAGCCCGCTGTCGGCCGACGCCGGCGGCGTGCTGCTCAACATCAACGCCGACACCGTCGCCGCGGCGATCGGCGCGGCGCTCGGCGCCGAGAAGCTGATCCTGTGCACGGGCGCGCCCGGCATCCTCGAGCGTGTCGAGGACCCGACGTCGGTCGTCTCGTACACCGACCTCAACGGCCTCAAGCGCATGCGCGAGGACGGCAGCATCAAGGACGGCATGCTGCCGAAGGCGAAGGCGATCGAGGACGCGATCCGTGGCGGCGTGCGGCGAGTGCACGTGATCGCCTATACCTCGCCCGAGAGCATCCTCGCCGAAGTGTTCACCAACGAGGGCACGGGCACGCTGATCGTCGCCGATATCAATGCGCTCAGCGTCGCCGAACAGCAGAGTGGAGCCGCGTGACGCGCCTGTGGGACAAGGGCGCACCGCTCGATGAGCGCGTGCTCGCCTACACGGCCGGCGAGGACTACGCGCTCGATGAGCGTCTGGTGCGCTATGACGTTGCGGCCTCGATCGCGCACGCTGCGATGCTGCATGCGCAGAAGCTGCTCACCGACGCCGATTTCGTCGCCATCCGCGAGGGCCTCACCGCCATCGGCGAGGCGCATGAGCGCGGCGAGTGGCGCATCGAACTCGCCGACGAGGATGGGCAGAGCGCGCTTGAGCGGCGCCTCACGGCGCGCATCGGCGCGGCGGGTGGCCGCGTGCACCTCGGGCGCTCGCGCAATGACCAGGTCCTGACGGCGCTGCGACTGTACCTGCGCGATGCGATAGAGCAGCTGCGCACGGGCGCCTCGCAGGTCGCCGATGCACTCGATGCGTTGGCCGCGCGCGGTGGTGAAATCGCCCTGCCCGGCTACACCCACATGCAGCAGGCGATGCCGAGCACCGTCGCGTTGTGGGCCGGCGGATTCGCCGCCGAGCTGCGCGACGACGCCGAGGGACTGCGTCTCGCGCATCGGCGCACCGCGAAGTGCCCGCTGGGTTCCGCTGCCGGCTACGGCACGCCCGGTCTGCCGCTCGATCGGGACGCGACCCGCGCGGCGCTCGGCTTCGCGGTGACGCACGAGCCTGTCACTGCCGTGCAGCTCTCGCGCGGCAAGGCGGAGACGCAGCTGCTGTTCGAGGTCGCGCTCACGATGCAGGACCTCGGCCGGCTTGCGGCCGACCTGTTGCTCTTCTATACGCAGGAGTTCGCCTTCGTCACCTTGCCGGACGAGTTCACGACCGGCTCGTCGATCATGCCGCAGAAGCGCAACCCGGATGTCTTCGAGCTGGTGCGCGGCCGCACCGCGACGGCGCACGCCAACCTCGTCGAGGCCCTCGGAATATTCGCCAAGCTGCCGTCGGGCTACCAGCGCGACCTGCAGCTGCTGAAGCTGCCGCTGTTTCGCGGCATCGATATCGCGCTGCAGACGCTCGACATCATGGCCGCCGCCATCGGCGCGGTCCACTTCCGCCGGGAGAACATCGCGCTCGACCCTGCGATCCACGCGGCCGAGGAAGCGAACGCGCTCGTCGTGAAGGAAGGCATCCCGTTTCGCGAGGCTTATCGCCGCGTCAGCGCGCGCCTGCGCAAGGTTTGATCCGCTTCGGGGGTAACCATGTCGATCTGGTTCCGGCAACCCACGCGCGAACAGCTGAATGCGCTGTCGGCCAATACGCTCGTGGCGCATCTTTCGATCGAGTTCACCGAGATCGGCGACGACTTCATGCGCGCCACGATGCCCGTCGATGCGCGCACGCACCAGCCGTTCGGCGTGCTGCACGGTGGCGCGTCGGTGGCGCTCGCCGAGACCCTGGCGAGCACCGCGGCGAGCTGCTGCATCGACACGACTCGCTTCATGTGCCTCGGGCAGGAGATCAACGCCAACCACCTGCGGCCCGTGCGCAGCGGCCTCGTCACCGGCACCACCCGCCCGTATCACATCGGGGCGCGCAGCCAGGTGTGGGGCATTGAGCTGCGCGACGCCGCGGGCCATCTCGCCTGCGTCTCGCGCATCACCATGGCGACCGTGGAGCGCCGGCAGGTATGATCCGGCAGATTGCAGGAGGCTCAGCCCATGAATGAAGCCAACCAGCCCACCGCCGGTCTCGATCCCGGCCTCGTCACCTATACGAACATCATCTACGGGCTGCACGCGCTGTCCGTGCTGATCGGCGTGACCGGCCCCGCGACGGTGATCGGCAGTTTCGTCTTCGGCCTGCCGTCGATCATCGCCGTGATCATGAATTACGTGCGCCAGTCCGAAGTGCGCGGCACCTGGCTCGAATCGCACTTCCGCTGGCAGATCCGCACTTTCTGGTTCGCATTCCTGTGGATCGTCGTCGCCGCCATCGTGTCGGCACCGCTCGTGCTGCTGTTTGGACTTGGAATCGTCACTTTCTACCTGGCGGCAGTGATCATCGCGATCTGGATCGTCTACCGAGTCGCGCGCGGATGGATCGCGCTGCGCGACAAACGCACGATGTTCCTGTGATGTGCCGCGCCCTGGCCGCGGCAACTCTGGCGCTCGCACTGCTCGCGGCATGCGGGCAGAAGGGCCCGCTCTACCTGCCTGACCAGGGTGGCAATGTCGTGGTGCGCCCGGCGGCGGAACCGACGCCGGCACCGGCACCCGTCGACGACGATGCGGATCCGAAAAGCGGCAGGAAACCGCCCGAGGCCGCGCCCGCGCCCTGAGCGACTACCCTCAGACCGGCTTTCCGCGCAGCACTCGCGCCGGCAGCAGGATGATGGACTTCAACAGCTCGAACACACCGTTCACGGCGATGCCGAGAAGCCGGAACGGCAGCAGCACCAGCCACACGAGCGGGTAGAGCAGCAACCCGATCAGCGCGATCGGCCAGCAGATCACGAGCAGCAGTAGCCAGAACAGAAACGCGAGCATCGGTGTCCTCCCTGGAGAACGCAGTATACAAGGGCTTGATCCTGGGCTTGAGTCCAGAGTGCATACTTGAGGCATGCAGATCGGTGAACTCGCGAAATCGGCCGGCGTGCCCATCGACACGGTGCGTTACTACGAACGCCAGGGCATCCTGCCTGCGCCGCGGCATGGGGGCGTGAAGAAGGCCGCGACGGCGAAGCTGGCCGCGCTTTCCGGTGAGGGATCATGACCCACGAACACCACGAGCACGCACACCACTCGCACGAAGGTCGCGTGACCGACCCCGTGTGCGGCATGAAGGTCGATCCGCAGAAGACGCCACACCATGCCAGCCATGGCGGCGCGGCATATTACTTCTGCGGCGCGCGCTGCCGCGAACGCTTCATCGCCGATCCCGGGAAGTATCTTGCGGCACAGGCGACCGGGATGCCGCCGGAATCGCCCGCCGCGCCCGCCGGCACGATCTACACCTGCCCGATGCATCCCGAGGTGCGGCAGGAAGGCCCGGGCATCTGCCCGAAATGCGGCATGGCGCTCGAACCGGAGATGCCGAGCCTCGACGACGAGGACAACCCGGAGCTGCGGGATTTCACGCAGCGATTCTGGTGGTCACTGCCGCTGTCGGCCGTCGTGTTCGTGCTCGCGATGTTCGGCCACCATGTCCCGGGGCTGTCGATCGGCGCGCGCACCTGGATCGAGTTCGCGTGCGCGACGCCGGTCGTACTGTGGGCCGGCCGGCCCTTCCTCGAGCGCTGGTGGCAGTCGCTGCGCAATCGCAGCCCGAACATGTGGACATTGATCGGCAGCGGCGTGATTGCGGCGTACGGCTACAGCGTCGTCGCGACGCTTGCGCCGGGCATCTTCCCGGACTCGTTCCGCGAGCATGGTCGCGTGGGCGTGTACTTCGAGGCCGCGGCGGTGATCATCTCGCTGACACTGCTCGGACAGTTGCTCGAACTGCGCGCACGCTCGAAGACCTCGGCCGCGGTCAAGGCACTGCTGGGTCTTGCGCCGAAGACGGCACGGCGCTTGCGCGACGACGGCAGCGAGGAAGACATCGAACTCGCCCATGTGCACGTCGGCGATCGCCTGCGCGTGCGGCCCGGCGAGAAGGTACCGGTCGACGGCGTCGTGCTCGAGGGTCGCTCGCACATCGACGAGTCGATGCTGACCGGCGAGCCGATACCGGTCGAAAAAGCCGCGGGCGCCGCGGTGATCGGCGCCACCCTCAACGGCAGCGGCAGCCTGGTGATCCGCGCGGAGAAAGTGGGCTCGGCCACGGTGCTCGCGAACATCGTGCAGCTGGTCGCCCAGGCGCAGCGCTCGCGCGCACCGATGCAGCGCCTCGCCGACAGGGTCGCCTACTGGTTCGTGCTCGCGGTGTTTGCGGTGGCCATCGCCACGTTCTTCATATGGGGCCTGGCGGGCCCCGATCCGTCGTGGACCTATGCCGTGCTGAACGCCGTGTCGGTGCTGATCATCGCCTGCCCGTGCGCGCTCGGGCTTGCGACACCAATGTCGATCATGGTGGCCACCGGCCGCGGCGCGCACAGCGGCGTGCTGTTCCGCGACGCCGAAGCCATCGAGAACCTGCGCGCGATCGACACGCTGATCGTGGACAAGACGGGCACGCTCACCGAAGGCCGGCCGGCGTTTCGCGCCGCCGTGTCCGCACCAGGCTGGACGGAGGATGAACTGCTGCGCCTCGCGGCGAGCCTGGATCAGGCAAGCGAGCACCCGCTCGCCGAGGCGATCGTTGCCGAGGCGCGGCGCCGCGGCCTCACCCTCGAGCCGCCCGAGGGCTTCGAATCCTCGACCGGCGTCGGCGTACACGGCCGCGTGGGAGCGCGACGGCTCGTCATCGGCAATACCGCCCTGATGCAGCAGAGCGACATCGACACCGCGAGCCTGGCGAACGATGCCGAGGCTCTGCGCCAGGACGGCGCGAGCGTCATGTGGATCGGTGTCGACGGCGCGCTCGCCGGCCTCATCGCGGTCGCCGATCCGGTCAAGGCCTCGACCCCGGCGGCGATCGAAGCGCTGCATGCCGCGGGCCTGCGCATCGTCATGGCGACCGGCGATGGCGTCACCACGGCGCATGCGGTCGCGCGCCGGCTCGGCATCGACGCCGTGCACGGCGAAGTGCGCCCGCAGGAGAAGATCGAACTGGTGCGCAGACTACAGGGCGAGGGCCGCAAAGTCGCGATGGCGGGCGACGGCATCAACGACGCCCCGGCGCTCGCCGGCGCCGACGTGGGCATCGCGATGGGCACCGGCACCGACGTCGCGATGTCGAGCGCACAGGTCACGCTGGTCAGGGGCGACCTGCACGGCATCGTGCGAGCGCGCTCGATATCGCTCGTGACGGTCCGCAACATGAAGCAGAACCTCGCGTTCGCCTTCCTCTACAACGCGCTCGGCGTGCCGATCGCCGCCGGCGTGCTCTACCCGCTCACCGGACTGCTGCTCTCGCCGATGATCGCGGCGCTCGCGATGAGCCTGTCTTCGGTTTCGGTCGTGGGCAACGCCCTGCGGCTCGGCACGCTTGACCTGGATCAAGGGCAAGGCGGGACGCCCATTGGACAATCAGTTTGATCAATCTCAAGACAGTCAACTCGCCATGACAGCGCCTACCCCCGGTCCCATCGCCTGCCGCTCCTGCGACCTGTATGAGGTGTGCCGCCTCTGCGGATTGATCGCGATCGGCGAGAATCGCGGCGTACAGCGCACGGGCGCGCTGAAGACCCTGCGCGCCGGCACCTGCCTTTACCGGGCAGGCGAACCGGCCCATTCCCTCTTCGCCGTGCGCCAGGGCATGCTGAAGTCGGTCGAAGTCGGCACCGACGGCGAGGAGCGCATCGTCGCCGTCCACACCCCGGGTGACGTGCTCGGCACGGAAGCCTTCGCGAAGCGCATCTTCGTGCACGACGTCGTCGCGCTGCAGCCGGTCGTATGCTGCGAGCTGCCATTGTCCCTGCTGAGCGACCAGTATCCGCGGGTACGGGAACTTTCCACCGCGCTGATCAACCTGCTGAGCCGCAGTTCGGTGCCACGCTCGACGCTCGCCCACGGTCCGATGCGCAGCCGCGTCGCCGGCTTCATCCTCGATCTCGCGCGACGCTTCGAGGAGCGCGGGCTCGACAGCCGCAGCTTTTCGCTTGGCATGACCCGCCAGGAAATAGCCAACCTGCTCGACACGCGCATCGAAACGGTGAGCCGCATGGTCCAGAAAATGAGCCGCGATCGGGAGATCGCGATCGCGGGCCAGCAGGTGACCTTGCTATCCCTCAAACGGGCCGCTTGATCACCGTCAACACGAGGTAAGCCCTCAGACGCGACCATGCGCGGATGAGCCTCGAACTCGTCTGCCCGGCCGGGACACTGCCGGCGCTGCGCGCCGCTGTCGACCATGGCGCGGATGCCGTCTACATGGGTTTTCGCGGCGCGACCAACGCGCGGAATTTCCCGGGCCTGAATTTCAGCGAAGCGGAAGCCGCGACCGGCATCGCCTATGCCCGCGAGCGCGGCGTGCGGGTGTTCGTCGCGCTCAACGTCTACCCCTCGCCCGCGTCCTGGGAGATCGGCACCGCTACGATCGATCGCGCGGCGCGCCTTGGTGTCGACGCGCTGATTCTCGCCGACCCCGGCCTGATGCGCTACGCGTCGGACCGCTACCCCCGACTCCGCCTGCACCTCAGCGTGCAGGGTTCGGCAACCAACTGGCGCGCCATCGAGTTCTACCGTCAGCAGTTCGGCATCCAGCGCGCCGTGCTGCCGCGCGTGCTGTCGGTCACGCAGGTCGCCCGCCTGGTCGGACGCACGGCCGTGGAGATCGAGGTCTTCGGCTTCGGCAGCCTCTGCGTGATGGTGGAGGGCCGTTGTGCCCTGTCCTCCTACGCGACCGGTCACTCGCCGAACTCGCAGGGCGTCTGTTCGCCCGCGCACGCAGTGCGCTGGGAGGAAACGCCCGAAGGTCGCCAGTCACGCCTGAACGGCATCCTGATCGATCGCTACGCACCGGGCGAAGCGGCGGGCTATCCAACGCTGTGCAAGGGCCGCTTTCGCGTCAATGACACCGTATTCCATGCGCTCGAGGAGCCGACCAGCCTCAACGCGCTCGACGTGCTGCCGGCGCTCGCAGCAAGCGGCGTCAAGGCGATCAAGGTCGAGGGACGCCAGCGCTCGCCGGCCTATGTAGGGCAGGTGACGGGCCTGCTGCGCCGCGCGCTCGATCTGTGCGCAGCAAGCGTTCCGCCGGCCGCGCCGGGCGAAGCGGAGGACGGCACGTGGACACCGCCCGCCGACCTGCTGGCCGCGCTCGATGCGCTCGCCGAAGGGCGCACGCACACCCTCGGTGCCTACCACCGGCCGTGGCAATGAGCGCGCATCCCATGAAGCTCGCCGTCGGTCCTATCCTCTATCTGTGGGAGCGCGGCGCAGCGCTCGACTTCTACTCGGCGCTGTGCGATGAGCCGGTCGACATCGTCTATCTCGGCGAAGTCGTGTGCGGCAAGCGGCGCGTGCTGCAACGTGGCGACTGGCCGATGGTCGCGCGCGCGCTCGAGGACGCCGGCAAGGAAGTCGTGTACTCCACCCTCGCGCTCATCGAGGCGGAGTCGGAACTCGCGACGATGGCGCGCATCGTCGACGGATCAGACGGGCGATTCGAAGCCAACGACATGGCGGTCGTGCAGTACGCCGCCGGGCGCCCGTTCGTCGCCGGACCGCATCTCAACATCTACAACGACGCCACGCTGCAGTTGATGGCATCGCTCGGCGCCCGCCGCTGGGTCGCGCCGGTCGAACTGCCGCTCGCGACGATCGCCGCGCTCGGCGCGTCGCGTCCCGCCAGTCTCGAGATCGAAGTGTTTGCCTATGGGCGCCTGCCGCTCGCCTTCTCGGCGCGCTGCTTCACGGCGCGCTCCCACGATCGCCCGAAGGACGACTGTGGTTTCATCTGCGGCGATTATCCCGACGGTGTCACGCTCTACTCGCGCGAGGGTCAACCATTCCTCACGCTGAACGGAATCCAGACACAATCCGCAGCGGTGCAGAACCTCGTGGGTGAAGTCGAGGCGCTGCGCGCGGCCGGCGTCGACATTCTGCGGCTGTCGCCGCAATCACGGGATTTCCCGGCCGTGATCCGCGCGTTCCGCGCGGCGCTCGCGACTAGGGATGCAACTGCCACGTTCCCGGCGGCCTCGCTGCCGGGCGGGTATTGCGACGGCTACCTGCGGGGCGAAGCCGGGATAGACCATGCAGGGTGAGACTCGCGAGCGGCCCCGGCAGCACCGCGCGCAGATGCGCGGGCAAGTCGTACTCCCAGCCATCGAGGAGGTTCTTCAGGTGCAGCCCGGTTTCGGTTTCACCCTCGACGGCGAGGCGGCGCTGGAAGAAAAGCGTGTCGGGATCTTCCTGCCGGCGCGCGAGCGCGACGAAATCCGCGAGCGAGCCGCGGATCGTCACGTGCGGCGCACGGCTCGAACGCCTGAGTCCGCCATCGACGACCTCGAAGCCGAGCGCGAGCGGCACGTCCTCGACGCTCAGGCAGAAGCACTTGCCCGCGAGTTCATCGAGCCGGCCGGCGAGAAGCTGGCCGCGCAGCAGCTGATTGATCGCGAGCGCGAGCATCTGTGCCTGCAACGGCGTCGGCGCAACACGGAGCACACGGTGGAGAACGGCCATGGGATCGGGCAGCATGATGGGCTCGCGCAGGGACGAGGCCGGTATTCATGCCATGAACGCGGCCGCGGCCACTTGATCCCGGTCAACACGGCCGCCCGCAGCGAGACCGCCGGATGACCCACACGAGCCTGCGAGACTTCGTGCACGCGCTCGAGCGCAGCGGCGAGCTGAAGCGCGTGCCCTTCCCCGTCGACCCGCGATTCGAGATGACCGACCTTTGCCAGCGCAGCCTCAAGGCCGGCGGGCCGGCGCTGTGGTTCGAGCAGCCGCGCGGCTCGACCATGCCGGTGCTCGGCAATCTCTTCGGCACCCAGCGACGCGTGGCCGCGGCTCTTGGCTACGACAGCGTGCGGCAGTTTCGCGAGATCGGCTCGACGCTCGCCTTCCTGCGCGAACCGCACTGGCCCGACCGCCCGCGCGACGCGCTCGGCCACCTGCCCTCGCTGCTGCCGCTGCTCAAGGCCTCGCCGCGCACGGTGGCGCATCCACCCGACTACGAGACGGTGCAGATCGGACCCGATGTCGACCTGTCGCAGCTGCCCGTCTGGACGTGCTGGCCGGAGGACGCCGGTCCGCTGATCACCTGGGGCCTCGTCGTGACGCGCGGCACGCGCAAGCCGCGCCAGAACGTGGCGCCCTACCGCCAGCAGGTCATCGGCCGCAATCGCGTAATCATGCGCTGGCTGTCGCATCGCGGTGGCGCGCTCGACTTCCGCGATTGGCAGCGCGACCACCCCGCCAAGCCGTTTCCCGTGGCCGTCATGATCGGCGTGGACCCCGCACTGCTGGTCGCGGCGACCACACCCATTCCGGACAGCGTGTCCGAGTACCAGTTCGCCGGCCTGCTGCGTCGCCGGCGCAGCGAGGTGCGTCGCACCGCCGTCGGCCTCGACGTGTGCGCAAGCGCGGAGATCGTGCTCGAGGGGCACATCGCACCGGGTGACGAGGCACTCGAGGGGCCGTTCGGCGACCACACCGGCTACTACAACAGCCAGGCGCGCTTCCCGGTGCTCACCGTCGAACGGCTCTCGATACGACGGCAGGCTTTCTATCACGGAGGTTACATGGGCCGCTCGCCGTGGGACGAGCCCTCCGTGCTCGCGATGTCGCTCAATGACATGTTCGTGCCGATGCTGCAGCGGAGCTACCCGGAAATCGTCGATTTCTACCTGCCGCCCGAGGCCTGCTCCTACCGGGTCGCGGTCGTGAGCATCCGCAAGGCGTACCCCGGCCACGCGCGGCAGATCATGCAGGCGGTGTGGTCGAGCCTGCGGCAGTTCCTCTACACCAAGTTCGTGATCGTGACCGACGATGACATCGACGTGCGCAACTGGCAGGAGGTGGTCTGGGCGATATCGACACGGGTCGATCCCGCGCGCGACACCCATCTCGTGCGGCGCACTCCGATCGACTACCTGGATTTCGCGAGCCCGGTCGCCGGCCTTGGATCGAAGCTCGGCATCGACGCGACCCACAAGTGGCCCGCCGAGACCCGCCGTACCTGGGGTCGTCCGCTCGCGATGAGCCCCGAGATTGTGCAGCGCACCAACGCGATGTGGGCCGCCATCTTTGATTCGCATCAAGGCGGGCGCTAGGGTACCGGGCTGTAATCAGTCTATGCGATCGAGAAGTACAGTGGTGAGCATCGCCGAACCGCCCCGACAACACAGTTTCACCAGGGAGGAACTGCTGGCCTGCGCCGCAGGCAGCCTGTTCGGCCCCGGCACGCCGCGCCTGCCGACCCCGCCGATGCTGATGGTCGACCGGATCACCCACATCTCGGCGGAGGGGGGTGCCCACGACGCAGGCGAGATCCGCGCCGAACTCGACATCGACCCCTCGCTGTGGTTCTTCAAGTGTCATTTCGTCGGCGACCCGGTGATGCCGGGCTGCCTCGGGCTCGACGCGATGTGGCAATTGATCGGTTTTCATCTCGCGTGGAGCGGTCACCAGGGCCTCGGGCGGGCGCTCGGCGTGGACGCAGTGCGCTTCACGGGGCAGGTGCTCCCGGGCATGAAGCTCGTCGAATACCAGATCGACATCAAGCGCGTGATCGAGCGCCGGCTCGTGATGATCGTGGGCGACGCCGCGATGTTCGCGGACGGCGAGAAGATCTACACCGCGGAGGGGCTGCGCGTAGGCCTCTTCAACAACCCAGGAGCCGCCTGATGCGCCGCGTGGTCGTCACGGGATTCGGCATCGTGTCCTGCCTCGGCAATGACCCCGCCACGGTCAGCAAGTCGCTGGCGGAGGGCCGCTCCGGCATCCGCGCGATGCCGCACTATCCGGCCGCCGGTCTGCGCAGCCATATCGCGGGCGTCCCGCAGATCGTGGTCAGCGAGCACCTCGACCGGCGCGACCTGAGATTCATGGGCGACGCGGCCGCATTCGCCGCGATCGCGATGGCGCGGGCGATCGCCAGCAGCGGGCTCACCGAGGCGCAGGTGAGTCATCCGCGCACCGGGCTGATTGCCGGCACCGGCGGCGGCTCACCCGCCAATATCGTCGAAGCCGCCGACACGCTGCGCGAGCGCGGCCTGCGCAGGGTGGGCGCAACGCGCGTGCCACGCACGATGTGCAGCACGGTCAGCGCATGCCTGGCGACGAGCTTCCATATTAAAGGCGTCTGCTACTCGCTGACCTCGGCCTGCGCGACGAGCGCGCATTGCATCGGAGCCGCCGCCGAACAGATCCGCTGGGGCAACCAGGACATCATGTTCTGCGGCGGCGGCGAGGAGGAGCACTGGTCGCTCACGGCACTGTTCGACGCGATGGGCGCGCTGTCCACGGCGCGCAACGCCACACCGGAACTCGCCTCGCGCGCCTACGACGTGCAGCGTGACGGCTTCGTGATCGCAAGCGGCGGCGGGATGCTGGTGCTCGAATCGTACGAGCACGCCCGCGCGCGCGGCGCACCGATCCTTGCCGAACTCGTCGGCTTCGGCGTCACCTCGGACGGCGCGGACATGGTGCAGCCTTCGGGCGAAGGCGCGGTGCGCTGCATGCGCCAGGCGCTCAGCGGGGTCGCGCGCCCGGTGGACTACGTGAACGCACACGGCACCTCGACACCGCTCGGCGACGTGATCGAGTTGAATGCGGTCCGCGAAGTCTTCGGCTTCGACCTGCCGCTGCTGTCCTCGACCAAGTCACTGTCGGGCCATTCGCTCGGCGCCGCCGGCGTGCACGAGGCGATCTACACGCTGCTGATGCTGCAGGGCGGCTTCCTTGCCGGCTCGGCCAACATCGACGAGCTCGATCCGGCCTGCGCCGATTATCCGATCCTGAGGGAGACGCGAACGATGCGCGTCGATACCGTGATGTCGAACAGCTTCGGCTTCGGCGGCACGAACGCATCGCTCGTGTTCAGCCGGCTGTGAACGCCAGCGCGCCGACGCTCGAGCGTCACCCCTACGATACCGAGCTGCACGCGCAGCGCTATGCACGCGTCGCACGGCTGATGCCGGTCGCCGAGTGGGACCTGCACTTCGAGCAGATCGCCGCCATCGAGGCGCTGAAGCGCGAGCGCAATGCGGTGGTCCTCGCGCACAACTACCAGCGTCCGGAGATCTTCCACGGCATCGCCGACTTCCAGGGCGACTCGCTCGAACTCGCGAGGCAGGCCGGGCGCTCGACCGCCGACGTCATAGTGATGTGCGGCGTGCGTTTCATGGCGGAGACAGCCAAGCTGCTCGCACCGGACCGGATCGTGCTGCTGCCTGACCTCGAAGCCGGCTGCTCGCTCGCCGAATCGATCACGCCCGCGGACATCCGCGCATTGCGCGCGCAGCATCCCGGCGTGCCCGTCGTGTGCTACGTGAACACGAGCGCCGCCGTGAAGAGCGAGTGCGACGCATGCTGCACGTCGTCCAATGCACTGCAAGTCATCGAGAACCTCGGCGCGCCGGAGGTCATCTTCGTGCCGGACGAGTATCTCGCGGCGCACGTGGCCGCCCATACGTCGGTGCGCATCATTGCGTGGCAGGGCCATTGCGAAGTGCACCAGCGCTTCACCGGACAGGAAGTGCGTGAGTATCGCGAGACGGCGCAAGCCTACATACTCGCGCACCCTGAATGCCCGCGCGACGTGCAGGAGGCGGTCGACTACGTCGGCTCGACCTCGGGCATGATCGCCGCACTCGGGCGCGTGCAGCCCGCGCGCGCAGTACTGATCACCGAATGCTCGATGGCTGACAACATCTCGGGAGCCTTTCCGCACATCGAGTTCCTGCGACCCTGCAATCTCTGTCCGCACATGCAACGCATCACGTTGCCCGCAGTGCGCGCGAGCCTTGAGCGGCTCGAACCCGCGATCGAGATCCCGGCGGATGTCGCGAAGGGCGCACGCCGGGCGGTGGAACGGATGTTCGAGCTCGGCGGCCCGCGCCGCCCGTGATCCGGCTCGAAACGGATCTGCTCGTGATCGGCGCCGGGGCGGCCGGCATCGTCACGGCATTGAGTGCCGTGGGACGCCGCGTGTGCCTGCTGCATGCGGCAGGCACGGCGAGCGAGATGGCCCAGGGCGGCATCGCCGCTGCGGTCGGCCCGGACGATTCACCAAGCCTGCACGCCGCGGACACGTTCAGCGCGGGGCACTCACTCAACGACGCGCGCGCGGTGCAGTTCGCCTGCGAGGGCGCACCTGCGGCCGTGGCCTGGCTCGAATCGCAGGGTGTGCGCTTTGCGCGCAGCGACGCGGCGTGGTCGCTGCACCTCGAGGCCGCGCACAGCAGGCCGCGCGTGCTGCATGCCGGCGGCGACGCCACGGGCGCGGTCATCATGGACGCGCTGCGCGATGCAGCCGCAGCCGCGCCGCACATCGAATGGCTGCCGCGCATGCACGCGCTCGCCCTGCTCTGCGACGGGGCTGGCGCGGGCGGGGTGACGGCAGTATCCGCCGAGGGCCAGCAGGTCTCGGTGCATGCCCGTGACGTGGTCCTTGCGA
>Ga0116143_10003527_pt1 | contig 15660 bp, 8 predicted proteins | sample AD_UKC034_MetaG_FD_89745 | JGI IMG/M metagenome (GOLD analysis project Ga0116143, IMG submission 89745) | Active sludge microbial communities of municipal wastewater-treating anaerobic digesters from USA - AD_UKC034_MetaG | ecosystem: Engineered > Bioreactor > Anaerobic > Digestate | place: USA...
CCACCTCTCCTTCTACCTGGTTAATCGTTAATGGCTATTCGTCCAGCTCCCCGCTTTCGCGGGGATGACGGTTGCGCGTGAAGGGATGGAGAGGTCCCCGCTTTCGCGGGGATGACGCCTGCGCGTATAATAAGGGAGAGGGCGAGAAAATTTGCTGGCAAATTTTCTCGCCCTCTCCAATTCCTCCCCGATAATCGTCATTCCTGCGCAAGCAGGGATCTGCTTCCCTTTGGGGTTTCTCGCCCTCTCTAATTCCTCCCCGATAATCGTCATCCCTGCGTAAGCAGGAAAAGGTGCTTTAAATCACCATTACAAAACAATTCGAAGTGCAATTCGAAGGCGATTTACGAGAGGAAGGTCGAATTCATATCTCATCCTTCCTTTCGCATATCTCCTTCTCCTTCCACCTCTCCTTCTACTTCGTTAATCGTTAATGGCTATTCGTCCGGTCCCTGCGAAAGCAGGGAACGGGCTTTGAATCACCATCATTAGAACATTCGAAGTTGAATTCGAAGCACCGGAATATTTACAGAAGAGCCACGAGTAAAAAAAATTAAAAATGATTAATCAGTTAATCAAAAAGATAGTATTTTTGATTAATCTATTGATGCAAAATGGAATATTTCTTTCATATATTGAATCAACGGCTCCGAAACCTGCCTGGTTCATTGTTCCGGAAACCTTTCCCCGACAGTGGATGGAATAACCGACTGATCGGGATCAACGGCGCCAGGGGAGTGGGCAAAACAACGCTGGTGCTGCAATATGCAAGGAATTACCTGCCACTGGATTTCCAGACACTATACCTGAGCCTGGATGATATTTATTTCAAATCCGGCTCGCTGTCGGGACTGGTAGCCGATTTTGTGAAAAAAGGCGGCAAATACCTTATCCTCGACGAAGTGCACCGTTATGCCGACTGGAGCGTTGAAGTCAAGAATATCTATGACAACCACCCGGAACTCGAAAAAATCATCTTTACCGGATCTTCTATTATAAAACTGGCCAAAGCCCCGGCAGACCTGAGCCGGCGTACGGTTATGTTTGAAATGCCGGGATTGTCATTTCGCGAATACCTGGCCTTTGAAACAGGCCTTGCCTTTCAACCAATCAACCTTGAAGATCTTCTAAAGGAACATGTGAACCTCGCCAGGGATGTCAATGAGAAAATAAAACCGCTTCAGCATTTTGGCGACTACCTCAGGTTTGGCTATTATCCTTACTATCTGGAAAACAGGGAGTTTTATCACCTGAAAGTACAGCAGGATGTGAACCTGATCATCGAGTCGGACCTTTCGTACACCGAGGGCATCAGCATTTCCCACCAGGAGAAGCTGAAAAAGCTGTTGTATATCCTTGCCTCCAGTCCGCCATTCAAACCCAACATATCGAAACTGGCTTCGCACATAGAAATTGCACGCAATACCCTGATGAACAGCCTGCATATCCTTCACAAAGCACGCCTTCTGGGCCTGATGTACGCAGATCCTGTTGGGGTGACCCTGCTGCAGAAACCCGACAAGGTCTTCCTGTTCCACCCCAATCTCTATTATGCTCTTTCCCGCCAGGATACTGATGTCGGCTCACTGCACGAAACATTTTTCTATAATCAGCTTCAGGCAAAATATGAGATCGCCTATCCCAGTCATCATGATTTTCTGGTAGACGGTCAGTACCTGTTTGAAATCGGAGGCAAGAACAAGAAAATGGTCCGGGAAGACGAGCAGCAAAACGCCTGGGTCGCAAAGGACAATATCGAATATGGTTATAAAAACCAGGTGCCCCTCTGGTTGTTTGGATTCCTTTACTGATATAATAAGATATGAAAACCATCCTCATCACCGGCGCCAACGGATTCGTGGGCTCAAACCTTTACGATTCCCTTTCCGGGGATTTCCGCCTTATCGGGCTGGATATTACCAAAAAAGGCAGCTATCCCCCGGGTAATCTGTACGGCTGGGATGAACTGAACCAACTGCCCCCCGCCGACGCGATCATCCACCTGGCCGGGAAAGCCCACGACACAGCCAATACGGCCCGCGAGGAGGAGTATTTCGATATCAACCTGGGCCTCACGAAAACGATTTTCGACTACTTCCTTCATTCCGGTGCCGAAAAGTTCATCTTCTTCAGCTCCGTGAAAGCCATTGCCGATACGGTCCCCGGTGATATCCTCACGGAAGAGACCATTCCCGATCCAAAAACTCCCTACGGAAAATCGAAACTTGAAGCAGAACGTTATCTTGTGACCACGATAGAGCAATATACCCTGAACCGGGAACCGGGAACCGGGAACCCGAAAGCTTCAAGCAAAAAGGTTTATATCCTCCGACCGGCGATGATCCACGGGCCGGGGAACAAGGGGAACCTGAACCTGCTGTACAACGTGGTCCGCAAAGGGATCCCCTGGCCGCTGGGGGCATTCGATAACCGGCGCTCTTTCGCCTCCATCGAAAATGTATCGTTCGTGGTACGGCAGCTGCTCGAGCGACCTGTCGAGCCAGGCGTTTACCAGGTGGCCGACGACGAACCGGTTTCCACCCTTGAACTCATCCGCCTTATGGCGCGAACGCTGGACAGAAAACCACGCATCCTCAGGCTTCCGGCCGGACTCATCCGTGCCACGGCCAGGACAGGAGATCTTTTGCACTTTCCTCTCAACAGCGAGCGGCTGAAGAAGCTGACCGAAACGTATGTGGTGTCAAATGTAAAGATGAAAACGGCGCTGGGAATCGAAACGATGCCGGTGGGGGCGCTCCAGGGGCTGGAGCGAACGCTGCGGAGTTTTCAGGAGTAAGCGAGGGGGAGGTACTGCGGCTGCGGGTCCCCGCTTTCGCGGGGATGACGGTTGCGCGTGAAGGGATGGAGAGTTCCCCGCTTTCGCGGGGATGACGCCTGCTTGTTATATGAGGGAGAGGGCGAGAAAATTTGCTGGCAAATTTTCTCGCCCTCTCCAATTCCTCCCCGATAATCGTCATCCCTGCGCAAGCAGGGATCTGCTTCCCTTTGGGGATACGCCATCGTCATCCCTGCGCAAGCAGGGACCTGCTTCCCTTTGGGGGTGCGCCATCGTCATCCCTGCGCAAGCAGGGATCATGTGCTTTGAATCGCCACCATTAGAACAATCGAAGTTGAATTCGAAGTTTAGGTAGAAGGCGATTTATGAAAGGAAGGTCGAATTCGTCTCTCATCCTTCCTTTCACATATCTCCTTCTCCTTCCACCTCTCCTTCTACCTGGTTAATCGTTAATGGCTATTCATCCAGTTCCCCGCTTTCGCGGGGATGACGCGCAGTGTGGGAGAAAGAAAGGAGGGCGCTTAAAATTGCTAGCAATTTTAAGCGCCCTCCTTTTTATCTAAATGCCATCGTCATCCCTGCGCAAGCAGGGATCTGCTTCCTTTTGGGGTTTCTCGCCCTCTCCAAATCTCCCCCCCCCGATAAATGTCATTCCTGCGAAAGCAGGAACCCGTCCCTGCGAAAGCAGGAACCGATTCTTTGAATCACCATTAGAACAACCGAAGCTGAATTTGAAGTGCAATTAGAAAGCGATTTACGAGAGGAAGGTCGAATTCGTCTCTCATCCTTCCTTTCACATATCTCCTTCTCCTTCCACCTCTCCTTCTACCTGGTTAATCGTTAATGGATATTCTTCCGGGCCCTGCAGCACACAAAAACATTTATCGTATATTTGTTTAAAATCGAATTGGTGAACAGTCCTGAAGTAAAACAATTCATTCAAGAGCACAGCCATCTTTTCTGGTACATCCCCGAAGACCAAATGGGAGAGATCAGTCAGGAATTACTGGTCGAAACCATTTTGAACTATGGCAACCTGGACGATGTCAGGCGACTGGTTGAAATTATGGGGATCAACCGGATTTCAGAGGTGTTCTTCCAGGCAGGTGGAAGAAAAAAACTGAACTATTATCCTGAGATCCATCACTTTTTTTCACTGGTTTTTAAAAAATATGCACCCGGAAATATTGGATAAGCGTCAGACTGAACTTTTGCCGCTATTGCAACAGTTTAAAAGAGAATTCTACCTGGCCGGCGGGACAGCCATCGCTTTACACACAGGGCATCGCAGGTCACTGGATTTCGATCTTTTTAAATTCAGTCCGATCAAACCCAGAAGCATTGTTGATAAAATTTCGGAATGCAATTATCCTTTTCTGGTGACACGAAGGGTAACCGAACAATTGGATATTTCCGTTAACGACGTCAAATTTACATTTTGCCAGTACCCATTCAAGGTCAGTGCTCCTGTAAAACTGGAGGATATCGCACGTTTACCGGAATTGATCGACCTGGCAGCAATGAAAGCGTATGCTCTGGGTAGGAGATCCAAATGGAAGGACTATGTTGATCTGTACTTTATCCTGAAGGACTACTATTCAATCCCTCAAATTTCTCAAAAAGCCACCCTGCTGTATGGGCAATTATTTTCGGAAAAGCTTTTCAGAGCCCAATTGTGCTATTTTGACGATATTGATTATGCCGAGCCGGTCGATTTTATTGGTACGCCCGTACCTGCCCCGGAAATAAAGGATTTCCTGACCACAAAGGCAACCGATCTGTTTTGACCAGAAGACTGATGAGGGTCCCCGCTTTCGCGGGGATGACGCGCAGTGTGAGAGAATGAAAGGAGGGCGCTTAAAATTGCTAGCAATTTTAAGCGCCCTCCTTTTTATCTAAATGCCCTCGTCATCCCTGCGCAAGCAGGGATCTGCTTCCCTTTGGGGATGCGCCCTCGTCATCCCTGCGCAAGCAGGGAATGTCATCCCTGCGCAAGCAGGGATCTGCTTCCCTTTGGGGATGCGCCCTCGTCATCCCTGCGCAAGCAGGGAATGTCATCCCTGCGCAAGCAGGGATCTGCTTCCCTTTGGGGATGCGCCATCGTCATCCCTGCGCAAGCAGGGAATGTCATCCCTGCGCAAGCAGGGATCAGGTGCTTTGAATCACCATTAATAGAACATTCGAAGTTGAATTCGAAGTTTAGGTAGAAGGCGATTTATGAATGGAAGGTCGAATTCATATCTCTTCCTTCCTTTCGCAAATCTCCTTCTTCTTCCACCTCTCCTTCTACCTGGTTAATCGTTAATGGCTATTCATTCCCGCCCCGATTCTTTTTCCGATGGCGCATCGTATTACCAGATAAACCAGCGAGAGCACCGCAACGGTCACCAGAAAAATGGACAGCTTCATGATCTCCTGCCGTATCAGCACGATGGTAAAGATATTGATCATCAGCTGCACCACGGCATACAGCGATGCAACCAGCACATGCGGCCACCCCAGCTCGTTCGACAACCACTGGTACAGATGCGATCGGTGGGCCCTGAAAATATTCTCCCTGCGAAAAAGCCTGTAAAGGATCGTGACGACGGAATCAAGAGCATACACGATGAAAAATAACACGTATTCGAACCGTCCGGTGACCGACACGAGGCAGATCATCAGATACCCCAGCAGAAAGGCCATGCTGATGCTGCCCACATCGCCGGCAAAGGTCCGCGCAAGGCGGCGGGCATTGAAAAAACTGAAGATCACAACGGCAATGATCAGCAGGATCAGCAGCGGGGGAGGGGCAAACGGCTGCCGGTGGTTCAGGACCATAAAGCTGCCCAGCGCGGCCAGGCTGTAAAAGGGCGTGATGGCATTGATGCCGTCCAGGAAGTTGAACGCATTGATCCATCCCAGCAGCAGTATGTAGAGCGGGATGACCAGGTACCACGGCAGACCCACAAAATCCAGCTGAAGGAGCATCAGGCTCACCGCGATGAACTGTACTAAAAAGCGAATGCTCCCGGGCAGCGTGCGCAGGTCATCCAGGAAGCTCACCGCCGCAACCAGCAGCAGGCCTGCGATCAGCCAGGGCAATGCAAAGCCGTGGGATACGAACCAGAGCAGGGCCGCCAGCGGAAACACGATGCCTCCGCCACGGATTGCAACGCCCCGGTGAGAACTGCGTTCATTAGGCCGGTCGATGATCTGATACCGTTCAGCAAGCTTAAAATAAAGGAGCAGGGTGGCCAGCAGGACAAAGGCGGAAACAGGGTAAAGGATCATTGCGGCTTTTTCGCTTTACAGAACCGTTCATAGTTGCTTTTACCCGCAGGATTTCCCTTTTTCATGGCTGTTTCAAAATCCCTGCAGGCATCCTCCATCTTGTTGAGGGCACGGTAACATATGCCGCGGAGATTGAAAAGCCCCGCCTTATCCGTCAGGGTGAGCAGGCGATCGATGTCTTCGATGCATTTCAGGTAGTTTTTCAGGTAGTAATGGGTGAAAGCCCTGAATTCCATCGCGTTGGTATGGTCGGGCACATTCCCGAGAAACCGGGTCAGGTAGGGCAGGGCGGCACCGTAATTCTTTTTATTGAATTCGGCCACTGCTTTGTTATAATCCTCCCGGAACGGTTCCACAAATTTTTTATCATATATGAAATTGTGCTGCTTGTTCACCAGGGAATCCTTCGGGAACTGCTTTTTGGCTTCTTCAATGCGCTCCCACGCTTTGTCAACCTCCCCCCTTTTGTAGTAATAGTAGGTGCTGTTCACCCAGACCTTGCTTTCCTTGGGATGGTCGGCCAGGTAGGTATCGAGGTAGGAGATGATCCTGTCATATTCCTTTTTTTTATCGAGGAGGTTGACCATCACGTTGATATTCTTCAGATGGTTGGGTTTGAGGTCATACATCCGTTCCGCGTAAAAAAGGACGCTGTCGGGCTGCTCGAGCTTGTTGAATCCCATCGACAGGAAATATTCGCGGCGGCCGTCCCAGGGACTGGCCTGGTCGGCCTTCAGCAGGGCAATGGCCTCTTCATTTCTGCCTTCATTCAAAAGGTACCTGGCTTTGACGTTGGATTGAGTTTCAGCAAAACCGACGATGGATGGGATGGGGGTAAATCCATTGACGATCTTATCGGCCGGAGTTTTCAGCTTGCCTCCCTTGATCTCCTGGTAGGCAATGCGCTGGATCCTTGAAGATTTGAAGTTCAGGTAGAAGACATACGAAGAGGCGATCAGCGCAAGGATGGCTACACCCGAAAGCGACCATAAAAGCCCGTGCTGCATCTTTCCGGGAGCGGCTTCCGGTGCCGGATCCGCTCCTCGTCTTTTCAGCTGCGCGATCACGGTGATCCCCGTTGCCACAAAGAAGGCGAACAGCAACAGGATCTCCGGCCGGTCGGCCGGGAAGTTGAAAAAGGCATCCACCGAATAAAAGGCAATGCCGGAAGCGGCCAGGAAAAGCCAGCGGAACAGGTCGTCGCGGTCGTCCCTGGCAGAAAAGAACATCTTCAGGAAGGCCCAGGCGATCAGCGCAAAAATGGCCAGAAAACACAACCCTCCAATGAAGCCAGTTTCTGCAGCGGTTTCAATGAAATCATTGTGTGCCTTGTACATATAGATGAAATCGTCGGACTTCTGATTCTCGTATTTCAGCTCAACCACCTTCCAGTTGCCGCTACCCACACCGAACAGTGGTTTTTCCTTCAGCATGTGCCACGACCACTTCCAGGCGTTGATACGCTTGCTCGACGAGCCCTCGAAGGTGCCGATCGTGGCCAGCTGCTCCCCGACACCCTGTGTATACCGGCTCTCCTTGTTTTTGGGATAGAGCAGCTCGCGGGTGCCCGAGAATGCCAGGTACGATATGCCCAGGGCGAGCACGTACGCACCCGCCATCCACAGGTATTTTTTTTGTTTGCCCCGCAAATAAACGATCAGCAGGTAGGCCAGCACGACCACCGACAAGACGATCAGGCCCAGGTAGAACGCACGGGTGGCCATGAAAAAGACCGCTGCGACACCCACCACCAGCCCGAGCCACCCCAGCGCCTTCAGCCATTTTTTGCTGAACAGCATCAGCCACAGGGCAAAGGGCAGCTTCACAAAGATGGCCGAGGCCAGGATGTTCTTGTTGCTGTAAATGGTCTTGATATCCAGTACCGACTTTATTTTCCCCTGTATGAACTCGTGGATATGGTAAAATACGGTGATGGAATCGTAGATGAGCATCCCGGTGAAGACAAGTACGATCCATGTCAGGTATCGCGGATCGTGCATCAGGATGACCGAAAGGATGAATGTTGCCGAAAAGACCGTGAACACCTTGGTGAACTGGAACAGCGACTCGGTCAGGTTGAGCGCGTTGAAGAACGAGAGCAGCGACGCCGCCAGAAAGCCTGCGTAAGCGATCCCCGGGCCTGTCTTGAAAAACAGGGCCATTGCCCCCGGTTGCCGCCTGATGTCACGCTGCGTGAACAGGGTGATGAATCCGGCCAGGTTCATCAGCGACAATGCCAAAAATTTAGGCGCATTGGTGTCGAACGTCGTGAGGTTGGGGGTGTAGGTGGGGATCAGGATGTAGGCAAGGACCACCACACCCAGCGGAATGTTGATGGGATTGGCCTTTGCCAGGGTTTTGGTGCCGGCCGGTCGTTTGGCTGTCTTATTTTTCATTGTTTGTCGAGTGCTTCGTAAACCGAATTGTTGCTGCGAAAATCAGGCACCATCTCTTTGAGCCTGCGTACCATCTCCACATCATCCCCCGATTTCCAGGCCGTTTCGATCTGTTCCATCTGCCGGACCACCAGATTAAGATCCACAGGACTCACTTTGGCGATCATGATGCGCGGGTGGTGGGTGGGGATGTTGTTCTCGGTGCTGTTCAGCAGCTCTTCGTAGAGTTTTTCGCCCGGCCGCAGGCCACAGTAAACGATTTGGATGTCCTTATCCGGTTGTAGGCCGGAGAGCCGGATCATGTGCCGGGCCAGGTCAACGATGCGCACCGGCTGTCCCATGTCGAACAGGTAGATCTCTCCCCCTTTGGCCATGGCGCCGGCTTCCAGCACCAGCTGACAGGCTTCGGGGATGGTCATGAAAAAGCGGGTGATCTCGGGATGCGTGACGGTAACGGGGCCGCCTTCTTCGATCTGCCGGCGGAACAGGGGGATGACCGAACCGTTGGAACCCAGCACGTTCCCGAACCGGGTGGTGATAAAGCGGGTATGATGTTCCTGGCGGTTGCCCAGGCTCTGGATGTAGATCTCCGCCGCGCGCTTGGTGGCGCCCATCACGCTGGAAGCCCTCACGGCCTTGTCGGTGGACACCATCACGAATTTGCCGGTCTGGTAACTGACGGCCAGGTCGGCCAGCAACCGCGTGCCGAAAACGTTCACCCGGATCGCCTCCCAGGGATTTTCTTCCATCATCGGCACGTGCTTGTAGGCTGCTGCGTGGTAGATCAGCTCCGGCCGGTACTGTTCGAAGATGCGTCCCATCCGGTGGGCGTCACTCACGTCGGCAATTATCACCCGGGCGATCCTGCTGAAATCCGTAAAGGTCTGCCTGAACCGCAGCGTCAGCTCGTGAAGCGGGGTTTCGGCCTGGTCCACCAGGATGATGCTCTTCACCTTCAGATGCATCAGCTGCCGGGCGATCTCACTGCCGATGCTTCCGGCAGCACCCGTCACCATCACCACCTTCCCCTGGTTTTCACCGGCTACCTGACTGTTCCTGAGTACGATCGGCTCACGCTGGAGCAGGTCCTCAATGCTGACATTCCTGATCTGCTTGGCCTGGATCTCACCATTGATCCAGGATTCAACGGGAGGGATGTCCTTGACGGTAACATTAAACTGAAGGCAGGCATCCACGATCTGCCGTTTTTTTACGGGATCGATCCTGTGAATGGCGATGATCACCTCGCTGACTTTCTTCTGTGCGAGATAGTGTGCATTGAGCACTTCCGGCCCGTTCACGGGGATGCCCTCCAGGCTCTTGCCGATCTTGCCGGGATTGTCGTCAATGAAACACACCACCTTGTAGTCGTTGTTCAGGTCGTTGATCAGCGCATCCTTGGTGAGGATCCCGGCTTTGCCGGCTCCATAGATCAGTACGTGGATGTTCTCGCTTCGCCCTTTCATCAGCCGGATCCAGACCAGCTTCGACAGCAGTCGCGTGAAGATCATCAAAAACAGGGTGATCAGGCCAAAGATGATGATGATGCTGAGGGGAAGGATTTGCTCAAACGGCCATCCGAACCGCTGGATGATGGTGTTGAGCAGCACCAGCGCGATGATGGTGAACAGCACCGCCCGGAAGATCCGGATCACATCGTTGGTGCTGGTGTGGCGGATGATCCCGACATAGGAGCGTGTGATGAGAAAGGCGGCCAGGGAAAAAAACACCACCACGGGAAGATAGGTGGAAAGTTTCCACTGATGGATGTAGGTCAGATCAAAATTGAAACGGATGATGTAAGCGGTGACCAGTGAAACCACCACGATCACAACATCGGATGCCAGCACCAGGTAACGTGATACGAACCGGTTTGAAAAATGAACCAGGAATCGTTGGATCATCGTAGTTTCAATAAGAAGGAACCGTGTCCCGGGTTGTCAGAACCATTGCCCTCAGGATACCCCTTACACCGCAAAACTACAAAAATGATTGAAAAAAGAACACCTTCCCTGGTTTTTATTGGGAACACAGTGGCATAAACCGTGGATCATACATTATTAATGACATGGGAGGACTGTATTTTATACATTATATATTATATACGGCCAATTATTTTATCAAGGCCGGGTATTTATTTTATCTTACCTGTCATTCAGTATTAAGACCGGTTCCATTCATTGATTCAAACATATTAACAATGATCATCCCCAACCTTTGGATTTGAACAATGGCCTGTTATTAAATATAATTTTTTATTCAGCTTTTTTTTTGGATATCGTATTTTTTTGTACTTATTTTGTCGGCAATTAGGACGATGACCGGAGAGGACGAAGAGGATCAGTCCATCACAGAGATTACGGCGGTGGAATATTTTTATAAAATATTGAACAAATTTTAAACTATTTTTGCTTTTGATACGTACAAATGGTATATTTGCTTCGATTTGGAGCTATGTGTAATTAATTTTAGTGAATGACACACGGATACATCTTTTCTCTTGATTCTCACCAGGCTGAAGGCTTAGCGGCAGTCAGCCGTTTGCAATTGAGTGCAGCGCGGTGTTCTGTTGGTTGTCAACCGTTCTTAAATCCTTTTATGACCGCTTTGAGCACATTGGAAAATTCAGATATACCATCCGGTTCAACGAGCCCGGATCCTGAGTGTAATGACGATAATGAATGAAGAAATACGTTATTTATGAAAAAGACAGATACTTTTTTACCAGAAATTAAAACCATAAATGATATGAAGAATTTTACACTAACACTAAAAACAGTAAGACTGCGAAGGATTTTAGCCAATTCTTCGTTATTGGCCTTGATCCTGTTTTTCAGCATTTCCCTGATTTCATCGACCGGGGCATTTGCGCAATCGCAAACAAACCTACCGGATATTGGTCTTAATGGGACCGACGGTGATTATGATTGGGACAATCCTGGTAATATTACCGCTATTGGTGGTGGTGAAGCATCATGTGACCTGCCCTTGACATTGTGGTGGTATTATACCAGCGATACTCTAAAAGGCTCAGATTTCGATTTCACCGGCCTGAGTGATGTCACACAGGAAATAACCGGAATAGAATTAAAGATGCTATGCTCTACAGGTGATCCGAATATCTGGGCTACCGTTTATGATCAATCTGTAATGCTGATGAAAAATGGCATCACTGTAGGAGATAATAAGGTAAGTTCTGCTCCCTGGACTGAAAGTCCTGTATTACGGACCTATGGGGGTGATGGTGATCTGTGGGGAACTAACTGGACGTGTGCTGATGTTATGGATCCGGACTTTGGGGCTGCCCTGACAGTAAAGAATCAAGAATGGGACATATTGCCTGGACAAGCGTTGGTTGATTACATGGAGATCACCATTTATTACAGAACCAAAGAAAGTGGTTCTCCAGTCATCTATGTAACTGGTGATCTTGACGTTTTTGACTATACTTGTGTCGGGTCCTATGATCCGCCTACAGGTCCTGCACCATCCTATAATGTTGGTGGAGATAATATCATTCCTCCCAACTGCATTACCGTTACACCTCCTCCTGGTTTTCAGATCTCACTAAATGCTACAAGTGGTTTCTCCACTGATCCAATAATTCTTTGTGAAACGGATTCTCTTAATCCGGGATATATCCAGGCCACTCCTATTTATGTGCGTTTTGTACCTTTAACAGGAACAGATTATACTGCAAATAGCATTAGGCACGAAAGCCCGGGTGCTGTAACTCAATATAAGCCTGTCTCAGGAACGACAGACGTGACCCTGCCTGTTCTTTCGGGCGTACCTGAAGACGAATACCTGGGATGCAACCCTGGTCCTGAAGAAATGGAATGTAATCTTAGTGGTATTACAGCCACCGACAACTGCGGTGAGCCGGTAACCATTACCTGTGAGGCGGGAACTGAGACAATAACCAGCGGATGTGACTGGACCCAGACAAATTATTACTATGGGGTAGACAACGCAGGCAATATTGGAGCAGAGAGTGTTACCTATACCTGGAAGGTAGATCTGACCCCGCCGGTACTTGCAAACGTACCCACAGGCAGTGACCTGGGATGCAATCCCCCCCTGCCGGTGTGTGATCCCGGCGTGACAGCCACGGATATCTGTGACGGCCCCGTAAGCGTGACTTGCGAGACGGAAGGACCCACAAACACCGGCTGCGACTATACACAGGATTTTGTGTATTCAGCCATTGATGAGTGCGGTAATCCTGTTTCACAGACTGTTACCTATACATGGAAAATAGATGTAACCCCACCGGTGCTTCCAACCCTTCCTGCCGGAGGCGACCTGGGCTGCAACCCGCTGACACTGCCTACCTGTATCTACACTCTGACCGCCACAGATGACTGCGACGGCGTGGTGAGCGTGACCTGCCAGTCAGGATGCCCGACATGGACAGGCTGCGACTATACACAGGATTTTGTGTATTCAGCCGTTGATGAGTGCCAGAATCCTGTATCTGCAACGGTAACCTTTACCTGGAAAATAGATACTGCGCCACCTTCTTTCAGTGGCATTCCTACCGTCTTAAGCCTGGATTGCAATACCCCGCCGGTTTGTGATCCCAATGTGACAGCCTCGGATATCTGTGACGGTCCTGTTAGTGTGACCTGCACACCAGGGACTCCGACCCAGACGGGTGACTGCACCATGGAACAGGATATTGTCTATTCAGCCATTGACGAGTGCCAGAACCCTGTCAGCATTACACTAACGTATACCTGGACCATTGACACCGAAGATCCGGTCATCAGCACCGATGCCATCAGCGGACTGATCCCCGGTGACTGCTGCAACCCGGATGTGATCACTCCGACCTTTACAGGACTTGACAACTGCGAAGGGGTCTTCACTCCGACAATCAGCACCGACGGACCGATCAACGTGTCAGGATGCGACTGGGAACAGACCTGGGTGGCCTCCTATACGGATGCCTGCGGCAACGCTGCCCTTCCGGTCACCATCACCTATACCTGGAAAGAGGATCTTGTACCTCCTGAGCTAATTTGGAATATACCACCTATTTATGGACTCCCCTGGCCGACTGATCCCATTGAACTGGGATGCAATCCGCTCCCGGATGAGCTTCCGTCGTGCAATGGCTTTGTGACCGCTTCCGACAATTGTGTCGGGTCCACGGCTGTAACATGCCTGCCAGGTGAGATCACAGGCGGTTGCCAGAAATCACAGTCCTTTACCTATACGGCAGAAGATCTTTGCTGCAACGTGGCCATCAAGACCGTAACCTATACGTGGAAGGACGACCTGGTACCGCCCGAATTCACAGGAGTTCCGGATGATCAGGACCTGGGCTGCAATCCAACGGAGCTGTATGATTGCGAAGATTTTGAATTCGACGGAGTTTTTCCTGTCATCGCTTTTGATCTATGTGACGGCAACGTATCTAACTGCATCGTGGAATGCTTATCGGACGTGGCCACCACGACGAACGGCTGCGACTGGACGCAGACCTTCTTCTTTACGGCCAACGATGCCTGCGGGAATGTCGGCACCGAATCGGTGACCTTTACCTGGCGGGAGGATCTGACACCGCCGGTACTGGGCCCTCTGCCTGAAGGAGGATTTATCGGCTACTGTCCGGATGAACTGCCGGAATGCGATGACTTTTCGGTATCTGCTACAGATGAGTGCGGCATTGCCACGGTAACCTGCGAAGCAGCGGTTCCGGTGACGGCAACGGATGAATGCGGCCTTGTCGGAACACTTACCGTTACCTTCTCGGCCTATGACGAGTGCGGCAATACAGCCACACCGGTGGATGTTGTTTATACATGGATCGAAGATTATACTCTTCCTGGAATTTATGCAGTATATTATCCGGATCTGGAATGCATTCTTACCGAGGAAGATCGGCCCGACTGTGGCACTGCGACTGTAACCGCGACCGATAACTGTGACCTTACCGTGACCCTGACCTGCGAAACGGGAGCGATCACCGAAACTACGGATTGCCAGTTTGAACAGAGTTTCACGTATTATGCCACCGATGATTGTTTCAACGTAGCAAGCCTGACCATTACCTATACCTGGCGGGAAGACTGGACGCCACCTGTTTTGATCGGTGTTCCTGCTGGCGAATACCTGGGCTGCAACCCGGTGGTCCCGACGTGCGGTACGTTCACGGTGACAGCCACGGACAACTGCGACCTTGCGGTCACGGTGACCTGTACAGAGAGCGAACCAGTACCCATAACCCCCAACTGCCGCTGGTCGAAGACCTTGACCTGGTACGCAGAGGATGAATGTGGCAACGGGGTGACCCAGACCGCCACCTTTACCTATAAGGTAGATACGGAAGCTCCGCAAATCAGTGGAGTACCAACATCCGAGATCAACCTGGGCTGCAATCCTGTAAAACGAGGGGTGCCCATGCCAGCGTGCGATCCTCTGGTTTCCGCCCTGGATAACTGCGACGGACCGATGACACCCCAATGCGAGGTGCTGGATCCCGAATACGATGGTTGTAATGTCACCCAGAAGGTGGTTTACACAGCAATGGATGTTTGCTGCAATATGGGCGTGGCAACCGCAACCTATACCTGGAAGGAAGACCTTGTGCCACCGGTGATCAGCGGTGTTCCTGACGATGAGGACCTGGGCTGCAACCCTGCGTCCATCCCAACCTGCGATGACATTATGGACGTGATCACGGTAGAGGACAACTGCGACGATTTCCTGGAGGATTGCTGTGTTGAATGTATCCCGGGTGTGCCTGTTAACGTGGCTGGGTGCGACTGGAGCGTGACTCATTTGTTCACCGCACATGATCTGTGCGGGAACATAGGCACCGAATCGGTGACCTATACCTGGAGAGAGGATGATGTTCCTCCTGTGATCACGGGCATTCCTACGACACAACCCGTAGACCTGGGCTGGTGCCCGGAACGTCCAACGTGTGAAAACTTCACCGTGGAAGCCACGGATGTTTGCGGAGAGGTGGTGACCTTTACCTGCGAAGCGGGAGCAGTCGTGTCCACGACAAGCTGCGACTGGACCCAGGTGTTCACCTATACGGCGATCGATGAGTGCAATAACGTAGCGGTGGAGAGCATTACGTATATCTGGAAAGAAGACGACATTGAACCTGTACTGCACGGATTACCTGAGGGCATTGTTAACCTGGGCTGCAATCCGGTTGATCTTCCGGAGTGTGAC
>Ga0116143_10003528_pt1 | contig 15657 bp, 16 predicted proteins | sample AD_UKC034_MetaG_FD_89745 | JGI IMG/M metagenome (GOLD analysis project Ga0116143, IMG submission 89745) | Active sludge microbial communities of municipal wastewater-treating anaerobic digesters from USA - AD_UKC034_MetaG | ecosystem: Engineered > Bioreactor > Anaerobic > Digestate | place: USA...
CAGGTGTGAGATCACAGTAGCTCAACAAGCTATTGTACAAGAGCTGAAAGAGAGCTATATTAAACCCCAAGGAATTAGCCTGTCCATTGATGAGTTTAGACCCAATAGAACTCAGGGGGATAAAGAAGAACGCATTATGTCAATCTTGCAACCCAAGTTTGACAACATGCAAGTGTGGTTTTACAAAGGGGGTAATTGTCAAATTCTCGAAGAAGAACTTACCCTTGCTCACCCTCCTCATGATGACGTAGAAGATGCTCTGGCTAATGCCATTGCTATTGCATCTTCCCCGAGGCGAACACAGAATAGTATGAACTCTCATAATGTTATTTACTCTAGTCGCTTTGGTGGAGTTTCTTGGAGATGAAATTTTGTAAAAGTTGTGGCATTGAGAGACCATTAATAGAATTTAAACAACGTGGTGATAAAAAAGGATTATACTTTATTTGCAGAGAATGTACCAGAGCAAAGGATAAAGAAAGATATTATAGAAATAGAGAGAAAAGACTCAAAGAAGCTAAGGATTATTGGGAAAAAGTTAAAGAAACAAGACGAGATAAGAGAAAAGAATATTATTCTCAATACATGACAAAAGAAAAGAGAAGAGAAAAATATCTTAAGGATTATTCTAAGAATAAGGATAGATATTTTTTAGATGCTATAAAAAGGAGGGCAGTTAAGTTAAAGGCCAATCCTGGATGGGACAAGGAACTAACAGATTTTGTAGTTAAAGAAGCAACCGCTCTTGTATCTTTACGAAATTCTATTACAAATATAAAATGGCACGTAGATCATATTGTACCACTAAGGGGTAAGTTAGTTTGTGGTTTACATGTTTGGAATAATTTTGCTGTTATCCCAGCTTTTCTCAATTTGAGGAAGCATAATAATTTTGAGGTAACTTAATATGGCAGGACGCATTGCACAGGTAAGAGAAATTATCAATCCTGATAATTTGGCTAGACAACTCTCGCAGTTGTATAACCAATGGTATGTTCAGAGACAAAGTAAGGAAGCTGAGTGGAGAGAGTTGCGTAATTATTTGTTTGCTACAGACACCTCTACTACGAGTAACAGTTCTCTGCCGTGGAAGAATAAAACTACTATTCCTAAGCTTACTCAAATTAGAGATAACCTCCATGCCAACTATATGGATGCACTCTTCCCTAATGATAATTGGCTTCGTTGGGAGGGATATTCTAAAGACGATGTGACGGCTAAGAAGCGTAGGGCTATTGAAGCCTACATGAAGAATAAGTGCCGTCAAGGGGGTTTTAGGGAAGAGATTAGTAAATGTGTGTATGACTATATTGACTATGGCAATGTCTTTGGGGAAGCTATTTGGAAGAATGAACGGTATGCAGACCCCATTACTCAAGAAGAAGTAGTGAGATATATTGGCCCCGCTGTACAACGCATTAGTCCCTATGACCACGTATTTAATCCTACGGCTGCTAACTATAAAGATGCACCTAAGTTCACTCGCTATATCAAGTCCTTGGGTGAGCTGAAGAAGGAAATTAACACTCGTCCTGACTTGATGTTTAGTGATGAAGTGTTTAAGAAAGCTGTAAAGGCTAGAAGTATTCTTGCTGGCTTCAAAATGGAAGATGTTAACAAGAGCGAGGGCTACATTGTTGATGGTTTTGGTACTCTCTTTGAATACTATCAATCCGACTATGTAGAGATCATTGAGTTTGAAGGAGACATTTACGACAAAGATAAAGATGAGCTTCTTGAGAATCGTATCATCACTATTATTGATCGCAGCTATATCCTCCGTAACGTACAGAACCCCTCTTGGCTGGGTAAGGATACTAAAGAGCATGTAGGTTGGAGAGATAGGTCAGATAACCTCTATGGTATGGGGCCTCTGGATAATCTCGTGGGTTTGCAATATAGGGTCGACCACCTTGAGAATCTGAAAGCAGATGCTCTTGATCTTACCATTCATCCTCCTAAAGTTATTGTAGGAGATGTTGATCCCTTTACCTGGGCTCCGGGGGCAGATATTCATGTTCCGGAAGATGGAGATGTACGTCCTCTTGCTCCTAATAGTGCAGCTTTCCAAGTTAATAATGAGCTTCAATACCTGCTAATGCTTATGGAAGAAATGGCAGGTGCTCCTAAAGAAGCTATGGGTATTAGGGGGCCAGGGGAGAAGACTGCCTTTGAAGTACAACAACTTCAGAATGCTGCTGGTAGAATTTTCCAGCATAAGGTGAATAAGTTTGAGATTGAATTCCTAGAGCCTCTTCTGAATAACATGCTAGAACTGGCTAGGCGTAATATGGATGGGAATGATGTCATTCGAGTTATGGATGATGACTTGGGTGTAGCAGATTTCCTTACTATTACGAAAGAAGATATTACGGCTACTGGTAAGCTTCGTCCTGTTGGGGCTAGACACTATGCAACGAGAGCCCAATTGGTACAGAACCTCACTGGCATCTTTAATAGCCCTGTTGGACAGCTTATTGCTCCTCACATTAGTAGTAAGAAACTAGCTCAAATGGTCGAGGATGTTATGGGCTTTGAACAGTTTGACTTCATTGCTGACAACATTGCAGTGTTTGAACAAGCTGAGACTCAACGACTTGCACAGCAAAGTCAACAGAACTTGGATGTGGAAGCAGCCACTCCTGTTGAGGAAACTATGCTAGGGGGTTGACATCCACTCCATAATGAGTTGATGCTCTCTAGCAGTTCCATCATTTTTAATACGGTTGGCTCGCCAGGAGATGATAAAAGTATTTTCTGGCGTGTAACCTTCTTTTGGATTTTTTCTATCGAAGGTGCAGCTATTTTCTGACCTATTCTCTGCAAAATAGTCTATCTCTAGTCCTAGAATAGGGCAATAGACCGGCCAGGAAAGGTCACCAAAAGCAACTGTAAAGGGAATACCCAGACGTTTGGCATTAGCTTTCTTTGTTCTATATTTTGACCTTTGAATACCGTAAAGAGAAGAATCATTCTTATCTCCCCACTTCTGCTTAAAAGCTGCTTCTCTTTTTGCCCTTTTTGCACCTTTACCGATAGCCGTAGGAAGAATACCATACCTTTGACAAATCTGTTTAATCCTTTGTCTTGATACGCCATAGTACTCACCAATTTCTCTTAGTGTCTTATCTTGCGAACCAAGAGAAAGAATATTAGAGATTTCTTCTTTCCAATCAATACTGGGGACAAACATGGAAAAACTCCTCACTAGACATAATACAGATATTATAACCTATCGAAACTTGCAAGTCAAGCCTCATATAGTGTAATATAGAAGTTATGATTAAAACATTAAAGAGTAACATCTACAAGGAATTGAAAAAGGAAGAAGTTGTCCTTATCCTTGTAGAATATTTGAAAGAGCAAGAGAATCTAATAATTAGAGAAATGTACAACCAGGAGAATTTTACAAAATCCTGGGCAGAGTTTCTGGCTTTCAAGCTTGGTATGTTGAAAGCTTTTTCTAAAGTAGTTGATTTTCTTCCTGACCAAGGAGAAGTAATTGAGTGAAACGATTTTTGATCAGGCGACCCCTGATGTAGTAGAAACCCAGCAAAATGCAATTCCGACCGAACTTGCAGAATTTGTGGGAGAAGGAAAGAAGTATCAAACGGTAGAGGATGCATTGAAGAGTATTCCCCATGCTCAATCTCACATTCAGAAACTTGAGGAAGAGATGAAGCAAGCAAGGGAAGAGCTGGCAAAGCGTAAAGCTGCCGAAGAACTTCTGGAAGAATTTAAGACCCAAGGGATGCCAGAGAATAAAGCTGTTCCCCTGGATATGGAAGCCCTCACTAAAGTTGTCGAGAATGCCCTGTCGGCCAAGGAAGCCCAGAAAGCAGCTCAGAACAACATCAATACTGTAGTGAATGCTTTCAATAGTAAGTTTGGAGAGAAAGGCCCAGAGCAGTATAAACTGCTTGCACAAGAGACGGGTGTTCCTCTGGAAGCTTTGAATAAGCTGGCTGCGACAAGCCCCCAAGCTGTATTCAGGTTGGCAGGACTGGAAGCTAAAAGCTTCACTCCTGGCAAGACTTCCAGTAGCGTTAATACTACGACTATGCAGAACCAGGGACAAGCTCTCAGTGTGAAAGTAAAGCCCGTTGGTGCTTCTACCAAGGAACTTGTAAGTGCTTGGAGAAATGCTGGCGAATTGGTTAAACAAGAATTGGGAATTAAGGAGTAATAAATGTCTCAACTGACTACTAACACTGGTGCCTTTATTGAGGCGCAAAAGTACTCCAAGTTTATCTTGGAGAATATGGATGATGTCCTTCTGCCTGAGAGTTTCTATCGGGACGTAAGTGACTTCGGTTCTGGCACCACCCTGAACATCAAGACTGTGGGTACTGTCACCCTGCAAGATGCAGATGAGGATGTGCCTCTGATTTACAATCCGATTGACACTGGCGTTGTCAACCTCACCATTACCGATTATGTTGGTGATGCTTGGAAAGTCTCTGACGATTTGTATGAGGATGGTGACCAGGTTGATACGCTGATGGCTATGCGGGCTCAGGAATCTACCCGTGCGCTTGGTGAGTATTTTGAAACCAAGTTCCTCTCTGCTGGTAATGCTGCTCAAACGAATGCCAACATTAACCTCGTTAATGGTCGGCCTCACCGTTGGGTTGGCTCTACCGCTGGTAACGTCCGGAAGATTACTCTGGCTGACTTCATTGCCATGAAACTGTCTTTCGATAAAGCTAACGTGCCCCAAGCTGGCCGTATCGCCATTGTTGACCCCATCGTGGAAGCTACGATTAATGGTCTGATTTTGAACACTACCTCTGTGTCTTACAATCCTCAGTTTGAGGGTCTGATGACCTCTGGTTTTGCTTCTAGTCACCGTTTCGTTCGTAACATCATGGGCTTCGATGTTTATACCAGCAACTTCCTGCCGCTGAAAACTGCGACTGAAGCTCTGAATGCCTCCAGCTATGGTCTGACTTCTGAAACTGCTCAAATCGGTGACGTTGTGAACCTGTTCATGTCGGTGGCAGATGACCAGTCTAAGCCTGTGATGCATGCTTGGCGGAGACAGCCGAAGACTGAGGGTTGGCGTGATAGCGAAGTAAGAGCGAATAAGTTCCAAGTAACCTCTCGCTTTGGTTTCGGTGCCCAACGTGTTGATACCCTTGGCGCTATCATCACCACCTCTACCGCTTACTAATTAGGAGATTTATATGACTTTCTCTACTCGTACTTGGCCCGCTAATGGCGGTACTGCTGGTTCTGTTGCGACCAGCTATGGCCCTCGCAAGACCGAACAGAAGTTCGGTGGCGAGGTTCCCGATGATGTGATTAAGCAAGCGGCTTGGACCTTTACCTACGATAACCTTCCTACAGATGGTTATGATGGTTTGGCTAAGTTTATCCCCGCTGGTAGTTTGATTCTGGAAGCCTACTTCCAAGTTATTACTGCCTTCGCTGGCGGCACTAGCTACGATATTGACTTCCTGGATTCTGCTGGTGCTGCTATTGGCACTGGTAGTGACAAGCTGTGGGATGCTCTGCTCTTGACGGAAATTGACTCTTCGCACGTGGGCACTTCCATTCTGTCGTCTACTCATACTGGCACCAACTCTGGCAATGTCCTTGCTGGCTTTGCTGCTGGTGCGGAAGCGAAACTGGCATCTGCGGGTCAACTTTCTGTTGTGGCTACTGGCACCTTTACTGCTGGTGCGGCTCGGATCATTGTGAGTTATCTGCCCCCGGCCCCCTAATCAGTAACTAGCTGTACAGGGGAGTTGGAGCAATCCTTCTCCCCTTTTTTCTAGGATAGACGATGACGGTACAACATAGTGTAATCACCGATCCTGATGTACATGAACCAAAGGGTGCTTCCACTGCATCTGTAGGACAGGTATATGTATCTGATGGTGCTGGTAGTGGTACTTGGGATATGAATTATCCCCTCACTGCCCTAGTAGTTGAAATGGACATTACAGATGTAGCGGATTTTTATGTAGTTGCCCCATTTGCCTGTGCAATTGAAAAAATGTACAGTGTCATTAGTGGCGCTATTGGTGGTGCAGATAAGACATTTACCCTATCTATCGATGGAACCCCTGTAACCTCTGGAGCAATCACTGTAGCTTATAGTGGAAGTGCTGCTGGAGATGTAGATAGTTGTACACCTTCTGCGAATAATACGGCCTCCGCTGGAGAAGCGATTAAGATTGCTGCTGCTGGAGCATCTACTGGTACAGTGAGTGCCAGACTTACCCTGGTTATCAGACAACAATGAGACGCCTAACTCTCCTTGAAGTAGTTCAGGAAGTGCTGAACGATATGGATGGAGATGAAGTAAACTCCATTGATGATACTATTGAGTCTATGCAAGTTGCATACATTGCAAGAAGTATTTACGAGAGCATCATTAGTGGGAGAGACTGGCCTCACCTTTACCAACTCTTCCAACTAGATGCTTCTACAGATATTGATTTTCCTACCTACTTTACCATTCCTACTGATATTAATGAGGTAGAGTGGATTAAGTATGATAAGAAGAAGCTCATTACGGATAGTAGTAAGTATCAAGAAGTGAAGTATAAGACTCCTAAAGAGTTTATTGAGCATTGCAATACTCGTGTAAGCACTAACAGCAATGTGCAGGCTATTGCTGATCCTTCTGGAGTGACTATCTATGTGCTTAGTGACAATGCTCCTATGTACTACACATCTTTTGATAACGACACAATCATTATGGATGCCTATGATAGTGCGTTAGAGAATACTCTTCAAAGTAGTAAGGTACAATGTTATGGTAAAAGACTACCTTCGTTCACTCTGGAAGACAGCTTCATTCCTGATCTACCTACGCAAGCTTTTGCGTATTATCTTAATGAAGTGAAGAGTGTTGCTAGTAACAAACTGAGACAAATGCCTGACCAGAAAGCTGAACAACACTCCATCACTGGTAGGCGGAGGATGTCTCAGGAAGCTTGGAAAGTATCTAATGGTATTACTTATCCCAACTACGGAAGAGCTACTAAAAAATGAAACACTATGAAACTCCCCGAGGTAAAGACATCACTGTATTTCCTATTGGCAATGCCTGGAAAGTACAGTTTGACCAAGGTGGTGAACTTCCTAATGACCTCTCTGGACTCTTTACTTCTGAAGGTATTGCTGCACAAGCTGTAGAAATGTACTTGGAACGTATTACTAAGAAGCCTAGAGAGTATGCCACGAGCTAGTGGAGAAAAGCAGTATAATACCTTTACAAAAGGTCTTATTACTGAAGCCAACCCCCTAACCTATCCAGAGAATAGCTTTCTGAATGGAGATAATATTGTTCTCAATAGAGATGGTAGTATCGTTCGTAGGCTTGGTATTGACTATGAGGATGGCTACTCCCTAGTAGCTACTACCCTTACCGGAGCTACTGTAAGCTTCCATTCTTGGGAGTTTGCTGGTGGTAGTAGTGAGGTATCCCTGGGAGTTGTGAGAGTAAGGGATAGGTTGTATTTTATGGATATGACCTCTGCGGCTCCCTCTAGTAATCTCAAGAATGGTGGCAACTACATTACCCTTGCTGGCCTGAGCAATGCTCGTATCGAGACCACCGTTATCAATAACAACCTTGTTGTTGTTGGTAGTGAGTTGAATTACCCCATCTACTTAGAGTATAACCCCACTACAGATGTTGTAAGTCAATCTGCCATTAGTATTAAAGTTAGAGACTTTTGGGGTGTAGATGATGGTTTGACCCTCAAAGAAACTCCTCCTACCCTTTCTGATGAGCATAACTACAACTTGCAGAATCAAGGGTGGATTGCTCAAATAGCTTTTGTAAAGTTGCGGTCAGGGAAGTACCCAAGTAATAGTGATATGCACCATTATGGGAAGTTTGAAGGTAGCTGGAGCTATCCCTACTTTTCTAATAATAGAGAAGCCCTAGCCCAAGCTCCCAAGGGTCATTTCATTCTTGACATTTACAACAGAGGTACTAGTCGTACTACTGAAACTGGCCTAACCCTAGATAATGATGGGGAACTCGGAAGAATCTCCACTGCCACTACTTATAGCGGTAGGGTGTTTTATGCTGGGGTTGCTTCGGAGGTAGTTGGTGGAGACAAATATAGCCCCAACTATTCTGGTTATGTATTCTTCACCAAGACAGTAGGAACTAAGGAAGACCTCTCTATCTGCTATCAAGAAGCTGATCCTACTTCTGCTGACATTAGTGATATCATTGCTACCGATGGTGGTACTCTAGCTATTCCAGAAGCTAATAGAATTGTAAGACTAGCTGCTGTAGGTAACTCCCTCATCATCTTCTCTGAGAATGGTGTATGGGAGGTATATGGTACTTCTGATAGTGGTTTTAAAGCTACAGAGTACTCTCTGAGAAAAATTACTAATATTGGTGTAAGAAATCCTGACTCTGTAGTAGTTGCTGGAGATTCCATCTTCTATTGGGCTAAGAGTGGAATTTTTATGCTTTCCACGGAACAAGTAAGTGGAAGACTACAAGCTCAGAATATTTCTCTTGCCACTATTCAAACTTTCTATGATACTCTTCCTGCTGTATCTAGAGAGAATGCTAAAGGTTTCTACGACCAGAAAGAGAATAAAGTAAGGTGGTTGTATGATACTAAGAATGAAGATTCTACCGAGTGCAATACTACTTCTGTTGTAGAGATTGCAATTATTGACTGTGCTATTGTGGATAACTAATATGGCTGATACAACCTTTACCCCCTATGTAACAAGAATTACTTCCACTTGGGCACAGGATGTCAATGACCATGTGTACGATTATGGTGCTCGTAAGGATGTTGCTCAAACCTTTACAGCGGGACAGAGAGGAGCTTATGTAGCCCTTGTTAGCTCTAGTGGTTCTGTGGCTATTGACTTGGATTTGAGTAACAACTTTAATCATACGCTAACTGAGGATACAACCCTAGCTGCTCCTACTAATGTTACCGCAGGACAAGCTGGTATTATCCAGTTTAACCAACATGCTGCCTCTCCTAAAACTATGGCGTTTAATGCCTTCTGGAAGTGGCCAGGTGGTATTGATGGTATACTAACTGCTGCCAATAGTGCAGTAGATGTTATGAGCTATGTGGTAGATAGCACTGGTACTTTTGCTACTTGTTCCATGTTGAATGATATCAAATGATTATCGTGCCGGGTAGTGCGTTTCTTTTTAATGGTGGAAATGGTGATCCCTTTTGGGAGGACGTGGTTTGGTATTTCCGGTTTGATGATAATCTCGTAGATCAAACAGGTAATCTTACAGCTGTTACATACAACAGTACAAGATTCGCTGATGATGGCCCGTTCGGACTAGGTGAAAAATGCTTGGAGACTAACTACGCTGCTGGGATAAGTTCTTACGTCTCCAAAGATACTGGAACGGTAGATATTGGGACTGGTGATTACACAATAGAGTGCTGGTTTAAAATAGATTCTGTAATCCCATCTGTTAATCATTGGCTGTGGGAAAACGCCCCCGGTGCGCCTGCCAGTGGCGCATTTAGCTATACGTTTACGGGGGGTGATCAAGGATTGCTAGTAGGAACCACACGAATCCTTACATCTTTATCTTTATCACAGGAAACATGGTATTGGATAGTGTTTCAGCGTGAGTCCGGAACTACTAGCGTGTATGTTGGCGGTGTTCTTCAAGGCGAAACGATTGCAGATTCTACAGACATTGTGAATTTCTCGGCTGGAAGATGCGGATATACTGGCGCTGGTAACTACATCCGAATCGCAGAGCACCGAGGAACAAAGCGGGCTAGATATTCTGGGGCGACTATAGATGTTCCAACAGAACCTTTTAAGGTAGGCTAATGGCTTTCAAAGAACTAATCCTCGACCTCCCTCTCCAAGCTTTCTATACATCTAGTGTAGAGGATATTAGTATTGGTGTGAAGGATTATGTTGAACTCCCCAACTACACCACTGCAATAGAAGTAGATGATGTTTATGTTGGTGGAGATATAGTTAAAGTTGGTACAGATATTGTACAGATTAATGCAGTCGTTGTGTCTACTAGAGATAGTGAGTTCTCCTTCTTAGTGTATCTTGCTCCTGGACAATTTACTGTAGCGAGATACACAGATGATACTTTCTATGATTGGAAAACATCTACTGTTAATGGTATTGATTTCTCTAGCTACTTTGTAACAGGTTATGAGTTGTTTGGAGACAGTGTTCGGAAGAAACAAGCTACCTATCTTATTTGCTTCTTTGAAAGAACAGAGGATGGTTTCATTAACGATGGAAATAGTATTGTAGCTACCCATCCTTCTTCTTGCCTTATTCAGTCTCAATGGAATTGGACGAATACCTCTGCTAGTAATAAATGGGGCACCCAATTCCAAGCCTATCGCTACAATAGAAACTATATTCCTTCCAGCGTAGCAGATGACTATGACACTGGAGATAAAGTAATTGTAACAAAGAACAAGCTTAGGGGTAGTGGAAGAGCACTTAGTCTTTACTTCCAAAGTGAAACAGGAAAAGATATGAAGATTTATGGTTGGGCTATTCCTATGACCTCCACTGGAGTTGTATGAAAATCCTTTACCAAGACGAAGATGTTACTGTATTACTCCAGTATGTAGGAGCTGTAGATGAGTATTTTATACATACTCATGTATACTCTTGGTCTTTGTCTAAATATAAGAAGTATATTAAAATCTTTGGTGGTATTCTAGCAGATTTGAAAAAACAAGGTATTACCAACCTAAAAGCTACTCCTGTAACAGGAAAAGATGAAAAATGGGAAGAGCTATTTGGATTTGTAGATAGTGGTATTAGAATTGGACAGCGTAAAGTAATGGAGTTTAATTATGGGTGATCCAGTAACCGTAGGTTTGGTGCTCTCTGGAGTTGGAATGGTTGGGAGTTATGTCTCTCAACGAGAAGCTGCTAAACAACAGAAGAAGTCTCAAGAAGCCCAAGAACGAGCTGCTGCTGCTGCCGATGCTAAACAACGTATCCAAGCTGCCAGAGAAGCTCGTATTAGGCGTTCTGAGATTCTAGCAACTGCTGGTAATAGCGGAATGGGTTCTGCTGGAGCTAGTGTAGCTGGAGCAGTTTCTTCTACCTCTAGTCAACTAGGTAGTAATCTCTCTTACATGAATACAATGCAGCACCTCGGGAAGAAAGCTAGTGATGCCAATCAAGCAGCTCTTGATGCTGGTACTATGGGAGCTGGTTTCCAAATGCTAGGAAAGGTTGGTGGCATGATGGGTGGAGAGGATGCTTGGAAGAAAGTATTTAACTCAGGAGGTATCCCACAGTACCCTGGTGCCCCTATTGAGGACAAATCATGGAACAAGTAGTTCCTCAACTGCCACCTATTCCGGTAGAAGATGAAGTTGGGATGGATATCCATGAGATTCCTATTACTCAGGAGAAACCTAAAGTTTCTTCTAATGATGTATTTTATGCAGTAGCAACAGAAGGGTATGATCCCGTTAAGGATTGGAAGAATGCTCAAGAGGAAATAGCTCGTACTGGAGAATCTTCTCTCCTAACTCTGGCTAAACAGAAGTGGCAGGAAGATCAGAATAATACAGCAAAAGCTGTCATCACTAGTATGATGATTGATCCAACTGTACCGGATTATGAGAAAAGAGCTACGATCAATAGTTACTTGGCTGGAGACTTCATCTCGGATAGTCTGAGGAAGAAATACCTTATTCAACAAGCTTCTATGGATACTGCTAAGACTTCGCTAGATAGGAGTATGCAGGATAAAGTTGCTGATAATATCTTGTTGGAAGATAGAATTAAACAAGAAGCCGAAGCAGCGAGACTTATTAAAGAGGCCGATGTAGATTTCTCTTCTGTACTGAAAGGCACTGGTGCTATTGCTAGTCAAATTGCCCTATCTATTCCTGCTGGTTGGGCAGCTATTTATGGCTTGGCGAAGGAAAAAGACCCAGCTAAAGCTGCTGAAATATTGAAAGCTGTACAGGAATGGGGCTATATGCCCGATGATGCTGGTAGCCAGAAAGTGATGCAGAAGTTCCAAGAAGTTATGGAATTTATTGATATTCCTTTTAAGTGGCTAGGAGATAAGGTCTTGGACTTTACAGGCTCTCCTGGAGCCGCTACGGCTGCCTATACGGCATCTAGTATGGTAGGTTACTATGGTGCCTACAAGGGTGGCAAGGCTCTTTTGAAAAAGAAAAACATTCCTCCGGATAGCCCTGCTGCAACTACTGCTCAAGCTAATAAAGCAAATGCTGAGAGTTTAGGAACAGCTGCAATTGTAGATACTACAGGAGAACTTGCTAGAGCACTAGGTACTACGAGGGAAAACTTAGTAGCAGATTGGACGCTCACTAAGCTTGCAGATGATTTGGCAGATAGGCCAGATTTGGTAGATGCTATTGTAGCAACAGATAGAAGACTATCTGGTCTGTATGAAGAAACTAGAATTGATCCTAACATCTATCCTGTAAGTAAGATTGCTGAAGATAAAGCTGCTTACATTGCAGTGATGACCGAAACTACTGGTCCTAAACTCCTCACTTCTCAGTCTATTTTGGATTTTGAATGGACAGAAGCTTCTAGCTACCTCAGAGGTAAAGCTCTTTTTGGTAGGAATAGCCAGTACGGTTATGATACTCAAATGGCTGCTGAGTATGCTTTGGAGCAACTCAAGGCTAATACATCTAAATTACCAGAGCAAGGCACTTTTAATATTGTTGAGAGGAATGGACAGTATTTCATTCAATGGGAATTCAAGCGTCCTTATGAACCTTTGGAACATCTTGTCTTTGGGGAAAATGCCCTTAAGACAGATATTTGGGGGATGGATGTTTCTCGTTTAGCTGGCTCTGATGTAGGTAGTTGGATTTGGCCTTCTTTTATGAGAATGAAGACTTGGATTCCTTCTATCGGAGCACAATCTGCTTGGAAACAAGCTAGAGTGGAACAGGTATTCCTAGAGGCTCAGAGAGACCTAGTGTTGAAGACTCCCCATAAAGTACAACTAAACTCTCTTCTTCGTGAAGGAGAGTCTACTGGTAGTGTTTGGAGGCTTTCTGACGTAAGAGCAAAACATCCTGAGCTTTCTACTAAAGATTCTCAAAACCTGTATGCTTCATATCTCGGCTATAGACGTATTGAAGATTATCTTTACAATATGTCTGATAGAAAGTTCAGATATACCCTAGAAAAAGATGGATATGAAACTCTCTATTCTCCTACTGGAGAGAGACTTGGTTTTGCTACAAGAACTATTCCTACAGACACTCCTATTAAGAAGGTCTGGGATTTTTCAACTAGAAGTGTAGTAGATCACGATCCTACTATTCCTGTTGTTAAACTACACGATGCAGTGAAGATTGGGGATGATCTTTACAATTATGCTAGAGTAGGTAGTAATCAGCTTGGCCCTGTACATCCTGGTAGTTTGAATAAAATTCCTGGATACATCACTAGAAGATACAAAGAGTGGTTTGTTGTTGAGAAACAACCTAAGAATCTGAGAGTAGATGGAAACAAAATTACAGAAGCAGAGCTTCCGAATTATCGTCAAGCTGTTGCTATGGCAAAGACTAGGAAGGAAGCTGAAACTCTTAGAGATAGGGAGAGACAAGACAATCCGCAACACAGCTACGAATACCGTGATGAGAGAAAAGATATCGAGGATAAGATTATTTTCGATAGTAAAGTGTATGAACAGTATTTTGCTGAACATCAGAAGAGGGGTGGGAAGCTTCCTGGTCTAAATAGAGAGACTGAAGTAGAGGATGTTCTTGTTTCCCAAACTAAAGCTATTATGTCTCTTTCTCGCTTAGAGGCTTTTGGTAGCTACATGGAGCATGCTAGGAAGCAGTTTGTAAAGGATTATGGAGAGTTCACTGGTGGGAAGTTTCCTGACCAAATTACTGACATCTCTCCTGGTAGACTTAAAGGAAGAATGACAAAAGAAGAGGAAGCTAGGTTCCGTTCTGCCCAGCAAGTGTATAAACAACTTGAGATGCAACAGTTTAGTAGCCTGCGATCTGACGTGGTTTGGAAGGGTGCTTTAGGTGCTGTTGCAGACGCTTTAGAAAATAGTTTCCTTGCTAAACTTGCTCCGCGTATGCGAGAAGTTGGTGAGAAAGGAATGCTCCCGGTTAAGTGGGTCAAGTCCCTTGGTAGTCACCTTTGGCTCTTTATGAGACCTATGAGAATGTGGGTGGTACAACCTCAACAGTTGCTAGAGCTTTCTAGCATTAGTCCTACTTTCCTTAAATCTGCTTTGAATGAAGTAGGCCCTATTTGGGCAGGTATAGTTTCAAAGGGGCATACACTTAAGCCTATAAAGGGCGGTGTAGATGCTCTAGGTAGAAGAGGTGTAAAAGAGTATGATGAGATTGTTTCTGCTTTAGAGAAAACTGGCATTATGCAAGCTGTAGATACTAACCAGATGGTGCATGGTTGGTGGAAGGATGCTACAGAAGAGTTGGTGCAGAGTGTGCCAACCAAGATTGCTCAGACAGCTAAGAAGACTGTAATGTTCCCCTCTCGGGTACAAAGAAGTATAGGTTATGATGCTTCTGAACTGATGAACCAAGTGATTCTCTGGCTTTTCTCTCGTCATAAATGGATGGCAGAGAATCCTGGTAAGAACTGGAATATCCCAGAGCACGTTGCAGAAATTGGACAACTTACTTGGAGAATGGGACATGGTGCATCTACCAGAGCAGGTATGATGCCTATGCAGGAAGGTATGCTCTCTATGATGGCACAGTTTATTGCCATCCCTCATAAGAGTTTCATGCAAATGCTCAGTAGTCCCGATCTTACTCCTGCTATGAGAGGTAAGCTTTTGGCTGCTAGACTCTTCTGGTATGGCAAGTGGGGAGTCCCTGGTGGTGCTGCAATGTATAAGATCATGCAAGAGTATATGCCAGAGGAAACTGATGAGAACTTGAATAAGTACGCAAGAGGTGCATCTGACTATGTTATGAATGAAGCTCTTTCTTTCCTTACTGGAGCTAAGACAGATAGTTTCTGGGGCAAGAGTACCTCTACCGTGCCAGAGAGTGTATATTTGTGGGATGTTGCAGATGGTTTGGTAGATATGGCTATGGGTGATATGGAGAAAGCTCCTAAGTTCCCATTTATGAATGCCACTGCTAGTATTTTTCAAACTGCCAATACGTTGTATGATATGTACAATATCCCAACTATTCGAGGAGATGATCCCAACTATCAAGCTATGGCTTGGAAAGTTCTCACCTTTGCCGGTACAATGAATGACATTGATAAGGCGCTTGTTGCAGATCAGTTAACAAAAACTGGACAGAAACTTGGTCATGTACAAACCACTGGTGAGATTATTGGTAGGCTCTTTGGTGTACCTACCAATTATGAAAGCACTGTTTGGGATATGATGAAGGTTAAGGGTAAACGAGAGAAGTATATCAAAGAGAAGTCTAAGGAAATCCATGATAGATTGATGACCACCATCACTCGTGATCCTAAAGAATTTGAGAAGTATTGGGAGGGGGTAAGAGGGTTCCTTCAGAATATCCCTGAAGAGTATAAGGATGATATAATCATAGAAATTAGGAAGTGGGATAAACGTTCTCAAGAGACCCTTGGAGACAGTTTGGCCCTCTATGTTTTGAATAACTATCGTACAGAAAATGACGGGTATATGCAGCAGTTGAGAAATATGCTTAA